>Ga0163108_10004002_pt1 | contig 10438 bp, 9 predicted proteins | sample Fk1155metaG_FD_109644 | JGI IMG/M metagenome (GOLD analysis project Ga0163108, IMG submission 109644) | Marine microbial communities from the Central Pacific Ocean - Fk160115 155m metaG | ecosystem: Environmental > Aquatic > Marine > Oceanic > Photic zone | place: The Central Pacific Ocean...
TAAGTTATTTAATCTATCATTAGATAGTTTTACCTATTGGAAATGGCCCTTTCTGTTATTAAATTTAGTTCTGAAGATTGTGGGACTTGTCACCGAATGAGTCATTATGACTCGCTAGTTGTAGAAGAACTTGGATGTCTATTTGTTAATGTAATGCTACAGAACACAAATGCATACCGTAAGTATAGAAATATACTCTTATCCAAGTTTCCAAATAAAGAGGGTATGGGTTGGCCCACTTACCTTGTTGTTATCAATCCTGATAGTGATTTTGAAGTTATTGGAGACTTAAAGGGAGGTATGGCTAAGGGAGATTTCAGAACTCGATTAGCTAATATATTAAATTCATATGCCAATTAGGATATTCCTAATTAAATATTGAACAACCTATTATACTTTAATACAATAATTATAAGCTCAGATCATTCATAAATATAATACTTACACTAAATATAGTTAGATTCTTATTTAAAATATCAGCAATTAATATTTTTGTATGAATTTCCTTAAGTCCTTTATAAGTTATAACACTATTCTTGCTTTTGACATTAGGATTCATATTAATTTCGTGTTGTAGTTATGTTGATATAAACTTGACAGTTTTTAACTACACAGAAAGGACTTCCTTGTCTTTTTTCTCTTGCTCAAGAATGTGTTGTTTTTTGGTTAGTCCTTTAGTTGAAGGTATTTGTTCAATCATAAGTGCTAACCAATCGACAAGTTGCTCTACTTGTTTATCTACGGCTAATGTACCTAGTCCTCTTGCATAAACATTTGATATTTTCCCCCCCTTAGATTGATATATTAGACGAGTTTGAAGATGTTTAGGTAAGGCCTGACGTAAAAGACGAAAAGCAGGTTCCTCCATCTCTGTTTCTAAGATAATATTGCTTTTTTCTGGTTTAATACGTAAAAAACCGCAGGTTTTAGACAATAATTTTAATTTCATAATTTCCAATAGGGAAATAACAGGTCCTGGTAGTGTTCCGTATCTATCCGTCCAATTTGCTGCTAGTTCAATAATATGTTCAGTCGAATTACATTCTGTAGCTGCTCGGTACGCAGATATTTTTTCTTCTGTATTTGTAATCCAATCTCCTGGTATAAATGCAGTTATATGAAGATCAATTTGAGCTTCTTCAACATTAGGAATATCCTGACCCTGTATTTCAGCTAGAGATTCCTGGAGTAGTTCCAAATACAAATCAAATCCTATTACCTCAAGTTGCCCACTTTGTTCTACACCAAGTAAATTGCCAACCCCCCTTATTTCCATATCTCGCATGGCTAATTGGTACCCGCTTCCAAGTTGAGCAAATTCCTGTATAGCCCTTAAACGTTGTCTTGCAGCATCATTAAGTGCTGAATTAGATGGGTAAAAAATCCAGGCATGAGCTTGTATTCCACTTCGTCCGACTCTTCCACGTAGTTGATATAATTGTGATAAACCGAATTTATGTCCATCTTCAATCAATATTGTGTTAACTCTAGGTATATCTAGTCCACTTTCAACAATAGTTGTACACAACATTAATTCTGCCTCCCCTGCATTGAATGCAACCATAGAACTTTCAAGTTCACCTTCTCCCATCTGTCCGTGAGCAATAATTAATTTAATTTGAGGTATCATTTGCCTTATTTTAGAAGCTACATCTTCTATACCATCTACTCTTGGGACTACATAAAAAATCTGTCCTCCTCTATCTAGCTCTTGACATATCGCGCTTCTTATCGTTTCATCGTCAAGAGGTGATAAATGTGTTTTAATAGGTCTTCTTGATGGAGGAGGTGTAGTAATCAGACTCATCTCCCTTACACCAGAAAGGCTCATGTAAAGAGTTCTTGGTATCGGAGTTGCTGATAATGTAAGGACATCTACATCCTTTTTTAAGGCTTTTATTTTTTCTTTTTGATTAACACCAAATCGTTGTTCTTCGTCTATTACCAGTAGGCCTAATTGCTTGAATTGTATGTTTTTGGATAGAATTTGATGGGTTCCTATAACTGCATCAATTTTGCCTTCTTTTAGATCATTTAATATTACTTTCTTTTCAGAAGTTGTCCTGAACCGATTCAGTAATGAAACCTTAATTGGGTACGGTGCAAATCTGTCAGAAATTGTACGCCAATGCTGTTGAGCTAATACGGTTGTAGGAGCTAATAATGCTATTTGTTTTCCAGCTGTAATTGCTTTAAAGATTGCGCGAATAGCTACTTCGGTTTTGCCGAAACCTACATCTCCACAAACCAGTCTGTCCATTGGTTGATTTCTCTCCATATCTTTCTTTACTTCTGTTACTGCCTTAACTTGATCTGGAGTCGCTTCGTATGGGAATGAATCTTCTAATTCTTTTTGCCAAGGACCATCATTTGGAAATGAATAGCCTTTTGCCTTACTTCTTTGTGCGTAAAGCTTAACGAGATCGATAGCAACTTTCTTTAGTTGTTTTTTAGCTCTTTCTTTTACTTTCTCCCATGTTGCTCCTCCCATTTTATTTATTCTTGGTTTTTTACCATCGGTTGACCTAAATCTGCCTAGACTTCCTAATTGATCTGCTGCGACACTCAATTTTCCATCGAGATATTGAACCACCAAGTAATCCCTAACTTCACCAGATAATGCATGTTTTTCTATCTTTAAGAACTGTCCTATTCCATGATTTCTATGAACAACATAGTCTCCAGATTGAATTTTATTAGGATTTACTGTTTTACTAGATGACTTCCCCCTTCTTCTTACATAACCACTACTTACTAATGATTGTTGGCCGAAAAATTCTTTATCCGTAAAGATTATTACTCTCCAAGCAGGCATTATGATTCCTTCTACTTCTACTGTAGATGAAATCTTTAAAGCAACTGGCGTTTTTTGTTCTAATATTCTTTCTATAGCTGGATAATCGTTAACATTAGGAACAAATTTAGCAATACAATCATGTTCTTCTAGCAGAGCAACAGTACGAGTAGGTTGTGCTGACAATATCCATATATGGAAACTATCATTCTGATAACCTATAATCTTCTGAGAAATATTTCCAAATTGATTTGGAGGAATGTTTAGGGATCGATTAGACAAGTCAAAAGAATTCTGATGATTGTCCTCTTCATTTAATTCTGCTAATTCAAAACCATAGAAAGAGTTGACTAGTTTTATATTTTGATTGATTTCTCTATGTAATGAATTTGGAAAATCTAAATTTAATTGCTTTGATTCTTTCTGAAGCATAGAATATATATCCTTATAACTTTCTTTGACATGGTCTAACCATTTATTTCCGTGAGCATAACATTGTTTCTTTTCGTCAATTACAACACAAGTATGTTTAGGTATATATTCGAGTATGGATGATGGCTGATTCCAAGCTATTCCCATCAATCTGCCAATACCTTCTGGAATAACCCCTTCAATTAAGGCTTCTAGTGATTCATCATCCAGCAAGTGTTCAATGTAATTAGATGTACCGTTAGTAATTTCTTCAGCTATTAAAGGTGCAAAACTAGTGGGAGTTAAACATATTTGATTTATTTCATCTAGTGATCGTTGTGTATTTGGATCAAACTCCCTTAATTTAACAAGCTCATCTCCAAAAAATTCTAATCTAATTGGTAATTCACTACTGACGGGATATATATCAATTATGTCTCCTCTTCTACTCCATGTACCTTCTTGTTCTATAGTTCCAAGTCGCTTATAACCTAGTTTTGTAAGCCTTACTGCAAAGTCGTCAAGATTAATTTCATCTGTTTTATTTACAGAAATACATTGAGTCTCTAAAATATTTCTTGGTGGTAAATGTGGTTGAAGAGATCTTTCTGTAGCTACTATCGCTAAATTATTTATATTTCTACCTGATATTAATTCACTTAATACTTGCAATTGACCCCATATTATTTCTGAGATTGAATCAAATCTTTCATAAGGCGAACCCTCGCTAGTAGGGTAAAGGAATGTTCTTTCCCAACCCATCAACTCTAATAGTGAATACCATCTGGAAGCCTCCTCTAGTGTTGGAACTATTACTAATAGTGGTGTATTTTCACTCTTAGCCAATGAAGTAGTTATTAGGGCTCTAGATGCCCTATTTGCACCACGAATTATTAACCTATCTTCCCTTTTGGATCTATTAATTAGTTCTCCAGTTAGAGCAGAATCCTGTAGGTATTTTACTACTGAGCTAAGTGGCATTTTTTTAAATCGGTACTGTTGTTTGCATATCTAGTAATTATATTCTACTAGAGTAAGATGTATTTAGAATTACTTAGGCTGGCTCTTCTCTTTGCTTTCATTTAATTCCACTTCTAATAAGTTGTTAAATTTTACAAGTTGATCATGGTCTAGTTGCTGCCTGCTTGTTAAGTTCATCTTAAGTTTTAAGAATTCTCTAGCCTTTGTAGTATCCCAGGCTAACTGTTTTAATAAATTATCTGAATCACTAATAAGTTTATATTTGTCAGTGTTTAGGGAATCTAGTTCAGTTCCTTCTACATTGGCGATCTTTTTTAGAGCCGAAAGGTACTTTACAAGGTCCTTGTAGCTTGTAATTCGGTTCCTATCTACATATCCAAAGTTTTCCAAAAGGTATTTGTTCTCCTCAATACGTGTCCATTTTAATTTTCTAACAAGTATATCTAACTCAACTAGCTCCTTGCTCCATTCTTCAGGTTCAATTGTGCCCACTACTGCGTGATCTTGATCAGTGGAACGAACGAACTCATTACTTGTAACTTCCTTTATTAAATTTTCATTTTTAATTGGATTTGAGGTAGTAGTAGGGAAAAAATCTTCGGAATTGCTCCTATTCTGCTGTTCAAGATAGTAATCTTCTAGGTTTTCACCAAGTCTCAACCTTTTTAATAGACGTTGGATACCATTATCTTCAGCTACATTTATTGAGTGACCTTCACCTAAAGTGTTTCCGAGTGGCTTTTCTCCCTGCCAAGCAGATACACAAACAATTGCTCTGTTATCGTCGATGTGGCAGAGTTCTGACTGGATACGCATGACACGCAAGAGGATTGAACTTTTTTGGCTTAATTATCCTTTATTCTCCCATTCTCTACTCCTTACATGCCAGTAGCGTTTGAAATGACATGATCCTATGGACTCAGCTGCTTTAAGATCTCTTACACCTATATTTGATGGTATAGACAGATGGGTGGAATTAGCCCCCCTATTGCCAGTAATTATCTCTTTAGAACTTATATTATCTGCTGATAATGCCATAGCACTAGCCTCCATTACAAGAAAACTAAGAAGTCTTTCATCCCAGAGAATGGCTCTCAACTTTGGTATAACTCTATCGCTAGTCTTTCGCATCATCGTTATATTGATGGCCCAATTCGTCTTGAAGTTCTGGCCTATAAAACTTATAGCTGGCCTTTACTTGCTAGCCCTATTCCTTAATAAGCTAAGAGAGATCAATCAGGATAAGTCAATTGAATATGATCAGGCTTCAAATGATAATATAGATGCTTCACTAATTAGGACTGTAATAGTTATAGCTTTAACTGATTTAGCCTTCTCAATAGATAGTGTAGCGGCAGCTGTGGCTATAAGTGACCAGTTTCTACTTGTCATTACAGGGGCCATAATAGGTGTTATAGCTCTTAGATTTACATCTGGGCTATTTATAAAATGGTTAGAGGAGTATATAAACCTAGAAATCGCTGGATACGTTGCAGTTGGACTTGTAGGCCTAAAACTGTTGGTGGTATTAACCTTCCCTCTTTTAATAATACCAGAATGGCTTGTTTATTCATTAATGATTGTTTTATTTCTATGGGGCTTCTCTAGAAAAACAGAATATTCCTAATATATTGGTATGTTATTTATCCCAGTTTTACACCTTCAGATAAATTGAATTGTTGGGCTAATCCAGGGCCGTTAAGTGGCTTTTTCCCTTCGAGCTGAGCCTCATTAATAAGTAAGAAAGAATCTAATGTACTGACAATTGGCCCCGAAGATTTATCTATTGATATAATTATCCCAGGTGGCATAGATTTTATGTTTGGAATAGAGTTTTTGTTAGGCAAATATTTATCTATATATTTTTTGGCTTCCTCAACTAAAGGAACTGTAATAAGTATTTTTAATCTTTTGCCCTTATAATAAGTATATGCATATGGATATACTCCCATGACCAAACGATGAATTTCTATTGATCTATCATCCCATTTAATTAATGTCTCATATTTGTTGATAAGACGAGCGTAGACAGTATCCTCCTTTCTTTTACTTTGGAATCTAGGCCTCAGTAAACTGAACCTATGATTCTCACTCCCTCGACCTACAGATTCGATTTTATATAGTGCCTCTAATATTAGATTCCCTGAGATCAAGCTTAGTCTTTTGGCTAATTCTTCAGCATTATCAAGTAAATCAATTGCTACTTTTCGTTCCATAAGGATTGGGCCTGTATCCAATCCTTTCTCCATGGCCATTACTCCTACACCAGTATAACTATCCCCTGCGATAAGGCACCTCTGTATAGGGGCTGCTCCACGCCATCTCGGTAAAAGTGATGCATGACTGTTCCAACAACCAAGTGGTGGTTGATTAAGTACCTGAGTTGGTAATAGTTGCCCAAATGCGACAACAATATAAATATCAGCCTTAAGGTTATATATCTGATCCTGTATATCTACCTGCTTTTTTATGTCATGTGGTGTTAATACCTTTAACCCTAATTCCAATGCACGCTTCTTCACGGGAGATGGGGATAAAGTATTCCCCCTTGATCTACGTTTGTCTGGTTGTGTCACAACAGCCAAAACATCATGATCTGATTGATTAATAGAATTAAGAGTAGGTATTGAAAATTTAGGGGTACCCCAAAATATAACTTTCATTGCTCTCCAGTAACTGATAATTCATGCACCCATACATGTGGTGAGAGACCTTGGTTTGTAATCCGTTGATCGTCTTCAATATGTATTATGTTATTTAGAACTTTATTTATATCTCCGGCCACTGTAGCTGCTTCTATAGAAATTTTTTGACCTTTATTCACTAGCCAGCCATCAAAAGGAAGAGAGAACGAACCCTGGCTCGCTTTTACTCCAGAATGTAATGCATTGAGGTTTTCTATTAACACAAACTTATCCAGGAATGAATTGTGATCTAATTCAATCCTGTTAGCTTGACGTGATTGACTCTTTTCAACAACAAGCCAATCTGCGCCAACAGAGACTTTAGATCCCATACCAGCATGCCCAGTTGGTTTAACACCAAACTTTCTAGCGGTGGCTTCAGAATGGATAAAATTCTCAAGAACTCCATTTTTAATTAAACAGAGGTTTCTAGTTGGTGTTCCTTCTCCGTCAAAACCACAAGAAGTTATATTCGAAGGATGGATGGCATTGTCGTAAAGAGAGAGTATCGGTGAGCAGATTTGTTCACCTAAGGTTTCTTTTTGGGATAAACTGACACCGTCTAGCACAGCTCTAGCATTAAACATATTTGAAAAGGAACCAATAAGTTCAAGAAAGGCCTCTGGTTTAAAGCAAACTAAGTATTTACCCGTGTCAATTGGCTCATAATTCAAATGACTAATGGTTTTTGATGCTGCCTCATTAATACATGAATCAATATCTAGTTCTTTAATGCCATAACCAACTCTTAATGAACCTGAGCTTCTAGGTTTAAACCCTTCTTCTTCAGCTCTTGCGTATAGATATAAACTGGCTTGAGTAGAGTGAATTGTTCTATGTGCACCTTCACTATTTAAATAAATTCTTTGAAATATGGATTCAGCTAATCCATTGTAGGGGACTGTTTTTATTGCTGTGTACTTATTTAATAAATTTGCCTCAGCGTCTCGTAGTGTATCCAAAAGACTTTTGATGCCTACAAAGTCAACAATAGGCTTTTTAATTATTGGCAATTCTGCTTTGGCTAATATGGAAAATTGGGGGATATCATTAGGATTTCCATAATTGCTAGCTTGATATGCTCCATTAAAGGCCTTTTCCAAACCTAAATCAGAAAAATCTGAAGTACTTGTTGTTCCAACTAAACCTTGTTTATTCCAAACTCTAATAGTTAGATTTGTTCGTTGTGAACCCTTTAATTGCTTTGCTTCTCCCTGTTCAACTTGAACAGATTGATCCTTACTTGTTGAGGCTCCAAGGTCCCACTGTTTAACTGATTCTGTTTTAGCAAATTCATTAAGCTTATCGAACAGACTTTTACTATTAATCGAGGTTAAGGCACTTTTATCAGAATTGATTGGAATTTCCATGTCTTTCATTCTCAACGGCCTCCAACAGTAATGGAATCAACTTTGATATGAGGCTGTCCTACAGTTACATATATATTTCCGCTTACTGAGCCACAGAAGCCTGCAGCAAGATCAAGATCATTTGCACACATAGATATTCTAGGCATGATGTCTTTTGCCTCACCAATTAATGTCGCTCCTTTAACTGGCTTTGTAAGTTTACCTTTACTTATTAGATAGCCTTCTTCTACTGAAAAATTAAATTGACCTGTAGGTCCAACACTTCCACCACCCATCGATTTGCAATATAGGCCTTGATCTATGCTTTCTATTAATTGAGCTGGATTGTACTTACCACCAGTAATATATGTATTTCTCATCCTACTTGCTGGAGCATATGTATGGTTTTGCCTTCTTCCACTTCCTGTTCTTTTATGACCTGTCCTCATTTCCCCTGCTCTATCACTAAGGAAGCCTTTCAGTACACCTCTTTCAATTAAGGTGGTTTTTTGAGTTTCCATACCCTCATCATCAATTGAAAGTGAACCAAAGGCTCCATCGGTCAATCCTTCATCGATAGCAGTAACAGATTCATTGGCTATTTGCTTATCTATCTTTTCCGAGAATGGGGTAGTACCTCTCTCTATTTGAGTTGTTTCCAAAAGATGTCCACAAGCTTCATGAAAAATTACTCCACCAAATTTGTTCGCTAGTACTACTGGCATTTGCCCTGCTTCGACATAATCAGCATAAAGCATTTTTTGAGCACTTACACAGAGATCTTGAGCTGCGAAATCAGAATCCCAACTTTGCAATGCATTAGGTTTTCCTGCACTTCCATATCTTCTTCCTATACTTGAGCGGTAATCCATATCTGAAGCTAGAACATTTAAGCCCAATGATTGATGCAAACGAATGTCTCTTGCAAATGTTCCATCAGATGATGCTATAAGGATCTCTTGCCAAGATCTTGAGTAACTACCTCTCCTCACACTTAAGTTTTTCCCATAATGATCAAGTCTGTTTGTACTCAATAATAGTTTTTGACTTGACTCATTTAAATCAGGACATTCGTTAAGCCAGCTTGACTTTATTTTTCCATAATCGGCTAAGTCATGTATTCCACAAAAATTTTGACTGATTGATGAATTTACATCTAATCCAAGCATATCAAGTGCCTGAATTAGAGCTTCTCTTAAACCAATTTCTGAAAGATCATTAGTGCTTACAAATCCATCCTTTTTACCCTTGAACACACGAATACCGGCTCCTTTCCCAAATGAAGGACTCACACTGGTGATGCTATCTTGCTCCGCTAATATACCAATATGATCGACATTCTCTAAGAATATTTCAACTAAATCAGCACCAGATGAACGACCGAGAGAAAGGAGCCTTTCTAAAAGATCTTTCCAAGACGAACTAAACACCTCGAAATGACTGTGCTTGGTTGTAAATGATTTTGTGTTGTTAATCAAATAACTAACTGATAAGTAGGGAAAATGGATAACTCATTTACTATTGGTAAATGCAGGTAGAATTGTTGGTGCACTTAGGCCAAAGGAAATGGGGTTGCTTGATATTCATATTAAGTCCCTTTAGTAGAATTTGGGAGCTTTTCGCTGAAGTTATAATGTTATATATTTTTTCTAGGATATCTGAACTGACATGTGGCATAGGCAGCAGAGTATGAGATATGAAATGTAGTTAATTGGCTCCCAACCACTTTTGGCCATTTAATCTTTGAAGTAGACGAGATATCAGCAAAGCAAGCGTGGTTTTTCTCTCATCTATCAAAAAAGATTCTAGAACGCTTGGCTCAGAACCTGGTTCTGCGAGGGCAATTTGTTTAGTAGAAGCTATTTTCTCTGAGCCAAAACACAGCCAAAACCTTCTTCCTTTTGAGATCTCTCCTCTTACCATCCAGCATTGCCCTCCAGTCACTGGCCTCTGAGAATTCTCAAGAACTATTCCATCAGGTGTAAAGCCAATGCTTGTAAGTGATTTGGTTAAAACAGGTATGAATTCCTCAATTATAAATTCTTTAAACGGTTTGTCCTCCGGTTTGGGAGGTTTGATTTTTTCTGGTGGTGTTTCATTTGGGCCGTTAATTGTAGAATTCATTTTTTTAGATAAGCGGTTTACAGGGTTGTTAGGGGTCTTAGTTTTTTGAGTGTTTTCTCTTACTCATTATCGAATATGATAGGTAGTCATTAGTA
>Ga0163108_10004003_pt1 | contig 10437 bp, 7 predicted proteins | sample Fk1155metaG_FD_109644 | JGI IMG/M metagenome (GOLD analysis project Ga0163108, IMG submission 109644) | Marine microbial communities from the Central Pacific Ocean - Fk160115 155m metaG | ecosystem: Environmental > Aquatic > Marine > Oceanic > Photic zone | place: The Central Pacific Ocean...
AGAGGCTTTCAATGACCGGGTGACAATCCGTCGAACGGCCAGGCGGCCCCGGATCGACGGGCGGATTGATGACGACTGCTGGAAGGGCCAGGCGACACTGGATCACTTCACGAAGGTCGATTACGACTCCAGCCCGGCCGAGAAACCGACGACAGTCCACCTGAGTTTTGATGACGACAATCTCTATGTTGCGGCGAGGTGTGACGATCCCGACGGGTCCACAATCACCGCCAGCCCGCGCAAGCGCGATGACCCACGAGTGATCGAAGACGATCGTCTCGAGTTATTCCTCTCGACCCGCAACGGTTGCTACCATCACCTGACGCTGACGGCGGCCAACGTGTTGCGGGACCGCAAATGTGATTTCGAGATTGAACGAAACGGATATGCTCCCGGCGGATTCTCGAAATTCCACGCCGACACCTCCTGGGACTGCGCGAGGATTCAGACCGCGGTCCAAAAGCGTGACGGCGGCTGGTTGGCCGAGATGGCGATCCCCTTGTCGGAGTTGGGTGATGTGAAGGAGGGGGCAGGCTGGCGAGTGAACGTGGCCCGTTTTCACCGGCAGGCAAAAGAAACCAGTTCCTTTTCCCCGTTGTTTGAACGGCTTGATCAGCCGGCGTTGTTTTCTTCGTTGAGATTTGCAGGCGCGACGGCGGTACTGGAACGGGCGACGAAGAAGCCTGTCTCGGTCGACATGACCCCCCGGGCAAAAACCAACTACGACATCGGCTCGGATGCGAAACCCATTGTCTTTGCCAACAGTTATCTCGCACGAGGCTCCTACACGACGTTGCCGGATTCGGGTGACAATCACCGGACACTCAGGCTCTCTGCATCACTCGGCGAGTTTGAACCCGCCACGTTTTCCGTGCGGGCCACCGCACGAGAACTCCACAATGTTCGCGTGGAAGTCGTTGCTGATCTCAAGACTGACCGTGGTGATGTGATTCCTGCCGGTGAGATCGAAATTCGAACTGTCGAGTTATGGAGACGGCAACTCAACACGCGACAACACATGTACATGGAGCGTTTTCTCGAGAAGCAGACGGCACTCGAGATTGCCCGTCACACCACCCGACGGTTCTGGCTCACCGTGCATGTCCCGGAACGAGCCCGGGCAGGACTCTACCGGACTCGTCTTGAGATCACCGCAGGTGGGGCACCGATCAGCAACCTCGATGTTCAGTTGCAGGTGCTGCCATTTCGCCTGCAGCAGGCCGCGGGCATGGGGTACTTCATGTATCTGCCGACGTGGGGAATTCCACCCCGTCTCCGCACGAAGGCGTACCTGAAGAAGATCTTTCTGGACATGCGGCGGCACGGAATGACGACCGCCACCCTGTATCCCTATGGCCTGCCGTTTGAGAGTGTGATGGATGTTCTGCGGGACAGCCGACTCATGACGTCGGGGGTCCCGGCCATCTGGTTGGGAGCGGACGCCGTTGGACCGGATAGATGGAAAGCGGTACTCGACCAGGCCCGGGACAAGAAGTGGCCCGAGTTGGCACTCTATCTCCAGGATGAGCCCGGGGACCAGGAGAGGATCGACAATGCCAAGCGGCTGTTCACCCTGCTGAACCAGTTCCGGCAACAGTATCCCGAACACCGCAACGTGAGGGCGACGACCGCGATCGGATCGACAGGAATCAAGGCACTCGGATCGCAATACGACATCTGGATTGCCGGTGCAGGATTCGACGAGGCGTTGGTCAAGAAGTCCAAGAGGATGGGCAAACTGCTGTGGTCTTACGACTGCAACCTGTCACCTGTTGATGCGGAAAGCGCCCGGTTCTATTTTGGCATGTGGTGCTGGAAAACCGGTATCAAGGGAAGCGCGTTGTGGGCCTACGCTGATCCTGGCAGTACGAGTGACGCCGCCTGGAACGCGGTGCTCAAGGATGTCGTCAACACCGAACTACACTATTCGTTCGTCCGGCCGACACCCGTTGATCTGGTACCGACAATTGGATGGGAGGCGGTTCGCGAGGGAATTGACGACCACCGTTACTTGACCACCCTCTCGAACCTGATCGATCGCGCGGCGGAAAAGGGGCTGTCCGAGGACGCACGCCGCGGGCAACGTGTCATGCTGGAATTGACCGACAAGATCGACACGAATGGTCATCGTGCAAGAAACCAGCGTGGCAAGGCCACCGGTCGGCGGCTAGGTGGCCACTACGACCGAACACCTGGTCCGGGAGGCAGGGGGGGCGGTGATTACGGTCATTTCCGACGGAGACTCGCGGTCGAGATAACCAGGTTGCGCGAGTCGTTGAAGCGGTGACCGCCCCGCGGTCTTCCCACCCCCGCCCCGGCGTTCAACCCGCCAGGTCCGATGATCCATGGCTGAGCGTGCGATCAGTCGTATCTGGTAATCACTTTCCGTTCCTTGACCGACCACCATGCGGCGATCTTCGCAGCCAGGTCCGCGACGACCCCGGGATGTTGCTCGGCAAGGTTTTTCTTTTCGTGGGGATCCTTTAGCAGGTCGAAAAGCTGGGGACGTTTTTCGGTTCGAGGGTGGCTGCTCTTGTAGCGATTCACTTCACCGTCGTAGGTCAAAAGCAACTTCCACCGACCTTCGATCCGCCATCGATAAAGGAGCGAGGCTTCGGGGGTTTTTATGTCCGCGATGTCGTGTGCAAAACCTTCTCCAAAGATCCCCGGGCGTTTGATGGGTAGCCTTCTTTGAAGATTATTGAGCAGATTCACGCCAGGCACATCATCTGGAATTCGAGCGCCCGCAGCGGCAAGAACAGTGGGGAACAGATCGATGGACGAAACGACCTCAGAACGTTTGGATGGTTTGAGGCCACCGTTCGGCCATGAGAACATGATGGGCGTGCGAACCCCGCCCTCGTTGGGGCTTTGCTTGGATCGTGGGGCGTAGGCGGATCGGTCGGTGCGGTTGATCCAGCCGTTATCCGTGACGTACACGATCAAGGTGTCGTCCCGCAGTTTTCGTTTCTCGAGGATGGCAATGAGCTGCCCGCAAGTTTCGTCGAACCATTCGCAGTTGGCGTAGTACTTCGCGACAGGCAGAGGAATGCCTTGTTGCCTGTACTTCTTGAGAATGCGTCCTGGAGGATTGTGCGGGGTATGAGGCAGGAAGACGCCATACCAGAGAAAGAAGGGCTTCTTCTCAGCAACGGCATGGTCAACGAAGCTTTCAATCGGCTCCATGCCCTGTCGGCCGATCTTCAAGCCGTCGTCACCGTGGCGACCATTGGGTTCTGGAAACCCCCGGGTCATCCCATGAGTGAACCCTCCGTGTTTGTAGCTGCCTTCCCACCACTTTCCGCTTTGATGACTGAGATAACCGCGTTCCCTGAGAAGCTCGGGCAGCGTGTCGAACTTGTCGAGATAGGAAATGAGTTTGGCCCGGCGTTCGTTGTAGAGTCTGGAACCGCGTTTGGCATGCCTGGGAGATGGATCGTTCCCCGTTACACCATGCCGGTGGGCGAAATGCCCGGTCACCAAAGTTGCCAGGGAGGGGCGACAAAGAGCTGTGGGAACGTATCCGCGATCGAAGACAACGCTTTGAGCGGCCAGCTTGTCCAGGTTCGGCGTCCTGATGTGGGGATGCCCCGCAAAAGCGTAGTCGGTCCACGCCTGATCATCAGAAATGATGTAGACAATATTCGGTCTGTTGCTGGCATCCGCGAAAGAGCAACCAAGAAGCAAAGTGCACAGACTGATGATGAATCGTTTCTTCATTTGGAATGACCGTTCGAGTAATTGCCCGGATCCAGACGTGAACAAGGAATCATTGGCGAATCGAGTAGTAGCCGAAGTGGCCGGCGAGTCCGTCAGCTACTGGGCCGAATGGGTCGACGTAGTGTTGCCATCCCAGCCCCGGCATTCAACCCGCCAGATCCGATCCACGGCCCCGTCTGAGGCACGATGGGCCCTGCGACGACCAGCGACCTTCGTGCCCCGAGATCGACGATGGTTCCTTCTCCCGATGAATCCCCGAAACGCCTGGGCGAGGGCATGACCGGCTCGGACGTGGAACCGTTACGAGACCCAGGAGACACTCGGCCAGGGGGGGATGGGCGAGGTGCTGCTGGCCCTGGGCACGCGTCTGAACCGGCAGGTGGCAATCAAGGCGACGTGGCAACGAAGTGGTCAGGCAACACGCAGACGGTTGCAATGGGCCATCGTGTTGACGTGACGGACGCGAACCTCGAAGTGTCTCACGTGCGAGACACTGGTCACTTCTTGGCCGTTCCGGTCAGCCATGTTGTCTCAAAGGCATTCCCGAACTTCACCGGCGTGCGTGCGGCCCGCTGGAACTTGGCGGGCTTGGTGCATTTGCCAATGATGCGAATGGGACCAGAGAACGCTGAGCCGTCGGTAGTGATGGTCAGTTTGACTTTCTTTGACGTGGCGCCGTCCGGCTGTGAAACGACGGGCGCCGAGGTCATTCCTTTCGGCAGCCCCTCGACAGCAATCGTAATCGGTCCCAGTTTCCCACCGGAGCCATTGCGACGGGTGACGACGACCTCCACCTCCAACGGCTTTTTGGGCGTGACCACCAGCATGTCGGCACTGATGGTCAACTCACAATCCGTCTCTTCCGGAACGATCGTGACCTGGTAAAAGTGTCCGGGGCCATGATGCCGGTAGCGGTCAAAGACCTGGACCTCGTAGGGCCCATCCACTTTCGGTGAGAATCGCAGGTGCGTCTCCTTGCCTGTTCCCGGGTCCGAACTTTGAGCTGCCCGGGAACCGTCCGGAGCCATGATTCGCATCATCGGAATGACCGGCAATTCAAATGTCGAGGATTCCGCAGACAACGAGTAGGTGGTCCCCTTCTTCAACTGGAACACGTGCCTGGTGAATTGGTTGTGCGTGTCGAGACAACCGGTCACCGCGACCGGAGGGGCCAATGCAACCCCCGGGCCACCGCCGGGACGTGCGACCCCCACCGTCTTGAATGGGACCGTCCGAATTCGAGCTCGTCCCGCGAACTCCCGACGTTGAACAAACCCGACCTCGCTGGACGCGGGGATCTGTTTGGCAAACACGGACTCGACTTCTCGCAGTGACTTCACCTCGCCTCGTACGGGAACCTCTGTTCCCTTCGGGATGTTCCAGCCGAAAACGGGCACGCTCTTCGTCCCCGCTACGACGGAAACCCGAGCCGCATTGGCAATGAATGGGCCCGTCGTGAGGGTCAGTCGATAAACGTAGGTTGCCGCTCCCGAATAGGTGATACTGGAATTGGGCTTCGACGGAAAACCGAACACGCGAACGATGTAGGTCCCCGTCCTGGTCGGTGTAAAAGCCAGTCGTGGATCGATCCCCACTCCGTCGTGATTCTCGGCGACGACGAATCCATCCGGGGTGACGACCTGGAGGACGGCGTCGACCGGCGAATTCAACCGCGCGTTGGCCGCCATGTCGGCCACCAGCGTCGAGCCGGCTTTGACGAACACGGAAAATCCGTCCACGTCACCGGCAGATTGCAGGATGCCATTCGCCACACCATGGGATCCGGGACGACTTCCCTTTTTGCCAACCGCATCGCCGTCCTTTGCCGCTCCTTGAGGCGGCGACTGTGTCCCCCCCAGCAGTGGCTGGGCCTTTCCGAGTCGGTTGTTCGGTTCCTTTTCTAGAAATTCGGCCAGGTTGCTGAGCAGGAACGGCAACGCGGGTGATGCGCCCTCGGCATCGTACAAACGAATCCAGACCCGATCGGCTGCCAGGTCCGCCGGAATGGTCACTTGAATCTGCCCGGAGTCTTTCAGGGCAACAACTTTCACACCGGGCGCCCAGATCTTGACGGGCCACTTGAATTTCCCCGTACACTCGACCTTCACCGTCGTGCCCCGCTGGCCGCCCGCAGGAAACAGGCGTGTCAGCGTCGGCGCGGCGGCATGGCTGCGGCCGGGCCACAAACTCAAAACGAGGACCGCCAGCCACGTGCGGCAACACACGACCTTGGCAATCGCGCCGAGAGGCCCCCTGGCCCGGGCGCATTGACCGGGGCTCTCGTGATCACGCGGTACGGGAACTGCGGTCGTCACCGGATGCTGGTCTCGGATCAACTCGGAGTTGAACGCCTGATGCCGCACAACACAACGGCCAGGCCACTAACCCATCAACTCTCGGATCGGGCGTTCGTCGCTCACCAGGCGCGAGGGACGTCCCACGCGATTGTAGAGGATCGTGGTCGGGTCGATGCCCAACTTCAGGTAGATACTCGACACGAGGTTTTCCGGACCGTAGATGCTCTCCACGGCCGTGTAGCCGTTCTTGTCCGTCGCGCCGATGATCTGGCCGGGAGGCGTACCGCAACCGGCGACGAGGATCGACATGGCACTCGACCAGTGGTCGCGGCCTGGAGTTTTCGAACCGGACAGAGTGGAGATCTTTGGTGTCCGCCCAAATTCGCCCATCACCACAACCAATGTGGTGTCGAGCATTCCTCGTTCATCCAAGTCTTCGATCAGGGTCGCCACAACCGATTCCAGTTCGCGTCCCTGGGTCTTGAATTGCGGGAAGATATTGGAGTGGTGATCCCAACCGCCGTCATTGATCGTTACGAACGGGACGCCTGCCTCGACGAGCCGTCGAGCCAGCAGGACTCGTTGTCCCAGGGCATTTCGCCCGAATCGGTCGCGTACCGCATCGGGTTCGCGCTGGATCTGAAAGGCTCGTTGTGCCCTGGTGGATGTCACCAACGACAACGCTTGCTGATAGTTCTCGTCGGCGCCCAGAACGGGATCTGCTGTCGCCCGATCCTGGAAACGAAGCAGCGAATCCAGGTCGTCTCGGATCCGGCGTCGACGCACCGCTCGTGCGTCGGTCAGGATGTTCGGAATCGTCACGTCACGAACTCGGAATGATTTGGCGTTCGGGTCATCGCCCACAACAAACGGGGCATGCCGGGCACCCAGGAAGTTGGGACCTCCCGAACGAGTCTGCGATGGCAGCGAAAAATACGGTGGAAGCCCGTTCGCCGCCCCTCGCTGGGACGATACGACCGAACCCATGCTGGGATGGAAACTGACGAACGCACCGCAACTGACAGGGATACGGGTGGGCGAACCGGTCATCATGTAATGGTTGCCGGCGCCATGGTTGTTCTGGTTGTGCTTCACCGAACGAACAACCGCGAACTTGTCCGCGATGGCCGCGAGCCGCACCATGTTCTCAGAGAACACGGTGCCGGGGACTTTGGCCTGGATGGTCTGGAACTCGCCGCGAATCTCCGCCGGAGCATTCGGCTTGGGGTCGAACGTCTCAATATGGCTCGGGCCTCCGCTGAGCCAGATCAAGATGCACCCGGTGGCGTTTTTCCGGGCCGTGCCAGCCACGGCCCGCAGTTCCAACGCGCTGGCAAGGCTTCCTCCCATCAAGGCGCCCAAGCCCAGTTTCAAACAGTCTCGTCGCAGCACACCTTCGCAGTTTCGGCCAACTGTCATGGCAGGTCCTCGGATGATCGATTCTGTCGGTAGGATGTCAGTCGATAAACAAAAACTCAGGCGTATTCAACAGTGCCCAAAAAAGGTCCTCCACCGCCAGTCGCCGATCTTTCGAGGGCAAACTGCCGGCAGCCTTCTTTGATTCTTCGGTTGTTGGACGCCGAGAGAACATCAACAAGTACGCTTCGTCAGCGATTTCCGTGTTGGTCATGTCACTGGCCGCCAGGCGAGCAACACGTCCAGTATCACTCGCCAGTTTCTTGTTGAGCGCCGGTGAGTTCATCAGGTGCAGGACTTGAGGCGTTGTGGAGTCCGATGACCGTTCACACGGTGGGTCCTGATTCGGATCCGGCCGCCCGAACGTGTCCAGGAACAGCGACGAGGAGCGGTACGTCCAAAGTTGAGTCGCTCGGGATCCGGGCGGCATCGCGGCAAACGTCTCCTCAGTTTCCAGCACGCCATTCACGGCGTCCAACAAGACCTCCGCTCGCATTCGATGCCGGTAAGCTCTCGAAAAATTTTTCTGATCGCCCACGTTTCGTGAAACCGGTGTCGAACTCAATTCGAACACATGCGACTTCATGATCGTCGCGATCAGGTGTTTGACATTGTAGTCGTGTGACCGAAACTCCTCCCCCAGAAACTCGAGTAACTCTTCATTCGCTGATGGATTGGTCGCGCGAATGTCGTCGACTGGCTCCACCAACCCGCGGCCCATGATCTCTGCCCAGACGCGGTTTGCCATGACCTTGGCAAAAAAAGGATTCTCTGGCGACGTCATCCAGTCGGCGAGAACTTCTCGCGGGTCCTTGTCTGGATCGATGGTCAACGGATCGCCCAGCAGCGCCTGGGGCAACACGTTTGCTCCCGTCCGGCCATGCCGGAGCGACCCCGACGGCTTGGTGAAAATCAACTCCTCGCCGCCAGAGATGGGGGGCGAAAGTCCGCCGTTGTGACCCACTCGGGCAAAGAATGCTGCAAATCCGTAGAAGTCGTCCTGGCTCCACACCTCAAACGGATGGTGGTGGCATTTGGCACATTCCAGTCGCACACCAAGGAACAACTGGCTCACCGAGGAACCAATCTCGACGGTGAGCGGCCGATCGCGATGGATGACTGTCGCCCCATTTTTCCAGGTACTCCCCTTGGCCGTCACCAGTTCGCGAGCGAACTGGTCGTAGGGAACGTTTTCACGAAACGATTTGCGCAGGTAGGCGTCCAGCGTCCAGACCGCCTTGATACCGACGCGATACGGATTCGGACGGAGCAAGTCGGCCCACTTATTGGCCCAGAAATCGCCGTATTCTGGTCTCTGCAAGAGCTCGTCAACCAACCTGGAACGTTTGCCCGAACGTTTGTCCGCGAGAAAGGCTCGCACCTCCACCAGGGTGGGAAGCCGCCCAATCACTCGCAGATAGGCTCGCCGGATAAACTTCGAATCGCCGGCCACGTCCGACGGCAGCATGCCCAAGACTTTGAGTTTCTTCCAAACGAGGCGATCAATCTCGTTGTTGGTCGCCAGGTTCGCGTAAACTTCGTCTGCAACCTCGCCCGGAATTGGCATCGCGATGTGGCAAACGGCGAGGTTGTTCATGTACCGCGCCAGCACAGCGGTTTCGCCTGGGATTGGGCCGGCCCGAACCAACCCTTCGTCCGTCACACTGGCCATCGCGCGGTCATTGGACTGGTAGGCAGCACTTTCGGTCACATCTCGGCGACTGCCATCCGAGTATTCCGCGAACACTTGGAGATGCGAGGATTGTCCCGCAACAAGACTTTTCTCCGGCGGTTCCACGACGACTCGGACCAACTTGGGAGCATCGACCGGCGTTCGGGGATAGCCCCCTTCCAGCCAGTCGACAAGCAACCGAAGCTGCTTGGAGTCCGCCCTGAAACGAGCCCCGCCGCCATGTGGCAGGTGGCCGGTGGCCTTTGCCAACAACAGGCTCGATGCGGGAGAAGCCGGTAAGATTCTCCGACCTCTGCCCTCACGTGTGATCGCCGCGTAATCGAAGTCGGAATCAAACCCGAGCAACGACAAGGCGAAACCGTTTTGTCCACGCGACTTGCCGTGGCACGCCCCCGAGTTACAACCGAACCGGGTCAGCAACGGTTGGATATCGTGCTCAAAGGTAACGGGTCGCTCCCCGGCGGCAAGCTCACCTATCGACGCGGCGATGCCTATCGCGGCGACCAACGCGTGGACGCATTGGGGAAAGCGAAGCATAACTGATGAGGTAGCAAGTTTGGGAGGGCGGACAACGTAAACCAACTAACAGTACGCTTTTACCGCAATTGACACCCGGAATCAAGATGGCAATCTTCATCTCTGGCCGCGACAGGCGAACAAGAAATCGATCAGCAAGACCTACCTGGTGTGGAAGTTTGACCTGCCCCTCTAAGACGAGTCCATGTACTGATAAAACTCACGGCATCAGGATGCTCATGCACCCAAACCCGCCAGAACCGATCCACGGCCCCGGGCGTCAGAAGAGGTCACCCGGACTTGCCCGGCAGGCGAGTGTCCCAGAACTTCAACGTTCTGTCAGAGCTGCCCGCGGAACCGTTGGAATGCCTCGACATCTCTAGCGAGCGGGTCGGTTCGGTTCCTGGGCACAACGCCCAGCGGGTTGAACGCCGCCGTTCTTTCCAGGCAGCTGCCGGGGATGTTACTGGCGTTTCAATTGATGACCAGGAAGTCCGATTTGTGGAGCGACCTCTTTTGCTAGACTGGCACGTGAAAGCCGTTGCCATCAGTTCCGGTCTGTGCGAAGGGTGTTTGCCATGCAAAATCGTGCCGGACAGCTCGCTCGCGTGATTCTGATCGCGCTTGTCACGATCAGTACGAGCGACCGCCTCGTTACGGGGGAAGCCGTCGGCGTGGCAGAAGCCCCGAATCGGTTGACGTATCTCAACGGCCACGACGAATGCCTGATTGGGAATTCGTTTGCGGGGCAAATTGCGACACGCTGGTTCGGACCGAGGATCGTTGGTGATGTCG
>Ga0163108_10004004_pt1 | contig 10437 bp, 10 predicted proteins | sample Fk1155metaG_FD_109644 | JGI IMG/M metagenome (GOLD analysis project Ga0163108, IMG submission 109644) | Marine microbial communities from the Central Pacific Ocean - Fk160115 155m metaG | ecosystem: Environmental > Aquatic > Marine > Oceanic > Photic zone | place: The Central Pacific Ocean...
ATTTGCTATTTCTTCGTCAGAGACACGATTTTCTGTATTATTTCCTACTACTTTTATTTTAATACCGTTTTCTTTTATAGAGTCTATAAAACTTTTTCTATCTTTGTTCACTTTTCCAAAAAATAGAACATCAATATCTTTTTTCAATTTTAAATCTTTGTAAAAAGAACCATCTGATTCCAAAGTCATGAAAGATGCTGGACAACCTATTTCTTTATATTTTAAAACTGAGATTGGACAAGCGGTAACTACAAAGTCACAAGAGCTTGCTGTAATTAAATTAAAATTGTGTCTTTCATAATCGTCGAATGTCATCATGATTTTTTTTATATTTTTTATTTTTTTTATAAAAAAAAGGTTAATAAATTTTTGATAATCTATATCAAAAAATATGATTTCAATTTTCTTCTTCTCAATAAAACTATTTACTTCTGATATTGTATCTAGATAATTTTTTTTAATTTGATCAAGGTATAAATATTCAACATCATAAAATTTTGAAAATTTATTTATAACAAATTTATTCCAATGCCATGGAGCTTTAAAAAGAATTAATATTTTTTTTTTCATCTACTTGTATAAAGAGTTTTTGGTAGCGGGGGGCGGAGTCGAACCGCCGACCCCAGGCTTATGAGTCCTGTGCTCTAACCAACTGAGCTACCCCGCCTTGGTCGATTAATGTATAATAGTTTTGTTTTTACGTTTCAACAAAGATTTGTTTTCACCGGTATTAATTAAACTTTTGGTCTGTACCAAGATTTTTTTCCTACCATGGAGTTATATAAACCTGAAAGTCTAAATAAATATATTCTACTTTTGTTTTTGTATCTAAATATTGTAAAGATTAAAAATTTTACAAAAGTAGTAATAAGTTTAGGAAAAAAAACAATAAAAGCTTTTAAAAACCCACCATGCTTTTTATGGTAATAAAAGCTTGACCACATCCAGTGCCAGTTTCTATTAGACTCTACTTCTTCATCATCAGAAAGTTCAACCGATTTAGCACCTTTATGATCAATTTTTACATTTGGTAATAAAAATATTTTATTATTATTTTTTATTACTTTTCTGCATAAATCTATATCTTCAAAATATAAAAAAAAATTCTCATCAAAAAAACCTATTTCATGAAATTTTTTTATATTAAAAAACATCGCAAAACCTTTCACGCTTTCAGCGGGAATTGGAGTCGAAGGAACTTTAGTATGTTTTTTTTCTTCTTCGGTTTGAATGTAGGGAGCTAGAATAGCAAAATCTTTTATAACACCACATGCATGTAAAAAGTTTTCAAGTGTGTCTTCTTCTAGTATTGTATCTGGATTCAATACTAAAGCATATTTTGTTTTGACCATCTTCAAAGCTAAATTGTTAGATTTTGAGTAACCCATATTTTCTTTTGATAATATGCACTGCACATTCTGGTAATTAGTTTCTAATTTTTCTTTTAATTTTTTACTTCCTGAATTCTCAACAACAATAACTTTGCATTTATTATTTATGGACTTTAAACACTCAATTACTTTTGTTTCGCTGTAAAAAGTTGTTATAACTATTGTAATATCATTTAAAAACATCATTCAGACACAATTGATTTTTAGATAAATATCTTTAATAATTAATTACATTTATCATTTGGTTGTTGCAAATTAAATATGAAAAAAGTGGTAGTTACAGGAGGTCTGGGTTTTATTGGTAGCAATTTAATAGAGTATTTAATTAATAAAAACTATTTTGTCATAAATATTGATAAATCCAATTATTCAGCTAACCCGTATAACCTGAAGCATTTAAAAAAAAAAAGATATGTCTTTTTCAAAACGGATATAGCCAATAAAAAAAAAATATATAAAATTTTAAAAAAATTTAAGCCAGTTGGAATTTTCAATTTAGCTGCAGAAACTCATGTTGACCGATCAATTGATAATTCAAAAAATTTTATAAAATCAAATATAATTGGTGTTTATAATATTCTTGAAGTTCTCAGAAAAATAAAGAAAGAAAGAAAAATAAATATAAAACTTCTACATGTTTCCACAGATGAAGTTTATGGCGATTTAAATAGAACGCAAAATGCTAGTGAAAATTTTAATTACAATCCGAGTTCACCTTATTCTGCTTCAAAAGCAAGTGCCGATCAATTAATAAAAGCTTATATCCGAACTTACGGTATAAGTTCAATTATTGTGAACTCTTGTAATAATTATGGTCCGAATCAATTTCCTGAAAAATTTATTCCAAAAATAATTTTTAATTTATTAAATAATAAGTCTTTGCCAATTTATGGAAAAGGAAAGAATATAAGAGAGTGGATATATGTTAAAGATAACTGTGAAGCTTTATATAAAATTTTTAGGCAAGGAAAAATTGGTGAAAATTATAATGTAGGAACAGGAATTAGATTAAACAACATTGATCTTGTAAAAAAAATCTTATCAATAGCAAAAAAAAAGAAAATCTCTTTAGGAAACAAAACTAAAATATTGTATGTAAAAGATAGACCCGGTCATGACAAAAGATATGCTTTAAACTCAAATAAAATCAGAAGAAAGCTTAATTGGAATCATAAAACATCTTTAGGGGAAGGCCTGTCTCAAACAATCGAATGGTACCTAAAAAATAAAGGATTTTTTGATAAAATCTCTAATAGAGACTTTACAAAAAGACTGGGTTTAAAAATATAAATGAATAAAAAGATTGTAATAACTGGTGGTAGCGGAAGATTTGGAACAGAACTTAAAAAAATTAAAACAAATTATAAAGTATTTTATCCATCAAGCAAAAGCTTAGATATTACAAATGAAAAAAGTATAAGAAATTATCTAAAACGAAAGCGACCCAAAACATTAGTTCACATAGCTGGCTTATCAAGGCCAATGATAGAGCATGAAAAAAATATTTCTAAAAGCATAAAGCTTAATATTATCGGAACAGCAAATGTAGTTAGAGTTTGTGCTGAAATGAAAATAAAATTGGTTTATATCTCTACTGGTTATGTTTATCCTGGAAAAAAAGATGGTTACAAAGAAAATGATCCTTTAATGCCATGGAACAATTATGGATGGTCCAAATTAGGGGGTGAGTCCAGCGTGCAAATGTATAAAAACTCATTAATCTTAAGGGCAAATATTAGTCAGTCACCATTCGTCCATAAAAAAGCATTTCAGAATATTAAAATAAATTTTTTGTACCAGAATGAAGCAGCAAAAATTATTTTTAAATTGATAAATAAAAAAGGTATAATTAATCTAGGTGGTAATTCACAATCAATTTACAATTTTGCAAAAATAACCAACCCAAATGTAAAAAAAATATATCTAAAAAACAAAATGTATCCACGCAACCTCACAATGAATTTAAATAAGCTAAGAAAAATAGTTAAAGTCTAATTATGAAAATAATTAAAACTAATTTTAAAGGTTTGAAAATTATTAAATTAAAAAAAAATAAGGATAAACGCGGTTATTTGATTGAGACTTTCAGAAAAGAAAAAATCTATGATAAAAATTTAATTTTTGATTATTCGGTTTTTTCAAAAAAGAATGTTATTAGAGGTTTTCATTTTCAATATAAGTATCCGCAAGCAAAATATATAACCGTTTTAAAAGGAAAAATATTAGATTGCGTTGTTGATTTAAGAAAAAATTCAAAAACTTTTGGGGAAACCTTTAAAATTATTTTATCTGAAAAAAACTCTCTTTCTTTGTATGTTCCTTGTGGTTTTGCCCATTCATATTTAGCATTGGACAAAAATAATTTAGTTTATTACAAGCTCTCAAATTATTATAGCCCAAGATTTGAGAGCGGTATTCTTTGGAATGACAAAGATCTAAAAATAAAGTGGCCAATAAAAAAACCCTTGGTGTCTCCTAAAGATAAAAAGCTTTTGTCTTTTAAAAATTTTTTATTTAGATTCAAATATTTATAATTAAAAAAAATCATTTTTTTTGCTATTGACTTTGTATTGCAAAGTTGTTCTTATTAACCCAAAATGAACAACTTGATTAGAGAACCGTTTTATGGAAAAAAAAATAAATATTAAAAATATACGGTACAATTTTGAAAAAAATTTTTATAAACTTTTTCCAATTTTTTATGAAATGCAAAGTATGTTCTTGTCTGGTATATATAAACGTTATGGAGATCTAGAGGGAGGGCAGATAGTTATATATTTTGCCAGAGATCTTCATTTAAAAGTGATGAGAAAAAGAGAGAAAGATTTAAACTTTGATCTGTCCCTAGAAAAATTTTGGTTTAACCATCAAAATACAACTCAAGACAAACATAAAATAATATCTGTTTCAAAATATACCGGGCTAGCGAAGGAAACTGCTAGAAGAAAAATAATGCTTCTTACAAAAGAGAAACATTTAAAAAGAACTTCCAAAAACAAATTATACTGGGAACCTTCATCACAGTATAAAGAAACTTATGTAACAATTATTAAAGAACAAATTAACTCCTTGTCTAAATTTTTATATGAACAATCGAAATCTTTAAACGTAAACATTTCATTTAATAGATTGTATAAAGAAATTGAAAAAAACTATTGTTTTTACTGGTATCACTATTTGAATGCACAGCTTGAATATATGAAATGTTGGCAGTTAAAAACAAAAGATCTTGAAATACTTCTAATAGGTTTGCAGAGTGTAATACAATCACTAAATTATTTAAAAAAAGATTCCGAAGAATCAATATTTATCAATACTAAATACCCTGATATTAGTGCTACTTCTGTCTCTGAAGTAACAGGTATTCCAAGAGCAACCTGTATAAGAAAGTTGGATTGGCTATGTAAAGCCAAGTTTATAAAAAAAAATTTAAACAACAAAAGATATCAACTTTTATATGATAGGTTTTCAGAAAATGTTCTAAACCATCCTTTAACGAATGTTAAAGCAACAACAGAAATTTTTACAGAATTTTCTTATATTGTCTACAAAGCTTTATTGCTGAGATAAATTCTTTGTTTGTTTACAAAGTTAATATAATACCAAAAACAGCTACGGCTGATAACGCTGCAGCAGAAATTACAATATTTTGTCTTTTAGATTTCTTTTCTTCGTCCTTAACTTTTCTCATAAGATCGTTTAGATCTACCTTTGGACTATGGTTTTTTTCCATAGAATCTAACAAAACGTTTTCTCTATTATTTAAATTACTCCCCATACTTTTATATTCAACCACAGTTATCAAAAATTGCGAACAGTCAAAACACCCGAAATGGGTTAAAGAGAACAAGATAAATGCTCAAAATGGGTTGTTATGGTTTATTTTGAAGTCTTATTATAATTGTTAATTCCTTTTCTTAACTTTTCAATAATTTCATCAATATGTTTTTTTTCACAGACAAACGGAGGAGCAACAATCAAACAATCTCCTGTGGCTTTAAAATTAACTCCAACTTCATAACATTCTTTGTAAACTGAAAATCCAGCCTTACCAGGTTTCTCTGACATTTTAATATCGATACCTCCCATTAATCCATATCCTCTTATATTTTCAACACAATCAATATCTTTAAGTGAAAATAATCCGTCTAAAAAATAGGAAGATAAATTTTTAGCTCTATTAAAGATATCTTCTTTTTCAAAAATATCTTGTACAGCAAGTGCCGCTGCTACAGCCACGGGTATTCCGGAATACGTGTAACCGTGAAACATTTCAACAGCTCCTTCTGGGGCAGAATTTACAATTGTATCATAAATTTTTTCTTTAACCGCAACTACTCCCATTGGAACAATTCCATTGGTGGTAGCTTTTGCCATTGTCATAATATCTGGTGTGACACCATATTCTTGTGCGGCAAATGCAGAACCTGTCCTTCCCCACCCTGTTATAACTTCATCAAAAATCAAAAGTATATCGTGCTTGTCACAAATTTCTCTTAGCTTATTCAAATAACCTTTCGGTGGTACCAAAGTTCCTGTTGATCCCGAAATAGGCTCAACAATGCATGCCGCAATATTTTCTGCACCAAAGTTGGTAGCAATTCTTTCTAGGTCATTTGCAAGTTCGGCGCCTGTTTGTGGCTGACCTTTTACAAATTTATGTTCCGGTAAATGTGTGTGTCGCATATGAACAACTCCAGGCATTAATATACTTGCGAAAGTCTTGACGTTATTAACCATGCCTCCAACAGAAATTCCTCCAATATTCATTCCATGATAGGCTCTTTCTCTGCCTACAAAACGAAATCTTTGTCCCTGACCTCGAGCCTTGTGATATGCAATAGAAATTTTTAAAGCTGTTTCAACAGCAGTAGATCCACATATTGTGTAAAAAATTTGATTTAAATCCCCAGGAGTATGTTTTGCAATTTTAGTGGCAAGCTCAAACGAACCTCCAAAACCCTGTTGAAAGGGTGTAACAAAATCTAATGTTTCAAGTTGCTTTGTGATTGCGTTTATAATTTCTTTTCTTCCGTGACCAAGCGGATTACAAAATAATCCTGAACTTGCATCAATCTGTGTTCTACCTTTGTGATCTTTTATATAAACACCTTTTGCTTCCGTGATAAGTCTTGGATCTTTTTTGAAACTTTTATTTGAAGTGAAAGGCATCCAATGTTCTTGTAATGAATTTGGAATGCCTGCTCTACTTCTGTCGCTCATTTTTTATTTTCCTGGAGCTTTAAAACCGCTAGACATCTTCTTGGCAGTGCCAGCAATTTTATTTAAATCAGCTGATTCTAGTATTGTAATATTGTCTACACTACCGCTGGATGCTGCAACCATTTTTGCAGCTGCCATTTGTTCGAATGTCCCTTCGCAGACAGATATAAAATCAAAAGCTCCTCTTAAAAGAGAATAATCAGTTAGCTTAGCGCCTCCTGACTCTAACAACGCTTGAGTTGCAGCTTTTCTATCTGTCGAAGGATTATCTACAAAACCAGCTAAACCTTTTTGTGTATAGCAGCCCATTAAGTAAAATTTTCCCATGATAACTCCTTTTTTTAGGATTTATCTTACGATAACAAATGATAAGGTGCAATAGCTTGGATGTTAAAACAATGCTAAGAATTATTTTTTTATTTATTATTTTAATACCTTCTAGTGCTTTAGCTATAAGTTTTGATGGAAAGTTTGCTCAGGGGCATTTTATCATTGGTAAGACACAACCTAAAACTGAAATTTGGATTGATAAAAAAAAGGTAAAAGTTACCAAAGATGGGTATTTTGTTTTTGGTATAGGTAGAGATAGAAAATACGATATTGTTATAACCTCTAAGAAAGATGGAAAAAAAATAGAAACAGTAAAGAAAATTCAAAAAAGAAAATATAAAATACAAAGAATTGATGGCCTTCCAGAAAAAAAAGTAACTCCTCCTCCTGAAGTTTATGAAAGAATTAAAAGAGAAAATAAAATTATAGCTGATGCTAGAGCTATAGAAAGTGATTTAACATTTTTTAAAAAAAAATTTATAACTCCTCTTGAGAACGCAATTATCACAGGTGTTTATGGAAGTCAGAGAATTTTGAATGGGAAACCTAAATGGCCTCATTATGGTATCGACTTTGCTGCAAAAGAAGGCACAAAAATTAAAGCTATGTTGGATGGAACAGCAACTATGGTTGAACCCGATTTGTTTTATACTGGAGGTACTTTAATATTTGATCATGGTCATGGAGTCTCTACCCTTTATATGCATATGCAAAAGATTTTAGTAAAGAAAGGACAAAAAGTAAAACAAGGAGACATAATTGGAACGGTTGGTTCGACCGGAAGATCAACGGGTGCTCATCTTGATGTTAGACTTAATTGGTTTGGAATTAGACTTGATCCAGCCAGTGTTTTAAAGATTAACTAATTCTTATCTATAAAGTTTATTAATCCCCAAACAATACTTTGAAAGTCTACATTCTCTTAACTGAACTATTTTTTCAATTTCACTTTTATCCAAATAGTCTTTTTGAATTTTAATCTCCATAACTTTTTTGTCGACCCTAACTAGAGTATTATCTTCGTTCCGAGGAAAGGAAAATTGAATATCGGTATCAATAGTTACTCTACCAACATTATAGTGCTTATAATATTCACGTTTATACTTGATTACCAACTTTTTAGATAAAGTTTCTGATATTCCATTTTTTTTAAGGTTTTTATAAAAATTAATAAATGAATAATTAAAGTTTTTTATAATAATTTTTTCCCTATGATAATTATTAGTTTTTTTAATTTCAAGATTCATTAAATTTTTGTCATTATAAGTTCTAGTACGTACCTTAATTCTTGGAGTAACTCCTTCTTCGCTAAGACTAAAAAACTTAAAATTATTTGTATCAAAATAAGTGCTATTAACAATTCTATCAGGATATATTTTTTTTAGATTCATATCTTTTATAATTTTGCCTATATTCTCTTCTGTAATATCAAACTTTATCTCGTATCTTTGCATAAGATCTATATATCGTTTTCTATGTTAATTTTTGAAAATTTATCTAAATCAATTTTTTTATAATAATTTCTACAATCAAACTCTTTTACACTTAACAGCGAACCTTCAAATTCTTTCTTTTTTTTTATAGGCTGACAGACATGTTTCTACTTTATTGATTGCCGCTTTATCAATCCTTGTTGTTGAACTATCTTTAGATGCTATGCCTATATTGCTCTCAACTACAAAGATATTTTTTAAATTTGCCGTCGAATTCTCTCCAATGGATATGCCTTTGTCGCTACATTTTTCTATCAATGCTTTTTTAATAGAATATTTGCCAAATGAAAGATCTATACAGTCATTACCAGCGTTGCCAATTATAATTTCATTTATTTCTAAATTAGAAAAGTCTAAATCTAACCCGTCATGTAATGAATTATTTATATTTATTTTTTCAATTAAACCACTGGAATTTTTAATATTAACTGAATCCTCACAGATCATATTTTCTGCAAAAATTTTTACATTGTTAAATTTTGAGTTAAAAAAGCTTATACATCCAGTTAGAAGGTTTTGATCATATCTTGCGTTGTTATTATCGATGTTGTTTTTTTTATAATTAAAATTATTTTGAAAATTAAAATCTACATTTTCAAATTGCCCATTAATCAAAATTTTTGATTTACTGTTATTAAAAAAAAATCTCAAACTTTTATCTTTTAAATTTTGGCTTGAGTAAATATATGTTGCTTCTTCAGACAAAAAGAATTCGTTAGAATTGTCATTATCCAAATTGACTAAAGGAATTGCCTTATCAAAATTTCCAAGATTAATTGGAAACGATGTGAATCCATTTTGTTTTATTTTTTCACCACTTTCTGAAATAAGTTTGTTGTAATTTTCATTGCTGATTTTTTCACATTTAGAAATGCTGTTATCTAAAATATTAAAATAACATTTATGATAAGTATTATCTAACAAGAAAGTATATATCATGCTTTTAGAGATTTCTTTTGGTTCCGGATTACTTTTTAGATAATTTACTATTTTTTTTTTAATATATAGGTAGTCTTTCAAAAAATTAGTGTTATCAGAAAAAAATTTGTAATGACTGTTATCAATTTTTTTTTCTAGAAATTCAGTATAAATATCTTGAAAAACACATTTTTGAATAGGAGTAAGCTCCTTGTTAGTTAAAAAATAAAAATCGTTATCAAAATTATCTAGAATTTCTTTTTGTGTTTTTTTGTTGCAGTTAGTTTGTTTTGGTGGGAATTCAACCATTCCATCATAATATAATGGTAAATACATTTTTTTATGAGGAATATAAATGTATTTTCTATTAATTTCTGCCAAACCATGTTTAGTAAACCGTGAGTTTATCTTTTCAAAAAAGTCCCCATTTATAATTCTATTTTTAAATTCCTTTGTCGATGTGTAAGAAATAGCTTCAGACGCAATAAAACTAGAAACATTATTTTTCAGAAAATTGTTATTGTCCACAACATATGAAGATGAAAAATACTTATTGTAAATTTCTTTTTCAGATTCATTTAAATAAAATTCAAAATCATTTTGTTTTAAAATAGCTGTTTCTGTTATCCCATTTCTTTCAAGAAACTCTTTTGTTGCATCTTCTTGAAAAATTGCTTTGTATCGATTTCCATTAAAATTAACATCTACCATGCGAGTATATAAAGCTGGAAAATTTAAATAGGATAATAATAAATTCCAAAAAACCTCTCTTTCACTGTTTCTGGTTTGTGGTAAAAAAAGATTAAATCTTGCAACACCAAAGTAAGTGTCTTCGACAATTTTAACTTTCAAGCTAGTCATTGGTAATTGTAGATGATCTTTCCAATCACCCATAATTCTTACTTTCGAGTTAAGTTGCTTGTTGTTTAATATAATTTTTGCATTAACCCATTTTTTATATTTTTTTTTTATATTTTTCGATCTATCAATTTCACCATCAACAAAAGCTCTCATCCCACGCCTCAAATATCTATTATATTCATAATTATTTAGCTTGAATGTTATTTTGTTGGGTATATCTA
>Ga0163108_10004007_pt1 | contig 10434 bp, 6 predicted proteins | sample Fk1155metaG_FD_109644 | JGI IMG/M metagenome (GOLD analysis project Ga0163108, IMG submission 109644) | Marine microbial communities from the Central Pacific Ocean - Fk160115 155m metaG | ecosystem: Environmental > Aquatic > Marine > Oceanic > Photic zone | place: The Central Pacific Ocean...
CGGCAACCGCAACAACTACTTCATCCACCTCAACCCCGGCACCGGCAAGCTCCACTTCATGCCGTGGGGTGCCGATTGCCTGTTCGAGAAATACAGCCGCCTGCGCGTCGATCGCCGTTCCCCGCGCTCCGTCCGGCTCAAGGGGCTCGTGGCCAACAAGCTGTACCAGATTCCGTCCGTCCGGAAAAAATATGCCGCGACGATGAAGCTGCTCATAGCCGAACATTGGCACGAGGATAAGCTCCTCGCCGAGACCGAGCGCATAGAGGCGATGGTCAGGCCGCACATCAGCGACTACCAGTGGCGCGGCGTTCGCTTCGAGGCCGTCCGTGATTTCATCCGCAACCGCCGCCCAGACATCGAGCGCGAAATCAATGGCGCAGATATGCCCCTCTGGCCAAGGTGACACGAGGGTTAACGGGCCACTTAATCCAACGCTTGACCGGTGGCGGCGTCGAACCAAGCGGCAGCGGTCAAGTCGAACTTCAGCCCGACCTTGGCCAAGCCGCCCGCGCTCTGGCCAGGCAGTCGCACCACCAACTCGTGGCCACCGGAGCGCACGCGCAGCAGCGTCTCGTGTCCCAGCGTCTCGCAGCCCAGCACCGTCCCGGGCACGCCGCTGTCGGCGAGTGAAATGTTTTCCGGCCGAATGCCCAGTTCCACCTCGCAGCCCGCGTGCTTGGCCAAGCCGTTGGCCAAACCCAGCTCAAAGCCGCCGCCGCTCCCGACAAAGGCCAATCCTTCCCCGCGCGTCTCGAGCCAGCCGCGGACGAAATTCATCCCCGGTGTGCCAATGAAGTCCCCGACGAACCGGTGCGCCGGCCGCCGATACAGCTCCATCGGCAAACCAGTCTGCATCACTCGGCCGTGGTCAAACACGCAGAGCCGCTGGCCAAGCGTCATCGCTTCGGTCTGATCGTGCGTCACAAAAATCATCGTCGTCGCCAGCCGCCGATGCAACTGCGCGATCTCGGAACGCATCTCGGAACGCATCCGGGCGTCGAGATTCGAGAGCGGCTCGTCGAGCAGGAACACTTTTGGTTGGCAGACCATCGCCCGGCCCAGCGCGACGCGTTGCCGCTGGCCGCCGGACAACTCCGCCGGCTTGCGGCACAACAGATCGGCGAGACCCAGCACTTCCGCCGCCTCAGCAACGCGCGAGCGGATTTCCGGCTTGGCCACCTTGCGGAACTTCAGACTGAAGGCTATGTTTTTCTCGACGTTGAGGTGCGGGAACAGGGCGTAGTTTTGGAACACCATCGCCACGTCCCGGTCCTGCGGTTTCACGCGGTTGACGTCGCGATCATCGAGAAAAATGCCGCCACCCGTGGCCTCTTCCAGCCCGGCGATCAGCCGCAACAGGGTGGACTTGCCACAGCCGGACGGGCCGACGAGCACCATCAGTTCGCCGTCGGGAATTTCAAGGCTCACCCCGTCCACCGCCCGCACGGAGCCGAAGTTTTTGAAGAGGTTGTCGAGTCGAACGCTTGCCATCGGGAGGTTCCGTTGCTTCGCAGGCCGAAAAGCTACCGTCGAAGCCGTCGCTAACTCCAGTTCAAATCTCAATTTATCCATTGCCGCGCGGCGCGAAACGGCAAACCGAACGTTGTTGTTTTGCCCCATCAAAACTCGTTGAGTCCAAAAGATGGCTTTTTCACAGAGTTAGGGCATTCGTTGTTTTGCCTCTTGACATCCTCCGGAAGAAGGTCAGTTTTTCCAAAAAGATGTGTTTCTCGGTGCTTCGGGGAAACAAAGGCGAAAGGAAATCAGATATGCTAAAGATCAGTGCAGGCGGCAAAGGCGGCAAATTCTGCGACGGCATCACGAGGCGAGACTTCATCCGTATTGGGGCAATGGGCATCGGTGGGATGACTGCCGCCAACCTGCTCGAAGCCGACGCCCGGGCCGGCATCGGCTCCTCGCACAAGGCCATAATCAACATCTTCCTCCCCGGCGGCCCGCCGCATCAGGATATGTTCGACCTGAAGATGGAGGCGCCCCGCGAGATTCGCGGCGAGTTCAAGCCGATCTCCACCAACATCCCCGGCCTGCAGATTTGCGAGGAGTTCCCGCGCATGGCCAAGATGATGGATAAGTTCACCGTGATCCGCTCCATCGTCGGAGCACAGGGCGGACACGATGCCGTCCAATGCACCACGGGACGCAGCCCGCGCCGCCAGCCGCCCGGCGGTTGGCCTAGCATCGGCTCGACGCTTTCCAAGATTGAGGGGCAAGTCAACCCAGATGCCCCTCCCTTCGTCGGGCTCTCTCCCAAGACGGGGCACATCGAGTGGAGCGATCCCGGGCAACCCGGTTTCCTCGGCCCGGCACATGCCGCCTTCCGCCCCTCCGCCGAAGGCAAGGAGGACATGACGCTCACCGGGATCACTCTGGATCGGCTGGGCGACCGGATGAAGCTGCTCAAGAGTTTTGACCGGTTCCGCCGCGACATGGACAACTCCGGCCTCATGGAAGGCATGGATACATACAACCAGCAAGCGTATGGAATGTTGACCACCGGGAAGCTCGCAAAGGCGCTCGACCTTGAAAAAGAGGACGTCAAACTTCGCGACCGCTACGGCCGTGGCACAGCCAAGTTGACGGCTGATGGAGCACCCAAGCTGCTCGATCATTTCCTGCTCGCGCGGCGCCTGATCGAAGTGGGCGTGCGGTGTGTGACGCTCTCGTTCAGCCGGTGGGACTGGCACGGCGGCAACTTCAACCGCGGACGCCAAGATTTCCCGATGCTCGATCAGGGCCTCACGGCGCTCGTCGAGGATCTGCACAATCGGGGGATGGACAAGGATGTCACCGTCGTTTGCTGGGGTGAGTTTGGCCGCACGCCAACCATCAACAAGGACGCCGGGCGCGACCACTGGACGCGTGTCTCCACGGCGCTGCTGGCTTGCGGCGGCCTGAACCACGGCCAAGTCATCGGCGCTACCGATCGCCTCGGTGGCGAAGCTTCCGAACGGCCCGTCACCTTCCCCGAGATGTTCGCCACCCTTTATCACAACCTCGGTTACAACGTGAACGAGTTGCGCATTCCCGACCTCAACGGCATCCCCCGGTATCTGGTCGATGACAACGCCCAACCGCTGCCGGAGGTCGTCTAGCCGGATGCCCGCCAACTCATCGCGAATTCCTCTCCGGCCAAACTGGGAGGGGTTTCTGTTTTTGGCGGCGACACTGCTCAGCGCCACGCTTGGCCAAGCGGCCGACATCCGGTTGACCGTCGAGCAGACTGAACCGCTGAAGCTTTCGTGGCATACGGCCCCGGTCACCAAGCCCGGCTCGATCCATATCATCCCTGATACCCAACTCGAGATATCGACCGATCTCACCCATTGGCAGTCGCTTGGCCAAGCGCAAACCGGCGGGCTCCGCACCAAGCCGGAGACCGTCAATCGCACCATCCAAGCCGCCACCGAGCCCCGGTATTTTCGCGTTCGCTCACAGGTCACCCTGCCAAAGGCCAGCCTGGCCGATCACAACCTCATCGCTGCCGATCTGCGCGGAGCGGATCTCTCCGGCACCAACCTGGCCAATGCCGATCTGGCCTTGGCCAAGCTCGATGGAGCGAACCTCTCAGGCGCAAATCTCGCCGGGGCCAACCTGGCCGAAGCTGTGCTTGGCAGCGTCAACCTGACCGATGCCAACCTCACCGGCGCGACGATCGCCCCGTGGCATCACTACCCGGCGACAATCTACCACAACACCACTCTGCCGGATGGCAAGGTGAAAACCGACTCGCCCGAACTGCGACTGCTCATTCAGCTCTACATCGATGGCGCGCCAAAAGTGAGCCTAGCCGGACGCAACTTCTCGAGATGGGATCTGCGCGGTGTGGAGTGGCAAAACCGAAACCTGGCCAAGTGCAATTTCACCGGAGCCGATCTGCGGAACACAAAGCTCGCCGGAGCCAACCTGACGCAAGCCAACCTCCGGAATGCCGTCGGCTTCGACCCAGCCGACCAACAAGGCGTCATCCTTCACAAGACCACGCTCCCGGATGGCACGATCAGCGACTGATCCGTGGCTCAATCATTAGGCCATGTGAACTGCACGCTGTCGCCCTCGCCGGTCAGGTGAATCGCCCGCTCGCCGACGACAAGGTGCATGTCGTGGCCGGCCTGTTGCGGCCCGGCCAAGTTCGGCAGCAAGCCGGAATAGATGTTGTTGCGAAAATGGTTCGGGTCGATCTCGCGCTGCCATTGGCCCGCCTCATTCTTGAATATCCGCAAGCCGACGCTCTTGCCGTGCAGCAATACACCGCGCGCGATCGGCCTTGTTTCGCCGCTAAAAACAAAACGGTTGCTCTCCACCAAAATACCACGCGTGTAGTCCCGCAGCCGCAGCCCGTTGTGCCACCACGCGAACCGAGGCTCGCCCGATGCGGCCAGACGAAACGTGTTGTCCTTAATCTCGAACGCCTTCCCATCGTTCACGCTCCCGCCACCGACACAGCCGGTGAACCGGTTGTTGCGGATCACCACGCCCCGGTTGCCGCCGGTGTCGAAGTTGAATCCGATGCCACAGTTCGTCACCGTGTTCTCGTAAAACTCCGCTCGTTTCAGAAACGCCCCGCCAAGCGCGATGCCATTGGTGATGTCGCGAACCTCGTTGTGATGCACGCGCACATCGACTCTGCCTTTGGCCAAGTCCGCACTGCGGTGGCTGACCATGATGCCGGTGCAGTACGGCCACGCCGTCCCCGCGCTTGGGCCCCGGACGAAACCCTCAACGACGCAGCGGCGAATCTCGATGATTGAGTCGCGGTAGCCTGGCAGCTTTGAGCCGTCGCCCATGGCAGAGATCACGCGGACCGGGAACACTTCGCGCCACGACGACCGGCCACCCACCGCGCCAAACCGGCTCACCTGAACCCGCTCCACCAACGCCTCCTTGGCCAAAAGATCGATGCCGGACGCTTTTTTGAGAATCGGCCCAAGCGCCGCTTTCATTCCGGCCCAGTTGCAGTCGAGTGACAGATCGGCAATCCGCAGATTATCAAAATCGCGCTTGGCCAAGCGCTGTTTTCCCGGATCGCCGCTGAACTGCGGCCCCCAACCGCCGCTGATCACGCTGTGATAGGCTGATTTGATTTTCCGATGCCGCGCACCCGGTACGAGCTTGAGAGTCGTCTTGTCGATACCAGCGCCGATCACGTGCCAGCGCGGACGAACCCGGATGCCATGCGTCTCATATTGGCCCGGTAAAAAACGCAGCACCACCCCTTCGCCGTAGTGGCCCTGCTCCTCCGCCAATCGCTCAATTGCCCGGCCAAGCTTCGCTGCCGTCGAGGCGTCGATCGGCCCGGAGGTCGCCTGGCCATCCCCGTAAGCCACATGCCGGGCCGCCAGCCAAACCGTCCGCCCCGGCGCCGCCGGCCACTCGATATCCTGTGCCCAGGCGCCAGTCCAAGCGGCGAACAGGGTGACAAAAAAAAGTTGGCGCAGCAGCCGATTCAATTCCGCATTCTTAGGTTTCGGCTTTTAAGTTTCAAGCAAAAGGCGTGACCTTATTCGATGGAAAAGCTTACACTCCCGCCGTTATGAATGCTCGACTTCGTTGGATCAGCCTGACTTGCGGCTTGGTTGTATGGACGGTTTTTGCCGCAGCGGAAACCAAGTCAAAGAATACCCTCAAGCCGCCTCCCGGCTACAAGACGCGGCTGGAAATACTAGCAGCGTTTGGGAACGGCAAACTGGAGATCATCGACCGGGAAACGCCAGTGCCGGATGGCGTCGTGCTTGAGAAAGACATCGAGTACGGTAACGCCGACGGCCACTCGCTACAACTCGACCTGTACCGGCCGGCCAAAACCACCAAGCCGGTGCCAGTCCTGCTCTTCATCCACGGCGGCGCGTGGAAGACCGGCAAGCGACAAGACTACCATTTCTACACGGCTTCCTACGCCAAAAAAGGGTACGCCGTGGCCACAGCATCGTACCGGCTGACCAATCAGGCGCCGTTCCCGGCAGCGGTGCAGGACTGCAAATGCGCGGTCCGCTGGCTTCGCGCCAACGCCAAAAAATACAACATCGATCCGGAACAAATCGGCGTGGTCGGCGGCTCGGCAGGCGGGCATCTCTCGATGATGCTCGGCTACTCGGACGATCCCGCGCTCGAGGGCGACAGCGGTCACAACGGTGTCAGCAGCCGCGTGAATGCGGTGGTCAACATTTATGGCGTGTACGACATGACTACCAAGATCGCCAAGGAAAGCGGTGACGTGAAAAAGTTTCTGCAGGGAAAATCGTACGAGGAGTCCCCGAAGTTGTACCGGCAGTCGTCGCCAAAGTTTCATTTGGACGAAAAGGATCCGCCGACACTCATCCTACACGGGACGATCGACGAGATCGTGCCGGTGGCCCAGTCCGACCGGCTGGCCGCACACCTGAAGAGGTTGAACATCCCGCACAACTACGGTCGGCTCGACGGCTGGCCGCACACGATGGACATCGCCAAGCCGGTCAACGACTACTGCCAGGCGATGATGGATCTTTTTTTTGCAGAACACCTCCCGTTGCCCGAGATGCAACATTGATTCCCGACGTTTACAAACTGGTGCTGTCATGTTAGCTGATCGGGCTTGTGAGCGGTAGAACGCTGGATAGCTTTTGCGAGAGGGGGATCGTCGGACTGGTGCTGGCGGCTCTCGTCTTCTCGGCGTTGGCCACCGGAGCGGTGCGTACGATGGAGTTCGTCGTGGTAGAGGTACTGGCGGCTCTAGCCGGCCTGCTGTGGGTGGCCCGCTGTTGGCTCAAGCCGCGTCACAATCGCCTGCTTTTCCCACCAGTTGGCTGGTGTCTGCTGCTCTTCCTCGGGTACGCACTATTTCATTATCTGCGGGCGGATGTCGAATATACAGCCCGCACCGAGATACTGCATCTGCTGGTTTACGTGATGCTGTTTATTGTGACGTTGAACAATTTGCACAAGTCGGAGTGGACACAGCTCGCGCTGTACGTGCTGGTGTTCACCGGCGCGATGATCGCCACTTACGGCATCGTGCAGGTGATCGCGGGCTTGGATCATGTCTGGCACTTCACGCGGCCGGAGCAGTACACGGGGCGCGGCTCGGGGACGTTCATCAACCCAAACCATTTCGCCGGTTTCCTCGGGATGCTGCTGCCGCTTTGTCTGGCAGCGGTGCTGACCGGCCGAATCAGCCAGCCAATGCGCATCCTGCTCGGTTACTCGGCCCTGCTGCTGCTCGGTGGCGTGGCGGTGAGCATGTCGCGCGGCGGCTGGGTCTCGACCAGCCTTGGTCTGGCCGCCGTAGTCGGCGTGCTCAGCTGGCGCAAACAATTTCGGATGCGGGGCATTCTGCTGACCTGCGTCATGTTCGGGCTCATCGGGGCGTTTTTGCTAAAATCAGACTTTGCTCAGGATCGGCTGCGGAACGTCAACAAGCCGGGAACGGTCAGCCACGTCGGTTCGCGGGCGGAGCTGTGGGGTGCGGCGGCTGCGGTGTGGCAGGAGGAGAAACTGCTCGGTGTCGGCCCGGGCCACTTTGACCACCGCTTTCCGGCGCATCGGCCGGAGCGGCTGCAGTCGCGCCCGGTGCGCGTGCACAATGATTATCTCAACACACTGGTGGATTGGGGAATTGTCGGAATGCTGCTGACGGGATTGATGCTGGGAACGATGATTTCCGGAATCATCAAAAGCTGGAAATACTCGCAGCGCACCTCGAGCAATCTCTCGGCCAAGACCAGCAACCGCTCGGCGTTCGTACTCGGCAGCACGGTGGGGCTCGGCTCGATCGCGCTCCACTCGTTTGTCGATTTCAACCTGCACATCCCCTCCAACGCCATGCTGGCGGCGACACTGGCCGGGTTGCTGACGGCATACATCCGTTTCGCCACTGAACGGTACTGGGTGGCGATGCGGCTGCCGGTGCAGTTGCTCCTGACCGTGGCAGTTGGCAGCGTGTCGATGCTGCTGATGGGTCAAGCGCTTGGCCAAGCGCGGGAGCACGCTCGGCTAAAGGCATCACAGTCAGTCGAGTCATTTCCGGAGCAAGTGAAGAGCCTCGAACAGGCGTTTGTGATCGAGCCGAACAACTTCGAAACGGCCGGTTTGCTGGGAGAGATCCACCGACGGCGTGCCGCCGAATCCGGCAGCGCCAGAAAAAAGATCGAACTAAAAAAGGCAACTGCCTGGCTGAAGAAAGCGATCGCGCTCAACCCCTATGACGCCTACTCGCATGCAAGGCTCGGCATGGCGCTGGACCAGCTTGGCCAAGAGGACAAGGCCGGGGAACATTTTGCCCAAGCCGAGCAACTCGATCCCAACGGCTACCTGACCGTGGCCAACGTGGGCTGGCACAAGATGCACATCGGCCAATATGTGGAGGCCAAGCGCTGCTTCGAACGGGTTTCACCACTCGACGACCCCACCACACTGGAGGATGAAAGGAAGCGTGGACTCGTGGCGCATCGCGCGGAAAAAACTGCGCAGGACTTAGCCCGGCACATCCGGGCGGTGTACCTGCCGTACATCAGTGAGCAATTGGCAGAGGCCGAGTGAACCGGTCGATGTCCGGGCGCACTCGGCCGAGCGTTTCGTTTAATCGTCCCAGTCGATCTTCACCGCTCCGTAGTAGCCAAGCGGCAGCCACAGGCCGGACTCGACGTTGCCGGACTCGACGCCCAGGTTGAACCACAGACAGCCGTCCAGCCCGCCCTGCCCCGCGACGGAGAGCGATGCAGGGTTTGCGGTGTCGAACAGGTACAGCTTGCGCTGGTTATCCTGCCCGACAAGACGCCCGTCTATGTCGGCGAGTTGCTGAATGCCGGTTTCCAATTCGATCTCGTCCAGCAGCGCGAACTTGGCGGTCTCGTCGAGCGCGAGGGATTGCATATAAAATGTCGTGACGTGTCGCGGATCGCCATCATCGACCGGATCTACTTTTTCATTCTCGGAAAAAGTCATGTACAACGTGCCGTCGCTAGTGACCTTGTACGTTTGCGGCCAACTGCTGGGCTGCTCGACGGAATCAACGAGGAACGCCTCAAGCCCATCGTACGAACTGGCGTCGAGCCAGTTACCGTCCCACTTGTGCTCTTCCGTCCAGTGCGCACCTTGGGTGTAGAGCAACGCGCCACCGTGGGACGTGCCGATCAGCGTGCCTGGGATCGGCGTCGCGTCGCGTACCACCGGGTGGAACATGTCAGTGTAATCGACCACATGCAGCTCGTAGCTGGTGATCCAGTAACTGCGCGGCAGAGGAATCGGCTTGGGCTTCTCGATTGGCCCGTCAGGATCTTCCGGATCGGGATCCGGCTTTGGTTTGTCATCCCCTTCCTTGTCACCTTCCTCCGGCTCAATCTCAACGTACTCCGTGTGCTGGCTGCTGAGATACACCAGACCGTTGTCGTTGAGGACCGCCTCGCTGAAATTCCAGCGGTTGGCGTATTTCTTTTTGCCGTCCTCGTTTTGCTCAACCGAGAGGTTGACAGAAGAGGCCAAGCTTGGCTTGGCCGAGTCGGCAACGTCGAAGCAAAGCAGTTGCCCGGCGCTCCCGCCATAGTAGCCAGGCATCCAGACATCCCCCTCCATCAGGCCGCCATCAATATCCGGTCCACCACGCCAGCCCCAGTAGCGGTAGCCGCCAGCGTTGGACCACAGCAGCTTGCCGGCGCTTGGCCAGTTGCCCTTGAACTGGTTGCTCCAACCCATGTCTTCGTCCACCAACGCCAACTCACCGATCACGGCCAATTCCGGCAACTTAGCCAAGTCGATCACCGTCAGGAACACGTTTGGCTCCGGCTCTTCCGGCTCCGGTTTCTCTTCGTTCCCATCGCCATCGCCGTCATCATCCTCCGGTTTCTCCGGCTCCGGCACGGGTTTAGCAGCCTGGTAGGCCTGTGTCTGCAATAGGTACAACTTGTTCCCGTTCACCGAGGCGCCGGAGAGGTAGGCAGTCTCCGGCAGCACCACGCGGCCCAGCGCCCTGTCGGGATCCTCTTGCAAAGCCACCCGAATGGACGGACCGCCCTGCTCACCGAAGTACCAGTTCGAGCCCTTGGCCAACTGCAACAGGTAGTCGCCAGTCGGGATGACCTGGTCGACCGTCCACGCCAACTCAACCTCACTCTTCACGACTGGGTTGTCGCGGTCGGTGGCATCCACCGAGAGCAGCTCCTGCCCGGAAATTGACATGATATAATCCTGATACTCGGTGGCGCGGCGCGGCTGCAGCGCGTGCTCGATGACGCCGCGCTTCTTCAGTGTCTTCTCGTTGAGATCGATGATTTGCACGTTCTTGGCGTAACCGCCACCTGCCTCATGACCCTGATACGGCACGAGGATCAACCCGGCGTGCGGCAGCACGGTGAACGCTTTCTCATCGTACTGCGCCTCGCTCCACGACCACCGATCACCCATGGTGACCTTATCGAACAGCTTCGGGTTGGTGACATC
>Ga0163108_10004008_pt1 | contig 10433 bp, 5 predicted proteins | sample Fk1155metaG_FD_109644 | JGI IMG/M metagenome (GOLD analysis project Ga0163108, IMG submission 109644) | Marine microbial communities from the Central Pacific Ocean - Fk160115 155m metaG | ecosystem: Environmental > Aquatic > Marine > Oceanic > Photic zone | place: The Central Pacific Ocean...
CACACCTCCGCGGCAGTCTATCGTGCGTGCACCCCCCAGCCTTCCCACCCACGCGGCCCCATATCATGAAGCACCTGTCGCTGCTGTTCTGGGCGGGGTTCGTGTTGGCCACCACGCCGCATTGGCTGCCGGCGGCCCCGCCTCGTGCCCCGCAATTCGAGACCGACGTGCGGCCGATTCTCAAGGCCCACTGCTGGCAGTGCCACGGCGAGGAACTGAAGGGGAAACTGGATACGCGGCTTGCCAGGTTCCTGCTCAAGGGCGGGGAATCCGGGCCGGCCCTCGTACCCGGCAACCATGCCGGAAGCCTGCTTTACGATCGTGTTTCCTCTGGCGAGATGCCGCCGGGATCAAAACGACTGACGGCTGACGAAATCGCCGTCATCGCACGCTGGATCGATTCCGGTGCACGGACGATTCGGCCCGAACCGAAATCCCTCGCCGCGGAAGGCCACTTCACGCTCGAGGAGCAACAGCACTGGTCCTTTCAGCCGATCCGCCGTTCAAGACTGCCCGACCCCGGCCCCACCGGCCAGGTCCGTTCGCCAATCGATGCGTTCCTGCTGGCGCGGCTGAAAAAGGACGGCCAGGGGTTTTCCCCGGAAGCGGATCGGCAGACATTGACGCGTCGCTTGTCCTTCGATCTGCACGGCCTGCCGCCGACACCGGCGATGGTCGACGAGTTTGTTGCCGACCGGCAACCCGGCGCGTACCAGCGACTCGTCGACCGGTTGCTCTCTTCCCCAGCTTACGGAGAACGCTGGGCGCGGCACTGGCTCGACGTTGCCGGCTACGCCGACAGTGACGGGGTGACCAAGCAGGATTCGGTCCGGGCGTGGGCCTACAAGTATCGCGACTACGTGATCCGTTCGTTCAACGCCAACACGCCCTGGAATGAATTCCTGATCGAACAGTTAGCCGGTGACGAATTGCTCGCGGCCCCTTACAAGGACCTGTCACCCCGACAGGCTGACCGGTTGATCGCCACCGGTTTCCTGCGGATGAGTCCTGACGGGACAAGCGGTTCCAACACCGACGCCAACGCGGCCCGCAACCAGGTCGTGGCGGAGGTCATCAAGGTCGTCAGCACCTCGCTGCTGGGACTCGGCGTGGCCTGTGCGCAATGCCATCCGCATCGCTACGACCCGATCACACACGCCGATTACTACCGGATGCGGGCCCTGTTTGAACCCGCCTACGACTGGAAGAAATGGCGGAGTCCGGGTGCCCGGCTTGTCTCGCAGTGGTCCGAGAAGATCCGCCGGCAGGCTCTAGAGATCGACCGTCAACTCAAGGAGCTTGCGAACCAGCGCGATGCGGAACTTGACGTCGCCGCCGAAAAGGCCGTCGAGAAGAGAATCGCCCAACTGCCCGCTGCGATCCGTGAACCGGCCCGGTCGGCCCGCAAGACGGCCGAGAAGAATCGCAACGACGCGCAGAAACAACTTGTCGAAAAGTACCCGTTCCTGAAGGTCACCCGCAATTCGCTCCAGGAGATCGAGTCGGGCAGCAAGGCGGCCATCCTGAAGAAATGGAACCCGTTGATCGAAGCCGCCGGTAAGAAACGTCCGGCCCGGGACTACCTGATGTGTTTGACCGAGGTGGCCGGCCAGGTCCCCGCCACTCACCTGTTTGCACGCGGCGACTTCAACCAACCCCTCCAGGAGGTCAAACCGGGTGAACTGAGCATCCTGAACCCGGGTGATTTCGTGATCCCCGCCAACAACCCGGCAATTCCAAGCACCGGCCGTCGCCTGGCCTATGCCCGCCACCTGACCAACGGCCGACATCCCCTGGTCGCCCGCGTGCTGGTCAACCGGTTCTGGATGCATCACTTCGGGCAAGGCCTGGTGACGACACCCGGAGATTTCGGCGTCCAGGGCGATCGGCCCTCACACCCGAAGTTGCTCGACTGGCTGGCTGCGGAGTTCATGGAAAACGGTTGGAACCTGAAACGCCTGCACCGCTTGATTGTCACCTCGACGGCCTATCGCCAGGTCGCGACACGCCGCCGGTCGCTGAACGCGATCGATCCCGACAACCGTCTGCTCGGTCGCATGTCGGTCCGCCGGATCGAATCCGAGGCGTTGCGGGATTCGCTGCTGGCGCTGAGTGGCCGGTTGGTGAGAACGATGCACGGCCGACCCGCACCGGTCAGCCTGGATTCGGTCGGCCAACGCGTCATCGTGTCGGTCACCCAGTACGATCCCAGCGGCCGCTTGCTGAAAAATGTTGCGGCGGTGGGCGCGGAAGAATTTCGGCGAACCATTTATATCCAGGTCCGGCGTTCCCTGCCGTTGGGAGTCCTGGTTCCGTTTGACCTGCCGACGCTGAAACCCAACTGCGTACTGAGAACGGTTTCAACAAATGCGCCGCAGTCGTTGCTGATGATGAACGATCCGTTCGTTGTTCGACAGGTCAACGACCTGGCCCGCAGGATCTGCAACGAGGTTGGCACCGAACCCGATCAACATTTTCAGCGTGCATGGCGACTGGTGTACGGCCGGATGCCGTCGGATGCACAAAGGCAGTCCGGCCTGGAGTTTCTGGAAGAACAAATCGCGGCGGTGCGTGCCGCGTCCCCGGACAACCCCGATCCGAAGCAGGTGGCGCTGTCACACCTGTGCCAGGCCCTGATCAGTTCCAACGGCTTCCTTTATATCGATTGAGCGGTTCCCCGGCCGCAGGAAAACCACGATGACGCATTACACACGTCGCCACTTTCTTTCGCGGCAGGCCTTCGGCCTGGGCGGACTGGCCCTGGCTTCGCTGATGAAGCAGGACAATCTGCTGGCGGCGCCCGCCAAGCCCTCCCTGCAACAGCGGCAATTCGACCTGCAGCCGCGCGCCGCCGTTGAGCAACCACGAGCGACGGCGATGATCTCGATGTTCATGCAGGGCGGACCCAGCCACATGGACCTGTGCGACCCGAAACCTCAACTCACCAAGCATCATCTCAAGACCTTCACCGGCGACATTCACTTCGACAACGTGATCCAGAAAAGTCGCAAGCTGTTTGCCGGCCCCTGGAAGTTCAGCAAGTACGGTGCGTGCGGGATGGACTTCAGCGAACTGCTTCCCAACCACGGCCGGATCGCTGACGAGATCTGCCTGATTCGCTCTATGCAGACCGGCATCAGCGGACATGAAACCGGGATCAGTGCGATGAACACCGGCCGATTGCGTCGGGGCCGGCCGTCGATGGGGTCGTGGCTGGTCTACGGGCTGGGGTCGGAAAACCAGAATCTGCCCGCCTACATGGTCCTGCGTGACCCGGGCAGTTTGCCGGTGCTGGGCGCCGAGATCTGGCAAAACACCTGGCTGCCCGCCGGCTGTCGCGGCACGGTGGTTCATGCCCGGGAACCGCGGATCGCCAACCTGCAGCCGCCCAAGCAACTGCGGGGAGCAACCCAGCAGCGAATCCTCTCTTACCTGGAACGACTCAACCGGGAGAATCTCGAGCGGCATCCGGGCGAATCGGAGTTGGCTGCGAGGATGCAGGCCTACCGCCTGGCAGCCGGCATGCAGGTCGCCGCGCGAGAGGCACTCGACATCGCACAGGAAACCGCCGAAACGCACAAGCTCTATGGTATCGACGATCCGGTCACACGGGATTTCGGTACGCGATGCCTGATCGCGCGACGACTGGTTGAACGCGGTGTCCGGTTCATCCAGGTCCTGTCCGGAGACCAGCACTGGGACCATCACGGCGGAATCGTCAACGCGTTGCCCAGGACGTGCCGCAAGGTCGACAAGCCGGTGGCTGCCCTGATTCTCGATTTGAAGCGAATCGGGCTGCTGGACACGACGCTGGTTCACTGGGGTGGAGAGATCGGTCGACTGCCGGTGATCCAGAACGAGTCGAACATCGGCCGTGATCACAATGGAGTCGGTTTCAGCATGTGGCTGGCAGGCGGCGGCATCAGAAAAGGCCACGTCCACGGCGCGACCGACGAACTGGGGCACAAGGCGGTGACCGACATCGTGACACACTACGATTTCCACGCCACGATGTTCCACCTGTTCGGCCTCGACGTGGACCAGGTGACCTTCAGCCGTCCCAACGGCGAGACCAGCCTGACCGACGGCCAGCCGGGCAAGGTCGTGACCCGCATCCTGGAGCATGCGACCTGATCCGCGGCAAGGACGGCCACGAGCGGATTCGATGCGAGAGGAGACGGCCCCGACGTGCTCGACATTCACTTCGGCGACAATCTCGAGATCATCCGCCGGTTCGACGACGAGTCGTTCGACCTGATCTACATCGATCCCCCGTTCAACACGGGCAGGACACAGTCACGGACCCGCCTCAAGACGGTCCGCGACGACAACGGCGACCGTACCGGCTTTCAAGGCAAGCGGTTCCGCACGACGCGACTTGGCAGCAAGGCCTTCGAGGACTCCTTCGACGACTACCTCGCGTTCCTGGAGCCACGATTGATCGAGAGCCACCGGCTGCTGAAGTCGAGCGGATCGTTCTTTTTCCATATCGACTACCGCGAGGTCCATTACTGCAAGATCCTGCTGGACGAGATCTTCGGCCGCGACGCCTTTCTCAACGAGATCATCTGGTCCTACGACTATGGCGGCCGGTCGAAGAAACGCTGGTCGCCCAAGCACGACAACATTCTCTGGTACGCCAGGGACCCGAAAAACTACACCTACCGCTACGACGAGATTGACCGCATTCCCTACATGGCCCCCAAGCTGGTGGGCCCCGAGAAGGCCGCCCGGGGCAAGACCCCCACCGACACGTGGTGGAACACCATCGTCAGTCCCAACGGCAAGGAAAAAACCGGCTATCCCACCCAGAAGCCCATCGCGATCCTCAACCGGATCGTGGCGGTGCATTCCAATCCAGGTGACCGGGTGCTGGATTTCTTTGCGGGAAGCGGAACGACCGGCGAGGCCGCGGTGCGAGCCGGCCGCGATGCGGTGCTCGTCGATGACAATACCGAGGCCATCGAGGTAATGGCCCGACGAATGGCATTTGCTGAACCGCAATTTTACGGCTGCAAACCACCGACCGACGCCACGGACTGAAGATTTCCAATTCCCAGTCCGCCTCGATTTGATAGACTGTCGGTCCCTGGTCAACAACGCTCGTGGTCCCGGAACACCCAATGAACCACCACCGGCCTCGCTGGCAACATACGACCGTTTCGCGTCGGACCGCCGTCCAGGCGGGGGCGCTGGGATTGGTCGGGCTGGGCACCAATCACCTGCAGGCGCTGCGGGCGGCCGACGTGCAGGCGGGATCTCCCGGATCTGGCGCCGCGAAAACGGTTCTCTACATCTTTCTTTCCGGTGGATTGGCCCAGCAGGACAGCTTCGACCTGAAGCCGGACGCCCCGGACGGAATCCGCGGGGAATTTCAGCCAATCCAGACCGCCACGCCCGGCATCCAGATCTGCGAGCATCTGCCGGAGTTGGCCAAACGCAGCCGCCACTGGGCGCTGGTCCGCTCGCTGACTCACCCGACCAATGGGCACACCCTGGGCCATTACTACATGCTGACCGGCCGCTCGTCGAAGCCGATCGGATTCAAGGGAGACCGCGTACCGCGACCGACCGATTGGCCGTCGATCCTGTCGGTGGCGGGCTACTCGATCCCCACACCACAAAACAACCTGCCGCCGGCCATCGTGCTCCCTGATCGGATTGTCCACTGGCAGGGCGGGACGATTCCGGGCATCTACGGCGGGCAGATGGGCGCGCATCGCGATCCGTTTTTCATCGAGGCCTCGCCTTATGGCAACCCGCTCTGGCGGGGAGCTTACCCGGGGTTTTCGATTTCCGATTCGAGCAGGAACCCGCCCAAGCAGCCCGACGCACGTGTCTTTCAGGCCCCGAGTCTCAAGTTCCCCGCCGGCCTGACGCAAGGCCGCCTGAATGTTCGACGCGACCTGCTCAAGACACTCGACTCTCAGCGTCGACAACTGGCCGATTCTGCCGAGGGACAGTCCTACGACCGCGAACGCGAGTCGGCCATTTCCCTGCTGACCAATCCCAAGATTCGCAACGCCTTCGACGTCACCCGGGCCGATCCGAAAATCCAGCAGCGCTATGGGGCCAACAGCTTTGGCTGGTCGTTGTTGATGGCCTATCGCCTGGCCGAGGCCGGAGTGCCCTTGATCCAGGTCAATCTGGGCAACAACGAAACGTGGGACACGCACGGGGATTCGTTTTCACGTCTCAAGAACCAGCTCTTCCCGCCGACCGATCGGGCACTGTGTGCACTGCTCGACGATCTCGATGCAAGCGGTCTCCTGGATTCGACGATGATCGTGATGGCAGGCGAGTTTGGTCGCACTCCCAAGCTCTCGACACTCGAAAAAGTCTTCTACAAGCCCGGGCGTGACCACTGGGGTGCGGTCCAGACAGCGTTCTTCGCCGGCGGAGGCGTTCGCGGGGGCACGGTCGTCGGCAGCTCCGACGCGATCGCCGGCTACCCGGCCTCGGCGCCGCAAAAGCCTGAGAACATGGCCGCGACGATGTACCACGCCCTGGGCATCCCGCAGACCGCCGCCTGGAAGGACGAGCTCAACCGGCCCCATCATATCTACCACGGCGACCCGATCTACGAACTGCTGTGACCGATCGGGCCAACGCCAGCAACCGGCAGCGAACACGCGTCGGTGAGCTCGGACCTGGCGTGAGCGACTGAGAGCGGGAACCGATTTCGACAACGGCTCTCGTTGATCTCCACCGGCTTCCTGACCGGGCCAGGGGCCCGTCGACGCTCGGCCAACGCGTTGACCGCTGCCCCGTCAGTCTGCCTGACAAAGAATTTTCGTGAGTCCTTCGGACGGTTTGCGTTCTTACCTGTGTGAAGGTCGAAAACGCCACCGCCGGTGGCACGACCGACAGTAATCCAGGCCCTGTTGGAAGGGGAGGCAGACATCATGGCTCGTCAATCACGAAACCGGAACACGATCTGGAACCGACTCGCACTTTCTCTCGCTCCCGGGACGAAACGATCACGTCGCCGGCCGAATCAAACAGTGACAACGGCGATCGAATCGCTCGAACAACGAACGTTGCTTTCGGCCAATCCGATCTTTGTGGACGCCGATGCCACGGGAAACGACGACGGCAGTGCTTGGACCGACGCTTACACCGATCTCCAGGACGCGCTGGCCGTTGCCGTTGCGGGTGACGAGATCTGGGTGGCCGAGGGGGATTATCTTCCCGGTTCCAACCGGCACAGCAGTTTCGTACTGCAGACGGACGTGCAGGTTTTCGGTGGATTCGACGGCAGCGAAACGCAGCTTGATCAGCGTGACTGGAGCCAGCACATCACGATTCTCAATGGAGACGTCAACGGCGATGACATCGTGAACACGATCGGTGGCGAGGTCGATGGGCTGATCACCTCGATCTCCAACAACCAGGAAAACGTGCACCACGTCGTTGCCGGTGCTGATGGCGCGGTCCTCGACGGGTTCTACGTGCAGGGTGGCAACGCCAACGGGATCTGTGGTCCGGGGCTGACGCCGATCTACGTCTGTTACGCACAGCCCTTCTCGATCAACTACGGTCGTGGCGGAGGGATGCTCAATCTCAACCGATCCCCCGAACTCAACGACGTGGTCTTCCGCTGGAATTCCGCGTTGCACGGCGGCGGGATGTACAACGGAAACTCCTCGTCGGTCGAGATGACCGACGTCGTCTTCGATCGCAACCTGGCGATGTACGGTGGTGCCGGCATCAGGAACGACAACGCGACGATCGACATCGACAACGGGATCTTCTACAAGAACAACGCCACGGCCCAGGGGGCGATTGGCGGCGCGATGCTCAACAGTGGCACGGCGTCCGTCGACGTGATGAGCAGCAGCTTCTACGGCAACTGGGCCGAGGGCGGTGGTGCGATCGCGGCCCGGGGCGCGGACCTGAGCATCCACAACAGCCTGTTGTACGGCAACGGCGCCCGGTCCTACTCGGGAACCGGCGAGTTGTTCATCGTCGGCACGGGCACGGGATTCGTCGAGTACTCGGATGTCCAGGGCGGGGTCGTCTCGCCACTGGTCGCCGGTGCCGGCAACATCGATGTCTTTCCCGACTGGACGGCTCCCGATCAGGGCGCCAACGCACCCGGCGATATCTGGCAGACCGGTGGGGATGGACTCCAGTTGTTCGAATTCAGCCCGGTGATCGACCAGGGCGACATCTCGATTCCCGGAACCCCCATCGAGGACTTCCTGGGCACCACCCGTCCGACCGGGTACCAGGTCGACATGGGTGCCTACGAGATCGCCGGGAACTCGATCCCGGAAATCGGCATCTGCCTGCCGGGCACACTGGGTGGGGGAACGCAGGCCGGGACAGTCGTCCTCGGAGACCATCATCGCCGGGAAGAGTTGCCACCCCGGTCCGGCGAACGCCACGAGCAGCCCCGAGAGGCGAAAGTGACCAGGGGAAAGGATTCGTCGGAACGTCGGACCGGTCGCGACAGCAAACAAACCGCAACACCGACCGGCACGCTGCAGAGAAACTCCCCGTCGTTCCGGTCACAGTCCCGGTCGTCGATCCTGGATGAAACATCCAGCACGATGCAACGTGTCGGGAAACGGCTGGACGAAATTGACCGGATCTTCACAGAGCTGACCAGGCAATCAAACCCCGCACACGCCTGGCTCGACCGGGTGTGAGTTGATTCCACGAACCCGGCAAGTCGAATCGCGATCCCGTCCGGGACGCCGGCCTGCCAAGCCCCTCCGTGAGAACGGAGGGGCTTTTTTCGTTGCAGCTGTCGGCCGCGGAAGTTGGCCCGTTGCTGGACTTTGAGTTGTACCGCCGGCCGTGCCCGTTAAAGTAGAAGCGGTGTGCGACGACGCGCGATGATGGCCTCGTGCTGACAGGCGACGTCTTCACTCCCCCGGTCTCGGAACTTCGACGGTCTCTCCCTGCCCCTTGCTCCGGCAACGCATCTCATGACCGATCGTGTCGAATCCACCCTCCCGCTGCTGACCCGGGCTGTCGCGGGAGATCCCGAGGCACTCGAAGAACTGCTGTGGTCACAATTCGATCGCCTGTCGGAACGGATCGGCCGCAAGCTGCCCGTGGCGTTGCAGGGGCTTGTCTCGATCGAGGACATCCTGCAACCGACGTTCGTCGAGGTCTGGAAGAACATCACGACCTTCGAGGGAGAGGACCAGGAGGCGTTGTTCCGCTGGATGACGACGATTGCCAACAACAAGCTGATCGACCGTATCCGCTCCGAACAGGCCGTCAAGCGGGGTGCCGGCCGAGCCGTCGCTGGTGGCGGGGGCGGGGGCGGGGGCGGAACCAGTTCGGTCGTCGATCTGGTCAGCCTGCTGACCGGCGGATTGACCACGCCCAGCGGTGCCCTGTCGCGCCAGGAGGCCGAGCGGGCGCTGGTGGCCGCATTGGATCACCTGAAGCCCGAATATCGCCAGGCCGTGCAACTCCGCTATCTCGACGGGCTTCCCGTCGCCGAGGTCGCCGACCGGATGAACCGTTCCGAGGGGTCAGTCCACATGCTGCTCGGCCGGGCCTTGAAGAAACTGCGCAACTCGATGGGACACTCCTCGTTATTTCTCAGCAAGCGTTGACCCGTTTCTCCGGGCAGCGACCGGCAACAGGAAGAACCGCCTCGTGACTGATCGCGTTGAACAGATCCGGCAGATCGTCGAGGACACGCGAAGGCGGCGCGGCGACGGCGAAACGGTCTCCGATGACAACATCACGTCGGCCAATCCCAGCCTGATGCCCGAACTGGAGAGCGAGTTGAAGAAGCTGGCCGTGATCGAGGCGGCACGCAACCAGGCGCAGCAGGCGACCGAATCGACCTGCACCGCATTCCAGGACGACATCCATACGGAACCAACTGACCTCGACGATCTTCAATCGTCACCAACAGTCGAAGTGCCCGACTTCGAGTTGCTCGCCTGCGTCGGCCGGGGCGGCTTCGGTGCCGTCTGGGTCGCCCGGCACCGGTTGCACGGTGAATTCTGTGCCGTCAAAGTCGTCTCCCGGCATCGCGACATCGAACTCGACGGTGTCCGCATCTATCGACAACGGGCCAAGGACCATCCCGGACTGGTCCCGATCGAACACGTCGGCGAAACCGATCAGTGCTTCTATTACGTCATGCCACTGGCCGATGACGTGAAGGGGTCAACCGCCATCCGCGGCCCCGAACAGTATGAACCCATGACACTCGACTGGTGCCTGAAGAACCTGCCGCCGCCGCCGATCGACGAGGTGATCTCGCTAGGAGTCGAGTTGCTCGATTCGATCGCGATCCTGCACCGGGCGGGACTGGCGCACCAGGATATCAAGCCGGCCAACGTGATGATGTTCGGCGGTCGCTGGAAGCTGGGAGACCTGGGCCTGCTGTCTCGCAACGATCAACTCGCCGGGGACCGCGGTACCGTCGCCTTCTGGCCACCCGAAGGAACCCATTC
>Ga0163108_10004009_pt1 | contig 10433 bp, 6 predicted proteins | sample Fk1155metaG_FD_109644 | JGI IMG/M metagenome (GOLD analysis project Ga0163108, IMG submission 109644) | Marine microbial communities from the Central Pacific Ocean - Fk160115 155m metaG | ecosystem: Environmental > Aquatic > Marine > Oceanic > Photic zone | place: The Central Pacific Ocean...
GACAAGGTACTGTTCAGTTTCTGGATCAAGCGCTGAGGTGGGTTCGTCTAAAATAAGAATTTTAGATTCTCTTAACAAACCTCTAGCAATAGCTATCCTCTGTTTTTGTCCGACCGAGAGTTTACTTACTGCAGTTGAACCAAGCTTGGTTTCATAACCTTCAGGTAGAGAGATTATAAAATCATGTATTCCAGCAATTTTGGTGACCCTTTCAACTTCAGCTTGTGAGGCTTCAGGTTTGCCAAAACAAATGTTTTCAAAAATACTTAAAGAGAAGAGTTGAGTTTCTTGAAACACGTAAGTAATTTGGCTTCTTAGACTTTCTATTTTTATATCGCGCACATCAACACCATCGATGAAAACTTCACCTTCAGTTGCCATGTGATATCTGGGCAGAAGATAGGCGAGACTTGTCTTGCCTGATCCTGTGGGTCCTACAAAAGCCACTATCTGGCCTATTTTGGCTTCAAACGAAACATCTTTAAGTGCTCTACGGCCATCTGGGTATACCAACCCAGCACCCTTGATTTCAATATCTTCATTAATCGTTTCTATTCTTAAATGACCTAAATCTTCCTCAACTGGAAGATCCATAAGAGCAAAAACTCTTCTCATGCCAGGTGCAAATCTTTGAAGGTGAATCCAAAGTGTCGCAAAAGAAATTGCAGGTCCTGCCATCCATCCAAAATAGAACATTAACGAACCATAATTGCCTGGAGTAAGGTCTCCATCAATTACCCTGGAAACTACTACCCAAAAGGCGATGGTTAAGATCAACACTCCCCCTAAGCCTTGAGCATTAGCCAATAGAATTTCTACAAATACTGTAAAGCGAAACCGTTTAAAAGATTCCTTACTGTCTGCTCCAAACCTCTCTCTTTCTTGATCGTCTCCTCCTAGACTTTGAACAGCTAGGATGTTATCCATTCCCTCTTCTATAGTGCTTGTAGTTACAGACCCTGAATGTCTACTTTTCTCTTGTACTCTTCTCATTGCTGAAGAGAAAGGTCCTGTAATTATGATATAAATTGGAAATATAGCCGCTGCACACCAAATAACTTCTGGAACATGAGGAAAGGCACTCATCATAGTAGCCATAGCCACAATAAATAAGATTGTAGATAAAGTCGGTCGATTAATTATTTCGTAAAAAATTTGGTTGATAGAAGGACTGTCATACATGACTCGATAAATTGCATCGCCAATTCGCTGATCTTCTAAAGTTGTTATCGGAAGCGACTGAATACGATGAAATAACTTAGCTCTAATTAAATGATTGATAGACTGAGTTAGACGCGAGTTCATCTTATATTCGTAGTAACCAGTTATGCCGCCAGAAAAACTAAAGCCACCATGTGTCCAATTATCTTGCTGGGTAGCTGTATCATTTCCTTGCTGCATATCAGCTTCAGAAGTGTCCCTTTGTTCATTTGAATAAGCTCCAAAAAAGATTACAAGTAAAAAAGAAGAAGCTGTTAACCAAACTAAAATCTCAAAAGCTGACATATCCTGCATTAAATCCAAAATGGGATGCATGTATGCAGGGAAGCCTAGATAACCACTTGAGCCATCTATAGGGTTACCCAAAACTACATGGTCTATCATGATTTGTAATGTCCAAGGGAGAACAAGAACCGGAAACATTAATGAAAGCAGAGTCAAACTCCATTTAATGAAAAAACGCCACTTAAAGAACCTTACAAATGACCAAGATCTAGCAAGAATGCGTAAGGTCTCTACAAAACCCATGTGGGGAAGATTTTCGTACTCAATGGTAAGATCGCGAATAGAACTCTTATCGGTTTCTTCTGCTTTTGCGTTTAAGTTAATATTCATTCAATCTCTACCCCAGATTCCTTGTTACTAAGATTAGATTCAGCGTCAACAAAAGACTTGTACCTTCCATTTTCAGTTCTCATGAGCTCTTCATGAGTACCATTTTCTACAATCTTTCCATTATCTAAATATAAGATATTGTCAGCTCTCCTTATTGTGGAAATGCGATGTGTGATCAAAAAGATGACTCGTTGCCTACCCCACATCGATAAATTTCTCATGACTTGCTGTTCAGTAACTGCATCCAATGCGGCCGTCGGCTCATCTAAGATAAGTATAGGGGTGTTTCTTACCACCGCCCTTGCTATAGAGAGCCTTTGTCTCTGGCCCGTTGACAGTTTTCCTCCTCTATCGCTTAGAACAGTATCCAAACCTTGAGGAAGGTTATGTACATACTCGTCCATGCAAGCTATTTCAATGGCTTGATTTATGGTTGAGTCATCGGCTTCAGGCGCTACGTATCTAATATTGTCTTTTACACTTAGAGAAAACAGAACATTTTCTTGAAGAGCAATTGCTATTTTTTCTCTTAAGGAAGCAATCTGGAATTCAGTTAAAAGAGTGTCATCAATCTTTATTGACCCCGAAGAAGGCTCATACAAACGTAGTAGAAGAGACATCAAGGTTGTCTTACCTGAACCAGTAGGACCAATAATGGCTGTGATGGTACCAGGTTTCGCTTTGAAACTTACTCCCTCTAGTACTGGAACTCCTGATTCGTATTCAAAATTGATATTGTCAAAACTAATCTCCCTTTCAGGTTTTATAAAAGGTTTTGCATCAGGTTCGTCTTCAATATCAGGCTCAATATCCAGAATATCGAATACTCTGCTTAAACCCATGGCCATATCCTGCGCCGTTAACCAAAGGCGCATAAAAAGCCTTACGTTATTTGAAGTCGTATGAAACTGAGTTCTGGCCCATTGGAAAGCTCCTAAATTCCAGATTACCCAGCTTACAGCCATCAAAGCTATTAATTCGTTGGCGTAAGTTTCATTACCTTGATTTGCGCTATATCCCATAAAAAATTCTCCTGAAAGGAGAAACATTGAAGCTATGACAAACATTATTATCATCAGAAGTGCAACTAGTCTGCGGGATTGAAAGGCTGCATTCATAGCGATGACAGAGTCTTTTTCCATACCTTCTTGAATACGATCTCCGGCATCATATGCCTTGATAAGTTTGAGAGCAGCAAAAGATTCTTGAATTCTAGATGTGAGGTCTGAAGTAGTTGCCCTGTATACAAGACTTCTTATTCTCATCCTTGGCATGGCCCATCTTGCCCAGAAGATTGTTGGAATAACCAATGTCAGCGCTATTGCTCCCATTGTGGGGCTGAGGAAAGAAAGTAAGAAAAGAGCATAAACGTAATACCAAAGACTTAAAGAAAGCTCTACCAAACGTCCTATAACAGCATTAACTTGCGCACTGTCTGCATAAATTCTAAAAATTGAATCACCTGTCCTGTGTCCACTATGATAAGAAAGAGGCAATTGGTGCCACCTTCTAACAAGAGCAATTCTCATGTTTTGATTAATTTGTTGCATGATCCAAACCGTGTAATACGGAACTATCATTCCTATTGGAAGGTTGAAAGCCCAAAGAGCTAAAGAGAGATAGACCCAAGACCACTTAAGGTCATGTCTTTGCTCTTGTGTTAAGGATTCAGTATTTTCAGCTCCCATTTCTGCCGCTCCAAACCATAAAGAAGATGCAACTTCCTGCTGAAGGGGTTCAGACTGCAATAAAGACATACTTAATAGGTCAGCAATTATTATTCCTAGAGGTAAAGTGACTAGACCTTGAACAGCTGCTAATAAATAAAGATAAGTTAGATGAGAATGTAGTCTGTAGCGAGTCACAAGCCTTCCAGATTCGAACCTAAACTGGACTACCCACCCTAATCCGCAACACAGCGTAAGTAGAATCCCATAAATGATTGGTCCGGTACCGTTCAGAACTAAAATACAAAGCAACAGAGTGAAGAAGGTGCACAAAGCTAAGAAAATGGCCACAGCTGATTGCCTTACCCCAGTTAATTTACCTAATGCTAAGAGCCACATACTTAAAACCATGCAAGCAACAAAAACATAAAGTATGCTTTCAGCAGTACCGAACTCAATATTTATAAGACCAAATAAAGGTCCTAATATAGCAATTACAGTAGCCAAAACTGGGGCATAAATTAGTCCGTAACCCTCACCTGCTAAAGGTTCAGCGACCTCTTGGCTGGTTCCATTACTTCTGGTATACCACCTACCTAAAAAATAAGGCCTTACAAAAGGCCACGATCTAAAAAGAAGGACAATTACTTCTCGAAGACCATGGATATCTTCATCAACTGTTTTGTTTTTCTCTTCAGGAATTTCTCCATCAGTTAAAAAAGGTAAAGCAACGGCACGTTTAAAGTCTTTGGGATCTAATTCTGATTTTGGTATTCGGTCACTTAGAAACCACATACCTATGGGTATAGCAATTGCGATGATCATCATCCCTAAAGAGATGATGGCAAATGCGTTCATAAGATTTCCTCTCTTTTTTCTTCTTCTTGTCTTTCCCAAGTTTCGTACATTTGAAAATAACTTCCTTTTTTCTGAATCAGCTCATCATGTGAACCCATTTCAACTAACTTTTGTTCATCTACTACAACTATTACATCTGCCCTTCTAGTGGTAGCTAATCTATGAGCTATTATTATTGCTGTCCTACCTTCTAATAATTTATCAAGAGCCTTTTCAATCTTAGCTTCGTTCTGTTGATCAATATTTGAGGTAGCTTCATCAAGTATTAAAACTCTTGGTTTGCTTAGAAAGGCTCGAGCCAGAGCTAATAACTGTCTTTCACCTGAAGACAGAGACGATCCTCTTTCATGGCAATGTGTTTCCAGTCCTTCAGGAAGTCTTTTAATCATGTCTTCAATACCAACAGCTCTACAGGCCTCTACAACTTCTTCATGCGTGGCATCAGGTCTTGCAAACAATATATTTTCTTTTATGGTTCCGTGAAATAAGAAAGGCTCTTGAGGAACTATTCCAAGCTGTCTGTGAAGAGACTGAAGCGAAATATCTTTTAGATTTATATTATCAAGAGTTATGGAGCCACTAGTAGGGTCATAGAATCTACATATGAGCTTTGCAATTGTTGATTTTCCTGCTCCAGTCGGACCCACAAAAGAGATCGTTTTCCCTGCTTCTACATGCAGGGAAATATTTTTTAGGACAGTAAGGTCGTCTTCGTAAGAGAAACTTACATCATTAAATCTTATATCGCCTTTTAACTCCTTGAGATTAAAAGCGTTCTCAGACTCTTTAACGCTGGGTTCTGTACCTAATAAGTCTGCAAGTTTTTTAACTGCAGCATTTCCAGATTGGAATTCATTGTAAAGTCCTGAAAGTTCGTTAATAGGAATGAAGAACCTTCCGACTAAAATATTGAAGGCAACTAAGCTACCTACAGTAAAAGTCCCTTCTGGGCTTAGTGAAGGATTAACATCCTTAAGGATAAAAAAACCAGCAGCAAAGATTAATAAAGATGTTCCCGTCGTTATAAATTGTGTTCCCGAACGATAAGTTGCTTGAATTTTTGAAGTGTAATTGTTGGCATCCCTATAATCTCCGACAATATTCCTATGGTTAATAACATTGTGTTTCATTCTGTTGAAAGAAATCACCAGACGCATTCCAGACAAACTTTCTTGGAGGTCAGCTAACACATTAGCAATTCTATTTCTGACTACCTCGTATCCTTTTTCAGAAGTCCTGCTAAACCAAAAAGTAAAACCAAACATTACCGGCGCAGAGAAGACAAGCAGTACTAATGTTAATTGAAGATTAAAAGAAAAAAGTAGAATTAAAATAAAAAACAAAGCCAGTAACTGAGCTACCAAATTAACTAGGCCTGTCTGTAATAAATTTGAAAGAGCTTCAATATCACTGGTCATTCTAGTCAATAAACGACCTGCTTTCTCTTCAGTAAAAAAATCTACCGAGAGTCTCTGCAAATGACTAAACACCCTGACCCTTAAATCGTACATCAGTAATTGACCTAAACGTCCCAAAAACCGAATCCTTATACCACTCATGATAACTGCAAAGAATAAACTTCCCACCCAAACCATTGCCACAGTTATCAAGACAGAGAAGTCTTTAGGAACAATTGCTTTATCGATGGCAACCTGAACTAGGTATGGCCCTACCAACAAGAGCATTTCAGTCATGGCCACTAAAACTAGAGCAAAAATGAATCTAAATTTATAAGGCGCAAGAAAATTCCACAAAGTAAAAGGGTTAGAAGAAGGACTTTTGTGCGAAAAGGTTATTTCAATATCTGAGAAATCAGGTTCTTTTTCTATCAGTGCATTGGTTTTATCAAGCATTTCTGGAGGTATTCCAGCAAAAGGTAGGCTTGCTTCTTTACTCATCAAACCCTCCTTTAAATTCATCGTCAGGAGAACCTTGGACAAGTGTCTCGCTTATTCTTTTTCTATATTCTTCATCGGTCTCTTCTTCCCCTTGCTCTTCTTCTATAATTTCTTTGGTTGATTGTTGGGCAAGAATTTCTGAATACCTTGGTTCGTCTCTTAATAGCTCCTCATGAGTTCCTGAAGCAATAATCTCACCTTCATCTAAGACCAATATTCTGTCAGCTAAATTTATAGTTGAGAGCCTGTGAGCAATTAATATCGTTGTTCTTTTATTTAAGAGCTTGAGTAAAGATTTATGTATTTTGGCTTCAATTTTGACATCAATTGCACTGGTTGCATCATCAAGGATGAGTATAGAAGGATCAACTATTAAGGCCCTTGCAATTCCCAGCCTTTGCCTTTGTCCGCCTGACAAAGTGTAGCCCCTCTCTCCAACTATGGTGTCATAGCCATCAGAAGTCTGTTCAATAAAATCATGAGCTTCTGCAGCTTTCGCTGCTTGAATAATTTCATCCATCGAAGCATCAGGTCTTCCATAAGCTATGTTGTCTCTAATGCTAACTGAAAACAGGAAAGGTTCATCTAGGACTTGTGTTACATGGTAATGAAGATTCCTAACACCCATATCCTGGACATTGACTCCATCTACAGAAATACTCCCTTTATTCACATCATAAAATCTTGAAAGCAATCTGATGATAGTCGACTTTCCTGATCCAGTTTGTCCAACAATAGCCACAGTTTCGTTAGGTTCCACCTCAAAACTCAATCCTTTTAGAATAGGTTCTTCGGCGTAAGCAAAATGGACATTCTTAAAAGAAACTTCCCCTTTTAGCTTCTCAATTTCAACTTTATTTTCTTTGTCCTTAATTTCTGAAGTTTCATCCAGTATTTCGAAGATTCTTCCAGCAGAAGCTTTAGCCCTTTGTTCAAGCATAAGCATCCAACCCAAAAATCTAAACGGCATCTGAATCATCATTAGATACATCGTAAAAGCGACTAAAGAACCCAAAGCAATCTCCCCTTCAATAACTAGCCAGCCACCATATACCCACACTAAAACTGAACCTAAAACAGAAAGGTTCTCTATTAATGGATTGTAAAAAGCTGAAACATCTACAGATCTCACTTGTACCCATTGAAGTTTTTTAGCAGCTCGAGCTAGTAAATTAACTTGCATCATTTCCTGAGCAAAAGACTTCACTATTCTTTGGCCATTAATATTTTCATCTACTATTACAGCCACGTCGGCTTGCCTTGCTTGAGTTAACCAAGACAAGGGGAAGGTTAATCTTCGTAATTTAACGCTTAGGAAAAAAACTAAGGGAATGGCAATCATCGAAGCCAAAGCCAAGGTAAGATGCACTGAGAGCATATAGATAGCAGCAAAAGCAAAACTTAAGAGACTCGTTAATAGCATTGGGGCAATCATCAAAAACATCTGAATTGTCTTGATGTCGCTATTAGCTCTGGATATTAATTGGCCCGTTTGGGTTTTATCAAAAAAAGAGAAAGAGAGGGTAAAAAGATGATTATAAACAACGGACCTTAGATCAGCTTCCAGTTGATTTGAAACCCTTCCAAGTTGATAGGAACCTACCGCGGCCCCAAAAAATCTAACAAAACTTATAATAAAAATTACGGTAACTAAGAATATGAAGTTATTTGTCTCTCCCGTTAATAAGGCAGGTTCAATGGAATCAACTAACTTTCCGATTAAAGCAGGAACTGATACTCCCAGCATCATTGTCGTAATCATGAGTGTAATACCCATACTGAAAGACCATTTATTTGCTAATAAAATGGGTAAAACTCGGCGGAACCAATTCTTAGATTTGTCTTGGTCAATCTTTGCCTTAGGATCTGCGAATCTAGGCTTTACATTAACCGGCTCGAGGCTGGCCTCAAAATTGATTATGTCTTTATCATCTAAAGATGGGTTTAGCATGAGAAACTGTCCTTAGTTCCTCCAAATTCCTTGATCGTTGGCTTGATATTTATTGACGTCTCCCGGAGTACCAACTACAGCAATAACTTGTCCGTTCAAATCGGAAATCTGATATTTCTTACCTTCTATAACCAATGGCTCGAAGGAAGTTTTTTTTACAAAACTAGTAAGGTACTTATAAGCTTGCCTTTCATTCATACTGCCTTTCACTTTAGTTATATCTATGCCTTTAATTTTTCCTTTATCATTTATGTAATAGTCAAATGTAATTAAGCTTTTACCCTTTTTAGCCCCTTCAGGCATCCTAAAAACTCTTGATACATGAAAAGGCGAACAAAAGAGGATTTTACAAACGGCTGCATCACCAGATTTTTCTGATGGCCAAGCCTTTAATGCGCATGAGTCATCTGAACAATTGAGGCATGTCGTATGGTACTGACTTCGAAATTTCTTAAGGTTCTCTACGACTTCTCTATCTAGCTGTTTATCTATAGAACAAAATGAATCAGATCCAAAGATAAGACCTGAACCAGCTAAAACTAAAACCAGTAAAAAAACTTTTTTCCCCATAACAATTACCTTACCTGCATTAGGTAAAGAGTCAAATTTACTTAGTAAGATATATCTGGTTTTTACCGTATTTAATTTCTAAGCTAAGACGATCCGACTTTCTCAAATTTTGAACAACCAAAGAGTATGAAGTATCAATCATGCTTTCTATCTCCTCCGGGGGTACTCCTCCATCTAATATCACTGTATTCCAGTGATCTTTATTCATGTGATAACCTGGAATAACAGATTCAAATATATCTCGCATAATCATAGCCTCTTCAGGCTTGCACTTAAGATTGATGTGCCCTACTCCCTCTTTGTGTCTCAAGAAACCGAACATTTTATTTTTGATTTTAAAAACCGGTGTCTCGGGTCTAAAAGGGAAATCTTCTATGGCCTCAGGAAGAGACAGAAAGTAAGACCTTGCTTGTTCACCATTCATTTATTCTGGCGGAGAGGGAGGGATTCGAACCCTCGAAGGATTTTAGTCCTTACTCCCTTAGCAGGGGAGCGCTTTCAACCACTCAGCCACCTCTCCAATAATTAAATAAAAGCTTAACACAGCAATGAAACTTTTAATTTAATGTGATTTATACTCAAAAAAAGCCGTTGGGTCTCTGTTACAATGCCGATTCTACCTATATTTTAATTTTTGAAATATAAAAATTCATTAGCGTAATAGTGAACAACCAAGAAATTCACAAGGTCAAGGAAGTAAAAAATCCTTTATTAAGATTTCTTTGGGTCGGACTCGGTTGTCTTTTTGTAGGCTTAGGGGCAATTGGAGCTGTAGTCCCGGGGATGCCCACAACTGTCTTTTTAGTTTTAGCAGCGGCTTGTTTTATTAGGTCTTCTCAAAGGCTTTATGATTGGTTAATTAGTAATAAAACTTTTGGTCCCTATTTAAAAGACTACAGAGAGGGTAAAGGGATTCCTCGTAGAGCTAAAGTGTTAGCTTTATCTATGATAGTTATTTTTGTTAGCTTTGCAGTTTTTTATGCCATAGAAGCTACACAAATAAAGGTCTTGGTAGGCTTAGTTGGCCTTATCGGTTTCTTATTTGTATTCTTTAAAGTACCGGCAACAAAGACTTAGAACTTATATCTAAAAGAAGCATTTATAGACCTTCCCGACTCACCAAATAAATCCAGCTCTTCATCATTCTCAGGTAACTCAGCTACCGAAGCCCATCTGATATATTTTTTATCTGTTAGATTCTCGATAGAAAGTCGTAGTTGAAAATTATCGTTATGATTATAAAAGCCAAATAGATCTATTAATCCGTAGCCAGATGTTGAAGCCCTAGGTGTACATTCATCAGAAGATTCACAATGGTGCGCAAACCCCACAGTAGGCACACCTTCTAAACCATCTTTACTTGAATCAACTAGATTGACTAATCCTTGTATACCCCATTTTTTATTTGATGACACCCAATCCAAACCAATAATAACTTCCTTAGGATCAATTTCAGCTATATCTTCTCCTTCTTCGTTTTTTCCTGAACCAATTGACCCAGCAAATTTAGCTTTAAGGTTTTCTGAAATGTTTCTGCCATACTCGAATTCAATGCCTTCAATCTCAACACCTTCGTGATTATCATACTCATAGATAACCAAACCCAGTGGTGAAAACCCAATCGCTTCTGCGTTTATAAAATCTTTAACTTTA
>Ga0163108_10004013_pt1 | contig 10429 bp, 8 predicted proteins | sample Fk1155metaG_FD_109644 | JGI IMG/M metagenome (GOLD analysis project Ga0163108, IMG submission 109644) | Marine microbial communities from the Central Pacific Ocean - Fk160115 155m metaG | ecosystem: Environmental > Aquatic > Marine > Oceanic > Photic zone | place: The Central Pacific Ocean...
ACTGAATTTGAATCAATTACTGCAACAATCCAATAGGGCTTTCCGTTCTTTGTCTTCTTTCTAATAATCTCGCGCGGAATAAACCATACTAATCCTAGGTCAGGATCATAATCAGAGACCGGTGGCACATAGTTTGCCTCCAAGCGCTCTCTTACTTCTTCGGTCATTACCAAGTGCATCGGGAATATTCCAGTGAGCGTTGTGAGATTATCGATCTCTTCCTCAACACTGAAGTCTCCCTCGTCCTTGTACTCTTCGATATTCTCCAGGAACTTCTTCTTACTGTAGACCCGGTCGACTGCTACTGCAGACCAGAAGTGCTTGCGCCCGCTAAAGCGGTCGTCCATGAGATTGTTCAGCGCCCCCGAGCGTACCAGCACATCCAGTGCTTTCTTATTCAGCTTGCTGTATACAATCTCGTCGTGGAATAAGAACTCCTCAATATCATTAAACGGCCGGTTGTCGACGATCTGCTGAATGGCAGCGTCTCCCAATCCTTTGAGTCCTGCGAGCGGTTGTACTAAGCGCTTCGGGTTGTCGGGATCAATCTCCCACACAAACGACGAGGTGTTAATATCCGCTTCGACAATCTCAAAGCCGTTCGACTTCGCGATGTTGATAGCCTTCTCTTTACGCTTCTCTGGTTCCTTATCGAGGAACGACGCCATCCACTCTACCGGATAGTAATTGTATAGCCACGCGCACTGGAACGAGATTGCCGAGTACGAGATAGCATGCGACTTGTTGAAGCCGTAGCCCGAGAAGTATTCAAACCTCTCCCACATATCTTCTGCCTCGCTGTGGCGAATTCCCTTCTCGACGCAGCCGTTAATGAACTTCTGCTTAAGCTTGTTCTTGACTCGCGCTCCCTTGCCTGTGCCCTTCTTCGTCAGCACCTTGCGGAGCATATTGCCCTCGTCTAGCGTTAGGTCCTTCCCGAGCTTGTGGGCGAGCAATGCGATCTGCTCCTGGAAGATAAGGAACCCGTAAGTTTCCTTTGTAACATCCTCCACATGCTCATTGAGATAATCAATCTCGTGCGGCATGCTCTTAGCTTGAATGTATTGCTCGTGCACGTTGGCGGAAAGTGGACCTGGGCGATAGATCGAAGTGATGGCTGAGATGTCAACTAGTGACTTCGGCTTTGCGTTCGCGCAGAATTCCTGTGCCCGCTGTTCAGTGAACTGAAAAATTCCCGCGAAATTGCCTCGCTGAAACACGTTCCTGTACACCTTCTCGTCATCGAAATCAATCTTGTCCGGGTGGAGGTGCTCATCGTAAAATGCCTTGACGTCATCAAACGTCGGATCTGGGTTATCGTGGTGTCGTTTCAAGATGTGACGGATTGCCCCCTCAATCATGCGAAGTGTAGACAAGCCCAACAAGTCAAACTTAATGAAGCCGAGGGGCTCTAGGTGTCGGACGTTCTGTCCTTCTGCCCATGGCGACTGGCGTACCCCTCCGGAACTGATGATCGGCATGTGTTCGTTCAAGTCATCGGCAATCAAAACTCCGCCGGCATGCCGCGAACAAGAGCGAACCTGTCCGACCAACGCCTCAACATGTGTCTTAATGTGTGGGTACTTTATAAGGAACCCGCGCAAGGACGGTGACAATTCCATCACTTCCTCCCAAGTGGGAACATAAACTCCCGCCTTGATCCCATGCTTCATCTTTGCAGCAGGAGTAGCTTCGAAAATCATACTTGATGTCACTTTATTAACTTCAGTAAACTCAATCCCATAGAACTTTGAAATGTCCTTGATCTAAGACTTCAATTGTAGCGTGTTCCAGTTGGAGATAGGAACGACTGAGTTCTTGCCCCAGTCTTCCATCAGCATTTCCTTGAGTTCCATCGGCTCCGCAACATCATAATCAATATCGGGGTAGTCCGTTGCATCCTTACGCAGGAATCTCTCAAAGAGAAGTCCATACTTGATGGGATCAATCTGGGTGATACCCAAGACATATGCTACCAATGAACCGGCAGCAGACCCGCGGCCTGGTCCGGTCAGTTGAACTTCGTTAGCCTTGTCGGCTATAGCCTTCATTGTGAGGAAGTACTTACTGAATCCACGGTCCTCGATAACATCAAGCTCCATCTGAAGTCTGTTTGTGTACTCTTTGTTCTTATGGAGTGTGCGCTGTCGTAACCCTTCTAGAGCATAGTTCACCAAAGCCTCGGCATCAGTGAATCCTGCGGGAACTACGAAGTCTGGGAGTTTGACTGTGGTGTCTGGTACAAAGTCTTCAATTCTATTGAATGCGATATTGTGCGTTTCAGTAATTGAATCCATTACTAGCTGATCGCTGTATGTAGCCCCACAAGTCTTTGAATAATACTTATAGGAATCCCACATCTGGTTACCATTCTTGGGGTACAATTCGTACCCAATTTCCTCAACTCCTGCCGGAAGCTCAGTGTTGTCTTCCGCCCAAGCTGGAGTGCCCTTTCCAAGCCAGCCGAGACGCTTATACAATTCGCGGTCCTTCCAAGCTTCGTTGTTGGGATAGTGGCTATCCGCTGTGGAGATCAAGGTAATGTTGAACTCTTTGCACACCTCGATGATGTGTTGATTCAATTCGTGCTGCTCTGGGATGTTATTCCATTGAAGTTCGCCATACCAGCGATCCCCGAAGACCTCGACGAAGCGACGACTAGTTTCCCTCATCGCCTCCCTCACTGCCTCGGGTCCTTCATCTCGGTTAGCCCAATAGTTGCCCGCGTAGGGTCCCCCAAGACAAGCAGACGAAGCTATCACACCTTCCGAATACTTGGCGAGCAGCTTATAATCTACGCGTGGGTAACGATAGAAGTTCTCTTCCCTATAAGACTCAGAGATAAGCTTGAACAGGTTGTTCAACCCCGTCTGATTCTGCGCGAGCAAAACCAGATGGCGACGTCGGTTGATGACCGACTTGATTGCCTTCTTCGAGGCATCCTCGTCCTCGACAGTTGCACCAGAGGTGTCACCCTGTTTTGCCAATGATTTCGCAAGCTTAGCGTCCTCTTTGATGCGGTTGTAGTCATCGTGCCACTCATCAATCGAAGGCAAGAAGTATGCTTCTACCCCAAAGATAGGCTTAAATTCCTTTCCTTCAGACTTCATCTTCTGCCAGTGTAAAAACTGGTGTGAGAACCCATTCATATTCCCGTGGTCTGTGAGTGCGAGAGCTTTGCCCCCGTTCTCGTAGCAAAAATCCATATGCTCGTTCGGATAACCGATTGCATCAAAAATAGAACCCGCGACGCTGTGTGCGTGGAGCCCTACGAAAGGAATCTTCTTGTCTGTCATTTACTTCTCCCTCTATACATAGTGTTAGTGTTCGGACGTTTGGTTCTCTTACCAAGTTCCGATGATATAAATTTAACATATCCATCCCAATTTGTCAAGTCATAAAAGCTTTTCATTTCTTGTATGGGAGCGTCGTCTCCATCGCCAAAAACATCGGCCAAGCCGTAGCTCAATGAGACGAGTTGTTCTTCGGGAGGCAGCTTTTCGGTGGGGTAGGGTCCCTCTTCCGGAGCCTTCCACACTGCTGAATTGGTGACAATCTTGCGTTTTGCTCGGCGCCACTCTTCTGGGTCCAATACAAAACTCAGAGGTACACCATCTTTGACGGTCTTCCCCTCGTGAGAAAAGTACAAACGCGGGTTCTTACGGATCTGAGACCTATGCTTAAGCACCTCTTTCGGGTCCAGTATCCCCATCGGGAAGGAAATGTAATACTGATGGGGCTGAGTCCACCGACCCATCTTGGTCATCACCCAATACGCCACATTAACTCCATATATCGCGGACCACGCGTAGTTATCTATCTTCCCCCGATGACGAGGATGAATGGGAACATAATATATTGGCACCTCTTGGTGCTTTTCTGTCCCAAATCTCACATAGGTTCCCCGTTGGATGCTGTCGATGTCGGTCGCCCACTCACCTAAGCGATGACGAAGGAGGGGAGCCACATCGTCGTTAGCTACTATCCAAATGGAAGAACACCCCGCATGGAGGCATTCGTATACGGTCGCCTCTAGTGCTGTATAATTAGGAGCGACAGGCATCAAGGAGGCATCCCATTCCATACCAAAGTCCGTATTCATGCCAGCGACCGGGACGATTGCTGGCATATTTAATTTACTCATGAAGGATTATTCTTTCATCCATGTCTGACGTGGGTTCAAATTTAAACTTGTTTTTGATAATGTGACGAAATGAGTGCTCAATAGCCAAATTGCGTCCATTAGGTTGCTTAATTTTAAGTTCCTTCAATTTACGATTGAGAAAAATACGAATCACCGTATCTGAATAATCAAAGCTTTTAATGTCGGCCGCCTTTACAATGCTGGTGGTTACGATATCTTTAAAATCGCCGGCGGTATTCCTATCTATACGATTCGAGGGCACAAAACAGATCTTTTTAATAAAGCTCTTACCCAGATGAATGGCGAAAGCCACTCCCAATCTTGACCCCGCTGCTATGTCGAACATATCATGAACCACGTAATCTGAGATCTTTTCTTCTACTCCAAAATACCCACAGTTGTCTAAATCAAAAATGTGCAACGTCTTAAAGTTAATCATAACTTTCGTATTGCCTTCCGTAATAACCTTGAGCTTTCGGTCATCGAGGCTAATCGTTTGCACGTCAAAAGGTATGGGAAGGAGCGAGTGCATCCCCAATTCGAAGATGCCCTCATACCATTTACTCTTGATGTCTTGGTGTCCCACAAAGTGGTGGAAGGGGCGCTGGTCGCTATTCACAATCAGGTGATAGCCGTGCGCTCGCGCAAACGAAACCGCCTCCTCTCGCCACCCAAGGACTACGTTGTCGAAGGTGTATTCTAAAGGAGGCAGTTCCATCATAGTGCTAGTATAACACTGATGATTGGTTAGGTCAAGGGATTATTTATTCTTCTTGTGGCGCCGAGACAAGTTCAGCCATTGCATACAGGACATCGTCCCAGCCCATCCCTGTGTTCTGATGGGCGTCGGAGATGGCATCCTGCATATCGATATCAACAGACCACTCCTCCTGTTCGCTGCGGGTGCTGGGTCCTCTAATCATATCGATGATCTGCTCGGTAGCCTGCTCGCCTAGGGCGATCTGCTGAAGAAGTGTCTCTGTGTCTAGTCCGGCTTGGTTAAGCAACTTCACCAAGTTGAGAACCGCCTCAGAGTTGCCGGTGCCTTCGGCGACATAGCTCTTCCAGTTTTCCATTATAAGTTTCATCTTGATATCTCTCCGCGTATTATAAATAGTCTAACTATCCGTTAAAATACCGATTACGTGGTTTTCCTTGATGACCGTGAAGGTATCGCCGTTGTGCTGAATGTCACGGAGCATGTGTGCTTCCACGACGATCCGCAATCCAGTACCCCACAGGGTTCCTGATTCGCCCGAGCAGTTGACTACTTCAACCACCGCAAAGGGACTATCTACAGCGCGGTAATCCTGGGGTAAAAGGATGCCGGAATTATCATCATCCGTCTCCTCTAAACTCCGTACCGACAAGTAACTATTAACTGGTGTAAAATTCATTTTTTCTCCTATCCACATTTTGCAAAACCGCAATTCCGACATGTTACACAGCCCTCAACATATACAAGACCCTCAGTTTGGCATTCAGTGCACGTCTTTTCTGTGGCTGTTTGTCCGTCGGGAATGTAGTTCTTTAATATTCGAGCAATACATTTAGCAAAACTAAACATATCCGAATCGCGATCTTTTTGTAGTTGTTCCACCACATACTGAATATTAGCGCCATGGCGTAACCCTAACGAAATCATCCGCGTGAATGCCGAATGATTAGGGTTATCGAACACACTAACAAGATCTTTCACAATCACAGTGTCGCCATTGGTACCCACGTGAAGATCATAAACGGAATTCATTGTCTTGCGTGGATTCTTCACTAGCGTGCCTTCTGCCTTAGCCCGGGGGATCTCAATAAGATTAGAAAGCCCCCCCATGACTTCGTAAGGCTTGCCATCCAGGAGACCAACCATAATAACCCACTTCTCACCTTGAATTGTGGTGTGGTGAATATTACAATCCAACTCCAGGGGGCGCTTAGGCGCCTTATGTTGGGGGAACGCGTCCTGGGATTCTGTTTTGGTGATCAGAACTCCTGCGCGGGATCCCTCAACGTAGACCGTCAACCCCTTCAATCCGCGCCTCCAGCCCTCCATATACAATTCCCCTACTAACGCGGGAGTGGTCCCCTTGGGGAGGTTGATGGTAGAGCTGATGCTATGATCAATACTTTGCTGAATGACAGCTTGGACAGCTACGCGCTGTTGCCAATCAATCTTGTCAGACTCTACAAAAAAGGCTGGTAATGGTCCTGCCTCTTCAAAGGGCTGCCAATCTAGCCAAGCCTGCGCATTGTGGTGAAAGACTTCATACTCTACCCACCGGTCTCCCAGATCATCAACATAATCTGCTTCAAGATCCTGTTCATCATGCGAAAGCTTGCGCCGGCGTGTATAACAGTTCCGGAAAACCGGTTCAAGACCCGAGGATGTTTGCGACATAATAGAGACTGACCCCGTTGGCGCGTTCGTCAGAATAGAGATGTTACGACGGCCATGCTGGGCTATCAATTGTTGAAGCTCATCGGGCAACCGCTGAATAAAGTCGTTGCCTTCTTCTAGGCTCCAGTCGAAGGCGGGAAATGCGCCACGTTCTTGAGCAAGATAGACGCTCTCTTCGTACGCTGCGTTCCGTAAAGTCTCGTAGATTTTCTCAATAATTACAAGAGCTTCGGGGCTATCATATGCCAAATTTAGGCAGGCTAGAGCATCTGCCAGCCCATGAGTGCCCAGACCGGTGCGGCGACCATTAGATGCGGCGCCATGTAGCTTTTTCCACAACTTCTTTTCGTCGATAGTGTCGGCACCATTGTGAATCCGCACAAGCTTTTCCAGCTCCAATTCCACTAAGTCGTCAGAGAGACGCATGCCTATCGAAGCCACTTCTTTAAGCTTGTCGAAGTCAAAGTCTGCATTTTTTTCAAAAGAATTTTTGACGAGACTTTTTAAATTCAAAGACACTAACCTACACGAGTCGTAGGCAGAAAGCGGTATTTCCCCACAAGGATTAGTAGTCTTAGTTTCAAACTCAGGATACGCATGGGCAGGCAAATTCTTGGTGATGTTATCCCACATTAGGAGCCCGGGCTCTGCTGTCGTGGTGGCAGAAGAAACAATCGATTCCCATAAAGTAGTGGCATCGATTTCGCTTATGTACTCTGGCTCCTCAGCGTCCACTGGGAACTGCAGGGTGAACATCTCGTTGTTCTCGACGGCTTGCATAAAACTATCGCTTATTTTTACTGATATATTAGCTCCCGTTACCTTAGACAGGTCCTGTTTCATGGTAATGAACTTACCGATATCCGGGTGGCGGATATCCATCGAGACCATGAGCGCTCCGCGGCGACCATTCTGTCCAATCATACGACATACATATGAATAGAGGTCAGCGAAGCTCCAGGCGCCAGTGGTAGTCCTAGCTGAGTTATTAACTGCAGCACCTTCGGGCCGAAGATCAGATAGATCAAGCCCAACACCACAACGGCGCTTAAACAAATTAGCCAAATCTTTACCGCTATCCATAATAGACGAAATATTATCTTGTGGATTATCCACAACAACACAATTAGACAAAGACACGTTAACATGATTATTTCCTATCCCCATCATGGGCGAACCCTGAGGTACAATATATTTAAAATCTTTGAGGAACGAATAGATCTCCTCCTCTGTGACGGCGCTCGTGCCAGAGGCACTAAACTTGTTCTCCATGCGAGCGAACTCTTGAGACAATCGACGATGCATATCATCGGGGGTCTTTTCCAAAAGGTGACCCTTCTTATCACGCAGGCAGTACTTGGTGATAAAAACATTCGTTGCCAACTCATCACCATTGAAATATTCTAGAGTCGCCTCTGTAACTTGGTCTAAACTAAACATTCTCAACCTCCACTATTCTTTTTGAAGTTCTTGTATTTTTCATACAGGTTCGCTTTTTGTTTTTTCGCACTTACCTCAACAACTTCATCTTCTTCTGAGGGTTCTAATACCTTAATGCATACATTCGCTGTATCCATGAACAGAGGGAAGACTAACCCATCTGGTCCATTGCGATTCTTTGCCACGAAGAGACGACCACTATTGGCCACCTTATCGTCAATTGTTCGTGAAATAGTAAAGATAAAATCCGCAATGAAACATTTATTGAATGCTTCAGAGATAGACTCCATTGTAATGACTTCTGCGTTAAGACCAGACCGATTCGTCTGGGATGCTGTCCACACTGGCGCCTCGTATTCCGCTGCAATACCACGCAGCTCTTCATAAATAGATTCGAGTTCGTTCCTTTTCTCTTTTAAATACCGTACGGGGCGTAGTAAGTCTCCATAGTCTACGATAATCATATCTACGTCTATGCTACGCATGCGCAACTTTTCTAAATGATTCCGGATAGTTTGGGTACTTGCAGTCTTAGTCGGATACTCCTTAACAATTAAGCGCCCGTTGATGCCCTGGACCTCTTCATAAATCTGTTCTTTAAAAGAGGTAAGGTTTTGAAGAGGGATCTTTGTAAGACACGAATCATAACGAGAGGCAACGACCGTATCCTGTAGCTCCAGGGTGTAGTGTACTACTGTTTTACCTTCGAGCAGCGCCTGGACACCTAGGTGTACCAAAGCCATAGACTTGCCAGCACCAGTAGGGGCGATAACGACGCCCAACTCCTTCTGTCCCAGTCCTCCCTTACAAATATCATCAATCAATTCCCACCCAGTGGTGACCGGGTTGCGAAAGCGGGGTTTGAACCTCTCTTCGAAATCCTTCTTGTAGTCATAGCCCTCATCATTATTCATCCCCAGCTTAAGGGAATCATTGATGACCTGGGAAATTTCGTCAAAGGACGAGTTCTGGAGAAGACTAATGGATTTCACCATCGCCGACTTAAGGTTTTGCTTTTTACAAAAGTCTAGGGCTGTGTCCTTAATATATTCAATATCGGTAACGGCGTTGACTTGACTTCTCACATAGTACTCTCGCACCTGCTTAGAGGTCAATTCATTCTCGTTATCCAATTCAGACCTAAGTATGGTCTTCATAATATCTCGGGAGGGGTGAACCTCGTACTTCTTACGATAATCAAATACCTTATTCAAGAAGCACTTAAGATAATTCAACTCCAAAAAGTTTACATCTAGCACCTCTTCAATCTGATCTGCAAAAGCACGATCGTCAAGTATGACCATACATAACTTTTCTTGAAATGACTTCCCATACTTAGAGAAGTTCATCGGCTCACTGTTTATTTTCATTGCTGTCCCCATTGCCTTATAATACTACGTTTGCAGTGCTTTGTCAAGGCAAATACGGTTCATTGTTGCATGAAGATCGTCCCAGTTGAATACCCCGAAGCCATCTTGATTCATCATGCGAATGATCTCGGTTTTATTGTAGTCGTATTCAAAGTTTTCCAGGGCGAAATGCACTTTATCTCGGCACTGCAGGGAGAGTGCGGGAGCATACAGCTGCATCAACTTGTAGTTCTCTATAATTACATCTCTGTACTCCAAAACGTTCGTGAAAAACTTGGCTTTGGACTCTGTGTGAAGGCAACAATCAAAAATCTCCTGCAATGTTACGTCTTTATCTTCCCTTAGAAAATTAAAGTTTTTTGAAATACTTTTTAGCCCTGCTCTTGGAACACCCTTGAGATTGTCCGACGGGTCCCCAGCCATGGCACGGGCGACAGCAAAGTTCCTGGGATGAATATCAAAATCCTCTACTATATTAACCATGGTGTGTACTTTTTTCTGGATGGGGCGAAACAAAACTGTTTCATCATCGCACAGTTGAAGGAAATCTTTGTCACTTGAGACAATAACCTTCTCCCATCCCTCAAACTGAGGGAGCCGCGTAGAAAATGCAATGACATCATCGGCCTCCACCTCATCAAAGCGCAACTGAATCACAGGTAACTCGTTCAAATATTCCATCAAGCGCAGCTGTTGCCACGCCATGTTGGTTCGTTGCTGTTCGTCTGTAAGGTCTGTCTGTCGGTTGACCCGGATCGGCTTGCGACCCTCCTTATAGTTCTTGTTTTGCTCTCGCCTCTTCCGGCTCCCCCCTGGACCATCCCAGATGATCATAACAGTGTCCGGCTTGATGTCCCGACACAGTTTCTGTAAGATGCCTAGGAAGCCCTTGAGACCCCCAATGGGCTGTCCGTGAACGGACAGGCTTGGGTTGACGATAAACGCCCTGAAATAGGCGTTGAGAGCGTCAACGATCATAACTCGTTTCATGTGTATCCCCTAACGTATGAAGCTCCTATGAGTATACCTCACAGGAGCCTCGGTGTCAACTGTTTTGTTTTCTATTCTTTATCTACGTCGTAG
>Ga0163108_10004014_pt1 | contig 10429 bp, 9 predicted proteins | sample Fk1155metaG_FD_109644 | JGI IMG/M metagenome (GOLD analysis project Ga0163108, IMG submission 109644) | Marine microbial communities from the Central Pacific Ocean - Fk160115 155m metaG | ecosystem: Environmental > Aquatic > Marine > Oceanic > Photic zone | place: The Central Pacific Ocean...
AATGCATCTAATGAAATTGCTGTAGATAGCTTTTTAAGCAATAAAATTGATTTAACTGATATTTTTATTATTGTTGAAAAAGTCATGCTGTCTGCAAACGTAGGTGATCCAAAATCTATTGAGGAAGTATTTGAATATGATAAATTTGCTAGAAAACTGGCCGAAAGTGAAATTAACAAATTAGGTAGAAAATGAATTTAGAGTTTGGACTAATATCTATTATTGCTTTTTTAATTATCTTAACTCCAATTGTATTTGTTCATGAGTTAGGACATTTTTGGTTTGCAAGGATATTCAATGTAAATGTTGAGGTTTTTTCAATTGGTTTTGGCCCTGTTCTTTTTTCATTCTTTGACAGAAAAGGAACTAAATGGCAACTTGCGTCTATACCTATTGGTGGCTTCGTAAAAATGCAAGGTGAATTAAATATTAATCCTGATACCAATAAACAAGACCTTATAAAGGGATCATTCCAGTATGCGAAACCTATTCAAAGGTTGCTAATTGTTTTAGCTGGACCAGTTTTTAATTTTCTATTATCTGTTTTTTTAATAGCTGGAATTTATTTTTTCTTTGGAAAAGTTGAAATTCCAAATGAGATAAATGATGTAGTTTCTGGATCATCTGCTGAAATTGGTGGCATGCTTCCCAATGACAAAATTTTAGCTATAAAAAATATAAATGTAAAAAATTTTGAGGAAATTCGACAAATAATAATTGAAAATCCAGGTGTCAAATTAGAATTTAAAATTCTTAGAAATAACAAGGTAAAAATACTAGAAATTACTCCAGAAAAAGTTTGGTCTGATGCCCTTAAGCTTTATATAGGAAAGCTTGGTGTGATTTCTAGCAAAGGTTATATAAAACAGTTTGGTTTATCTGAATCAATTTATAATAGTTTAGTTGATACATTATTTATTACTCAATCAATGATAAGAGGCATTATCAAGTTATTCTCAGGTAAAGTTCAAAAGGGTGAAATAGGTGGTCCGGTTAAGATTGCGGAACTGTCTGGAAAGGCACTAGTGTCAGGTGTATTGCCCTTTATTTTTTTTGGAGCATTAATTTCACTTAATTTAGGTTTGGTCAATCTGTTGCCAATACCTGCTTTAGATGGAGGCCATATTGTGTTATATTTAATCGAAATAATTTTTGGTAAGCCGTTACCTAGTTATGTTCAAAACTTATTAATGAGAGGTGGCATCACTTTTCTTTTATTTTTAATGATAGTATTTACGATAAATGATATAATCACATAATTTCCTTTTTTGACATTTGCATAATTTAAGAATTATAATATATCCACTAATATAATTAATGGTGAATAATATGAATATATTAAGAAAATTAAACAGTATAACTTTTATTTTTTGTATTATTTTTATGTTTAATATCAATTTATTGTTTGCTGACCAAAAAGTTTCTAAAATTATAATTGAAGGAAATTTAAGAGTTGATAATGATACTATTCTTGCATATATTTCTTTATCTGAGGGTTCTGAATTCTCTGAAAGTTCCCCCAATATTATTTTAAAAGAATTATACAATACGGGGTTTTTTAAAAATGTTGAAGTGTCGAATAAAGACAACGTTTTTAAAATAAAAGTTGAAGAAAACCCAATTCTTAATTTAATTGGTTTTGATGGAAACAAAAGATTTGAAGATGAAGTTTTATCTGAATTGATAAGTCTAAAAAAGAATCAAATTTTTTCAAAAAGAATAATTGCTGAGTCTTTAGATAAACTGTTAAGAGCATATAAAACTAAAGGTAGGTTTGGGACAAAAATAGTTCCAAAAATTGTCGAACTTGAAAATAAAAGAGTTGACTTGGTTTTTGAGATAGAAGAAGGGCCATTGTATACTGTCAGGAATATAAGCTTTGTTGGAAATAAAAGATTTTCTAACAGAAGGCTTAAGGAGGTAATATCTACCAAACAAACTGCTTGGTGGAGATTTATAACTTCTTCAGATAATTTTGACATTGATAGGCTTGAAGTTGATGCCTCAAAATTAAGAGAGTTTTATTTTACTAGAGGGTTTGTAAAATTTAACATTTTAAAAAAACAAGGCGATTTACTCCCTGACCAAAGAGGGTTTTCTGTTCTTTTTGCTTTAACTGAAGGTGAAAGGTATAGGGTTTCATCTATTAAAATTAAATCTAAGTTGGAAGGATTGCCAGATTCAAATTTTAGAAATTTAATACCTCTTAATGATGGAGATTGGTATAATGTTAGAAAATTAGAAAAAGGCATTTCAAATATAAATGATGCTTTAGCTGATCAAGGATTTGCTTTTTCTGAAATTAGACCTGAATTTAATATTAATGAAAAAGATCTATCTATAGATTTAACCTTAAATCTTAGTGAAGGAAAAAAAACCTACGTAGAGCTTATTAATGTTACTGGAAACTCAAGAACTCTTGATAGTGTTATTAGAAGGGAAATTCAATTAGTTGAAGGAGACCCTTTTAACAGGCTTAAAATAAGAAGATCTGAGAAAAATATTCGAAATTTAGGTTTTTTTAAAAAAGTGGAGATCAATGCTGAACCTGGTTCAAAGCCTAATCAAGCAAATTTAAATATTAACGTTGAAGAACAAGCTACTGGAGATGTTTCATTAGGTGTTGCATACTCTACATTTGATGAGTTTAGTACTCAATTTGGGATTTCTGAAAAAAATTATTTGGGTAGAGGCCAAAGAGCTAAGTTTAGTTTATCTTTATCGGATAAAAGACAAAATTTTTCTGCTGGCCTTACACAGCCATATTTATTTAATAGAAATTTACAAGGAAGCTTTGATGTCTTTAATAATACTTACACAGACACTTCAGCTGACCAGAGAACTAAATCGTTAGGTTTTAGTTCTGGAGCTGGATTTAGTTCTGCCAATGATTTCTACCATAGTTTTAATTATACTTTACAGAATGTTGAAACTGAAATGTTGGATAGTAATGATAATAAAATTTCAACTGATGGAGGTAAAGTCTTGTCTTCTTTAGGTTACAGTATTTCGAGAGATGCTAGAGACAATAGATTTAATCCTTCGAGTGGCTACTATTATTCTTTATCTGAACAATTCGCAGGACTTGGTGGGGATATTAATTACATCAGATCTATTGCTAGAAGTAGTTATTATTATAAACCCGATTATGTAGACTTAGTCATAGGGATTGGTGGAGAGTATGGAAATATTGAAGGACTTAGTGAAAGTGTATCAAAAACAAGTAGGTTTTTTCTAGGGGGAAGAAAAGTAAGAGGATTTGATTCATCGGGTATCGGCCCTAGATCAAGCGCTACATCTTCAGCTTCGGCAGTTGGAGGAAATAATTATTATTCTGGTAGGTTAGCCCTTAGGTCAGGCATTGGTTTACCCAGTGAAACTGCAATTCAATGGACTGTTTTTACCGATTTTGGTTCCTTATGGGGTGTAGATGACACTTCAGAAAATTATGCGATTAGTACAGACCAGAATAGTTTAAGAATGTCTATTGGCTATGGATTCCTATGGGAAACACCTATAGGGCCTCTTACTTTTACATGGGCAGATGCTATTAAAAAAGAGTCTTACGATCAACTTCAAAGGTTTGAGTTTAGATTAGGTTCAACATTTTAAATTTTATGATCAATAAAACTTTATTTATATTTATCTTTTTAATAGTATCTTCTTCTCTTTATTCTTTTTCAAGCGCATCTGAAATAGGGTATATTGATCTTAAGCATATTTTAAAAAACTCCCTTCCTTCTAAAAATCTCCAAGAGGAAATCGATAAGGGGAGAAATTTATTTCAAAAATCTATTAACCAAGAAGAAATGGCTTTAAGACAAGCTGAAAAAGAATTAAATAATAAAAGAAATAATATTGATAATGATGAGTTTCAAGAATTAGTTAAGGATTTTGAAAGCAAAGTAGCTTCTATCCAGAAATTGGTTCAAAAAAGTAGACAGCAACTTGAAATTAATTTTCAAGTTTCACAAAAATTGATTGCTGATAAAGTAAATAAATTAGTCACTGAATTGGCAGAAAAAGAAAATTTATTAATAGTGTTTAAAACTGACAACATTATATATGCAAATAATAAAATTAATTTTACTGACAAAATATTAAGGGATCTTAATCAAAAAGAAGGAGAGTTTAATTTTAGTAACATTTATACTGACATGATAGAAAATTTAAATAAATGATTATTGACGAAAGATTTTATGGCAAAGCCAGGCCTTTGAAATTGTCTAACCTGATTAAAAAGATAAAAACAAATTTTCCAAAATTATATCATTCTGAAATTTTAAATAATGATTTTTTTGTTAGTAATTTTTCTACTATTGATAAAGCACTTCAAAACGATGTAGTCTTTTTAGAAAATAAAAAATACTTTAAATATTTAAAAGATTGTAATTGTGGTTGTATGATTATCACACCAGATCATTTGCAATCTATTAACAAGAATAATTCATACATAGTCACTCAATCTCCAAGAAGGGTTTTTGCTTTTTGTCTAGAACTAATTTACCCAAATAAATTTGAAACTAATGGTAAAAGTCTAATCTCCCCTAATGCAAAAATAAAAAATGGTGCAGTTCTTGGAAAAAATATTGAAATTGGTAAACAAGTTATAATTGGAGAAAACACAGTAATTGGTGATGGTGTTATTATTCAAGATGGAACAGAAATAGGTTCTAATTGTTCAATAAACTATAGTACTATAGGGGAAAATTGTATAATTTATCCTGGGGTTAGGATAGGAACTACTGGGTTTGGATTTAATTTTGATAATGATGGGGTTTATAAATTTCCTCATAGAGGAAGAGTTATTATAAAGGATAACGTTGAAATAGGCGCTAATTCTACAATTGATAGGGGTTCTATAGGGGATACTAAAATTAGCAACTTTGTCATGATAGATAATCTAGTTCACATTGCTCATAATGTTAGTATTGGAGAAGGATCAGTAATTTGCGGCCAATCAGGGGTGGCAGGTAGTACACATATTGGTCAAAATGTAGTCATTGGAGCACAGGTTGGAATTTCAGGACATTTGCATATTAAATCTGGAACTATATTGTCTGCTCGTTCAGGTGTAACTAAAGATATCATTAAAGCCGAATTAATGGGAGGCTTTCCTGCAATACCTATAAAAGAATTTAGGAAACAGAAAGCCATATTAAGTCGACTAACTAAAAATAAAATTAGGAAAACATCATAAAATGAATGAAAAAATAAATCTAGATTATAACGAAATAATCAATTTGATACCTCACAGACTCCCATTTCTTTTAATTGATAAAGTTGAAAATTTAATACCAAACATTTCTGCTATTGGGATTAAATCTGTTACAGCAACTGAACCACATTTTGCAGGGCACTTCCCAAATTATCCTGTCATGCCTGGTGTTTTAATTATAGAAGCTATGGCCCAAACAGCTGGGTGTTTAGTATCATATAGCGAGGGTTATGGAAGAGAAAAATCTTCAGAAGGAAAATTAGTTTATTTTGCTAGTATTGATTCTGCAAAATTTAGAAAGCCTGTTCGACCTGGTGAAATTTTATATCTCGAGATTGAAAAAATACGTGGAAGGGGCTCATTATGGAAATTTTCTGGTATAGCAAAAATTAATGAACAAATCGTTTCAGAAAGTGTTTTTTCAGCTATGATCGTAGATGCAGGTAAGTAATGAAATCAAATTTCCACCCCTCAGCATTAATTCATAAAAATGCTCAAATAGATAAATCTTCTGTTATTGGTCCTTTTTGTAATATTGGTCCAAATATAAAAATAGGGAAAAATTGTACTTTGCATAGTCATGTTGTCATAGGAGGCAATACTGATATAGGTAATAACTGTAATTTTTTTCCTTTTTCAGTAATAGGTATGATACCGCAAGACTTAAAATTTAAAGGTGAAGACACTTCTCTTTCTATAGGTAATGATAATACCTTTCGAGAACAATCCACTGTACATTTGGGGACTGAAGGTGGTGGTGGTATCACAAAAATAGGAAACAATAATTTAATTATGACTGGAGCGCATATTGCTCATGATTGCAGTATTGGCAATAGTGTAGTTTTGTCGCATCATGTTGCTTTAGCAGGTCATGTTCATATTTATGATCATGCAGTTTTGAGTGCCATGGTGGGAGTTGTTCAGTTTAGAAGAATCGGCCCATATGCTATGATTGGTGGGTTATGTGCAGTAGATACTGATGTTGCTCCATTTGCAATTGCTAGTGGTGCAGATGGATCTAGAGCTTTTATTAATGGAATAAATATAATTGGAATGAGGAGGAAGGGGTTTTCCAAAGCAGAGATAAATATAGCTATAAATACTTTAAAAAGCTTTTTTAATGATCCCCAACCATTTCAGGACAAGATTGAAAAACTAAAATTAGTTAAATCAAATAAAATAAATAACATTATAAAAAATTTTCTTTTAGAAAATACAAAAAATGGAATATGTCACCCACAAACAACTCTGTAAATAAAAAACTTGCTGTTATTTCTGGCTCAGGAGATTTACCTCTTAAGGTTTCTCAAAATGCCATCAAACAAGGTTGGGATGGCATAATAATCAACCTTACAGATTTAAATAAGGATAATAATTGGTCTAATTGGAATGTTTTTAATATTACAATTGGTAAAGTAAACCAAATCTTTAAAAGACTTCATATTGAGAAAGTTACTCATATAGTTTTGTGTGGAGGAATAGAAAGACCAAAATTACAAGAAATTAAATTTGATTTAAAAGGTCTGGATATAATGTCTAAAATAGCGTTTAAGGGCGATGATGCCGCTCTAAGGGTTTTATCTCTTGAAATTGAAAAAGAAGGGTTCATAATTTCTTCTGCTAGTGACTTTCTTGATAATTCATTAGTTCCTAAAGGTCATTATGCAGGTCCAACACCTTCAGATGATATTTCCAGAGAAATTGAGAGGGGCTATAATGTTTTAGTAAATCTATCACAAAGTGATGTTGGCCAATCTGTAGCAGTACAAAATGGACTAGTTTTAGCAATTGAAGCCATAGAAGGAACAGATTTAATGCTTAAAAGAGCAGGATTATTAAAGTTACCTGGAATTGGACCGGTGTTGGTAAAAGCACCAAAAGTAAATCAAGATTTAAGATTTGACCAACCAGTGATTGGCATTCAAACTGTCAAAAATGCACTTAAAAGTGGGTTTTCTTGTATAGCTTGCAAACACAATGAAGTATTAATTGTTGATATAAGTAAAGTTATCAGATTAGCTAATAGTAAAAGCTTAACTTTATTTGGTTTTTAATTAATGAGAAGTAAATGTGTAATCATTGCAGGAGAAATGTCAGCTGATATTTTGGGTTCTGAAATTATTTCAAACAACCAAGAGATCGATTGGTTTGGAGTTGGCGGACCATTAATGAAGGCTAATGATTTGACTAGTATTATTAATTGGGAAAAAATTAGTGGCTTTGGTTTAACAGACGTTATATTTAGGTTGCCCGCACTAATTTTTAATGCTTTTTTCCTAGCAAATAAAATAATAGACATCAAACCAAAATTAATAATTACTGTTGATACTAAGGGGTTTAATTTTTTTTTAATTAAGATTATTAGAACAAAAATTAAAAATATTAATTATAAACCTAAGTTTATTCACCTTGTTGCTCCTACTGTTTGGGCATGGAGACCTAATAGAGCGAAGAAATTAAATGGACTTGTTGACAAACTTCTTTGTTTGTTTCCAAACGAAACAGGATATTTCAGAAAATTTAAAATTAATGCAGAATTTGTTGGGCATCCTTCAGTTCAAAATTTTTCTTTAAAGAAAGATAGAAAATCTCTTTTTGCATTGTTAGGAATTCCAGATAATGAAGAAATAATCATTTCTCTTCTTCCAGGAAGTAGGGCTAGTGAAGTAAGAAGATTATTACCTGTTTTAATTTCAACAGTTGCCATATTAAAAAACAAAATAAAAAAACCTATTTTATTTGTTCTTCAAGCAGCTTCAAATCAAGAAAAATTGATTAAAAATTTACTTAATAATTCAAGCGATAATATTATAGTTTTTGGGCAAAAAAATACTGGTCCACTTTTGACATCAACTTCTGATTATTCAATAATAACATCAGGCACGGCAACTTTAGAGTATGCTCTATCAGGGGTGCCTAGTATAGCAATATATAAGACAAATTTAATTTCTGCGGCTATTGGGAGAAAGATTATAAATATGAACAATATTATTCTCCCAAATTGGATCTTAGGAAAAAAAGTTATGGATTTCTTGTTTCAGGAAGAATGTAATGCAAAAAAAATATCTGAAACAATGGTTTCATTGATATCCGATAAAGGACAACATAAAAAAGTTAATAATTTTTCATCTGATTTGAAAAAGTTGTTAACTGCCAACGATAAAACCTTTAATGAAAATCTATCACAAACTATTAAACAATCTTTAATTTAATAATATAATTAATTTCTTTTCTCTATTTTAAGATAGTTTCTTTTTTTTGGTCCTGTATAAAGTTGTCTTGGCCTACTAATTCTCTGGTTTGGGTCTTCAATCATTTCTTTCCATTGAGCTACCCAACCAACTGTTCTTGCAACAGCAAACAAAACTGTAAACATACTTGTGGGGAAGCCAATTGCTTGTAAAATTATACCAGAGTAAAAATCAACATTAGGATATAACTTTCTTTCAATAAAATATTCATCCTCCAAAGCTATTTTTTCAAGCTTTATTGCTAATGAAAGTAGAGGGTTGTTTTTTATACCTAGTAAATCTAAAACCTCATAACATGTTTTTTGCATTACTTTCGCTCTGGGGTCATAGTTTTTGTATACTCTATGTCCAAAACCAAATAGTCTAAACGGGTCGTCTTTGTCTCGAGCTTTTTTTAAAAATTTTGCAATGTTATCACTGTTCTGTATTTCACTAAGCATATTTAAAACTGCTTCGTTAGCTCCCCCATGAGCGGGTCCCCATAAAGATGCAATCCCTGCTGAAATACATGCAAAAGGATTGGCGCCTGATGAACCGGCTAATCTAACTGTGGAGGTAGAAGCATTTTGCTCATGGTCGGCATGCAAGATAAAAATTTTCTCTATAGCATCAGATAAGATTTTTTGTGATTTATATTTTTGTGTTGGAACTGAAAAACACATTTTTAAAAAATTTTCAGGATAAGAAAGATTGTTATCAGGGTAAATAAAAGGTTGACCAATAGAGTATTTATAAGCCATTGCTGCTAAAGTAGGTATTTTTGCTATAAGTCTATTTGAAGCTATTATTCTTTGTTGAGGATCATTAATATCTGCGCTGTCATTATAAAATGCTGACATTGCACCGGTGGCTGCACATAATATTGCCATTGGATGAGCGTCTCTCCTAAAGCCTTGATAGAAATTAAGAAATTGCTCATTAACCATTGTATGATTAATAATATTATTTGAGAAGTTTTTATAATCCTCTTTAGAAGGAAGTTCACCGTTAAGAAGCAGATAAGCGACTTCTAGAAACGTTGAATTATTAGCTAATTGTTCTATTGGATATCCTCTGTGAAGAAGAATACCTTCATCACCGTCAATAAAAGTAATGGAAGATTCACATGAACTTGTTGCTCCATAACTAGGGTCGTATGTAAACAGTCCGGTTTGGTTATATAGTTGCCTTATATCAATAACATCAGGACCAAGGCTGCCTTTTAATATATTGAGATCAGCTATTTTGTTTTTGTTTCTTGTAAGATTTAAACTTTCCAAATCACTCATAAACTACTCCGATTAAACACATGGTTAAACACTGATTTAATTCAAACAATTTATATTATAATCTATTCTCTTAACTATTTCACTGCATCCTAAAAGGTAGAAAATTGACAATAAGTCAATTGAAGAGCCAGTTCCGGTTAAACACAATCTAAGATGACGACCAATTTCCTTTATTTTGATATTTTCTTTTGCTAACCAAGTATTAAAATGGTTTTCCAATTCATTTTTTGAAGAAATCTTATAATTTTGAAAGCTATCTTTGAATGAGGAAAGTCGTATCAAGTCAGTTTCATTTAAAGAGGGGGTTTCTTTAAAAATATTTTTGTAATCATCTGTACATAACCACATTGATGATTGGATTAAATCATTTATTGTTTCTGCTCTTTCTAATAAGTAAGGCATTGCCTTATGAAGGCGAACCTTAGAATGTTGTGAAGGATTTTGAACGGTTTTTAGAACTAGTGTTGTTAAGTAGGTTACGTTTAGTTTTTTTAATAATTGAGAGTTAATGTTTTTTAATTTTGAAAAATCGAATCTTGAAGGTGATTTTCCAATGTGATTTAAATCAAAAATTTTTGATGCTTGATTTAATTCGAGTATATTGTTTTCAAAGTTTTTCCATCCTAAATTCATTAAATAAGCATTTATGCCATTTGGTAAGAAGCCCATTTCTTTGTATTCATTTACACCCA
>Ga0163108_10004015_pt1 | contig 10428 bp, 11 predicted proteins | sample Fk1155metaG_FD_109644 | JGI IMG/M metagenome (GOLD analysis project Ga0163108, IMG submission 109644) | Marine microbial communities from the Central Pacific Ocean - Fk160115 155m metaG | ecosystem: Environmental > Aquatic > Marine > Oceanic > Photic zone | place: The Central Pacific Ocean...
TGAAATTAAACCTAAGAATGTTTTTAAAATTAATTAATGTATTCTCTTGTTGTTGTAATGATTAATCTATGTAGAATAGCGACTTGAAAATAACAATAAACGGAAGTAATGACTTTAACAACCAAAAAAAAGAAAGAAGTTATTGAGAAATATAAAACTTCAAATGAGGACACAGGATCTGCAAACGTTCAGATTGCACTCCTATCTGAGAAAATTGATTCTTTATCAAACCATTTTAAATCACATAAAAAAGACAATCATTCAAGAAGAGGTCTTTTGATGATGGTTAATAAAAGAAGAAAACTTCTGGATTATCTAAAAAGTAAGAATTTTTCAACATATAAACAACTAATTTCAGACTTAGGATTGAGAAAGTAAATATTTCTAATAGAGCAATAGGGCTCTTAATAGAAAGGAAAAATAGTGAATAAAATATCAAAAGAGATCATTATCAATGATCAAAAAGTTACAATTGAAACAGGAAAAATAGCAAGACAAGCAAACGGATCAGTTTTTGTCTCATGTGAAGGAACATCAATATTAGCAACTGTTGCTGCAAAAAAAGACGCGTCACCTAACCAAAGTTGGTTTCCTCTTTCAGTTAACTACCAAGAAAAAACTTACGCTGCAGGTAAAATACCTGGTGGATTTTTTAAACGAGAAGGTAGGCCTTCAGAAAAAGAAACATTAATTTCAAGATTAATTGATAGACCCTTAAGGCCATCATTTCCCGATGGATTTTTAAATGAAGTACAGGTAATTATTACTGTAGTTAGTCTCAACCCTGAGGTACAGACTGATATCCTATCAATGATTGGGGCATCTGCAGCATTATCAATATCGGATATACCCTTCAATGGTCCTATTGGGGGCATAAGAGTTGGCTATATAGATAGTAAATACGTTATTAACCCATCAGTTAGCAAAATGAAGAATTCAAAACTTGATCTCATTGTTGCTGGAACTAAAGATGGCATTCTAATGGTTGAATCTGAAGCTGAAATATTATCGGAAGAAATTATGTTAGAAGCAGTAATGGCTGGACATAATGAAATAAAAAATATCATAAACGGCATAGAAGAACTAGTTACCGAAGCTGGTAAAGATAAATGGACCATCAATGAGATAGAAAAAGATGAAACTCTTAAAAATAAAATTGAAGAAATAGCATCAGATAAAATAAATGATGCTTATCAAATTGCAGACAAAGTTTCTAGACAAAATGAGCTCGATCAAATTAATTCTGACATCGAAGAAAGAATCCTTGAAGAGTCTGAAGAATATGAATCATCTGAAATAAATAGTGAACTTAAAAAAATTGAAAAAAACATTGTAAGATCTAGAATCCTTAGCGGTAAACCAAGGATTGATGGCAGAGACACAGAAACTGTTAGAGACATAACCATAGATCTAAATCTATTAGAAAGAACCCATGGTTCAGCTCTATTTACCCGTGGTGAAACTCAAGCACTAGTAGCGACAACACTCGGTACAGAAAGATTTTCACAAATTATTGATGCACTTGAAGGTGAATATAAAGATAAATTTATGCTTCATTATAATTTTCCACCATATTCTGTTGGAGAAACTGGTTTTATAGGATCACCAAAAAGAAGAGAAATAGGTCACGGAAAGCTAGCCAGAAGAGCTTTAGAAGCTGTACTTCCTGATATGACAACATTTCCATATACCATTCGCTTAGTGTCTGAGATAACTGAGTCTAATGGATCCAGCTCTATGGCTACTGTGTGCGGATCGAGTTTATCCTTAATGCAAGCAGGCGTTCCTATTAAGACTCATGTCGCAGGAATAGCTATGGGCTTAGTTAAAGATGGCGATAACTATAAAGTTCTCACTGATATATTAGGAGATGAAGATCACCTTGGAGATATGGACTTTAAAGTAGCAGGAACTATGGATGGTATAACTGCACTGCAAATGGATATAAAGATTAATGGAATCACTAAATCAATAATGAAGGATGCTTTAGATCAAGCTAAAAATGCAAAATTACATATACTTAATATTATGAATGAGGCGATAATAGAACCCTCTAAAGACTACTCACCTTATGCACCTTCGATAATTACGATTACTGTTGCAAAAGATAAAATCAGAGATGTTATTGGCAAAGGTGGGGCAACCATCAGATCTTTAACTGAAGTAACAGGTGCTCAAATTGATATCAATGATGATGGTTTAGTTACTATAGCTTCTGTTGATCAATCATCAGGTCAAATGGCTAAAGAAAAAATTGAACTTTTAACAGCTGATGTTGAAGTTGATAAAATTTATGAAGGTAGAGTTTCTAAAATTATGGACTTTGGTGCTTTTGTTACGATTCTTCCAGGCAAAGATGGGCTTGTCCATATTTCCGAAATTTCTAAAGAACGAGTTGAATCTGTAAATGATGTTTTGTCAGAAGGTCAAGTTATTAAGGTAAAAGTAATAGAAATAGATAAACAAAGAAGAATAAGACTATCAATGAAACGCATTGATGATAACGATAAGTAATTTAACGACTATCTGTAAACTGCTTTTCTGTAATTTCTCGCCTTTCTTGGGCTTCTAATGTAAGACTGGCAACTGGCCTGGCTTCAAGTCTTTGTAGACCTATCTCTTCACCCGTTTCTTCACAGTAACCAAAAGTCCCGTCATTTATTTTAATTAGAGAGTTATGAATTTTTCTTATAAGTTTTCTTTCACGATCTCGAGTTCTTAATTCAAGACCAAATTCAGATTCTTGAGTAGCTCTATCATTTGGATCAGCAAGACTGTTACTGTCTTTTTGCATATGATTGACAGTTTTTTCTGCTTCCTTTTCTAATTGATCTTTCCATGAGTTAAGAATTTTTTTAAAATGATTTAATTGTCTTTTAGACATGTATTTTTCTTTTACTCTCAACTTGTATGGCTGCATACCAAACTGCTCAATAAGTGAGTTGTTATTTATATTTATTTTCTTTTTTGCCATTGTGTAAAACTATCTATAGAAAAAAGCAGATTATACTTTTGATTTTGTATTTGTGAAGTTTTTTCGAAAATTTTTTTATAGATCTATTCTTGGTTTCCATTTTTCTTTTTTATATTGGAATTCAACTTCAGTGTAAATACCACCTCTGACGTTAAATTTAGAACGCACATTTAAGTACTTTGGGGAAAAAGCATCTTTTAGATGATTGAATATTTGATCAGTAACTGCTTCATGAAATCCTCCTACATTTCTATACTTTGTTATGTATATTTTTAGAGATTTAAGCTCTATGCAACTTAGATCTGGAACATACTTGATATAGATTTTAGCAAAATCAGGCTGTCCTGTTTTTGGACACAAACAAGTAAACTCAGGAATCTTAATTGTAATCATATAGTCTATGTCAATATTTGGATTTTCAAATCCATCTAAATCGTTAGAAGTAATTTTTATGCTCATAAATTTACCTTAGTAGTTGAATAAATAATGTATATATATCTTATTTAATTTAAAATGAACCAACTAATTTTATAGTTTTTTATGCGACTAAGTAAAATTAAACTTTCTGGTTTTAAAACATTTGTTGAACCAACAACGCTAACCCTACCTTCAAATTTAGTTGGCATAGTCGGTCCAAATGGCTGTGGCAAATCTAATGTGATTGATGCTGTTCGTTGGGTTTTGGGGGAATCGTCTGCAAAATACCTTCGTGGCGAGTCGATGTCAGACGTTATATTTAATGGTTCGTCTACACGTAAACCCGTGAGTAATGCATCGATAGAACTTTATTTTGATAATTCCGATAAAAAAATAGGTGGCGAATTATCACAATATAATGAAATCTCAACTAGAAGAGTTCTCTCAAGAGACGGCCAATCAGAATATTTTCTTAATGGCACGAAATGTAGAAGAAAAGATATTACAAATATATTCTTAGGCACTGGTCTTGGGCCTAGAAGTTACGCAATTGTTCAGCAAGCTATGATCTCAGGATTAATTGAAGCTAAGCCCGATGAAATGAGAGTGTTTATAGAAGAAGCGTCTGGGATTTCTAAATACAAACAAAAACGTAAAGAAACAGAATCAAGAATCAAGAACACACGTGAGAACCTAAATCGTCTGAATGATCTAAAAGAAGAAATTGAAAAACAAATAAAAAGACTAAAAAAACAATCTAATGATGCTGATCGATATAAAAAACTTAAAACAAGAGAAAAAGAAATTGGTGGAGAAATTATTTATATAAAGATATTGGAAATTGATAAAAACATTGAGATTAACAAATCTGACTCGTCTAAATACCAAGAAGATTATGATAGTCAACTAACAGTACTAAGAAAAATTGAAGCAGATATCGAAGAACTACGAATTAAAAACAATGAAACAAATCAAGTATTTAATTCAAAGCAAAAAGATCATTTTAAAATTCAAGCAGACATAGCAAGGCTAGAACAATCAATAGAATATGAAAAAGAATTAGAATCTCAAAAGTCTGTTACCGCTCAAGAAATAAAATCTGAATTAAAACGATTAAAGTTAGAATATGAAACAGACATATCTGAAATAAAGTCAAAAACACAAGAACTTGAAAAAATGTCTCAATCATTTAATCAAGATAAATCAGAATTACTAAACCTTAACAATCAGCTTGAAGAAATTAGTGAGCTATTAGAAAAAACTAATATTGATAATGAAATCGTCAGAAATGAATTAAATGAAATCAACACTGTGTGTGAAAAAGAATCAGTAAAAGTTAATTTATTACAAAAGCAACTATCTAATCAAGAACAACAAAAAAATATCATAGATAATCTTCATAATTTAGAAATCTCATTTGCATCACTAAAAAATAAACTAAACCAAGGTATATCCTCATTATCTAAACAAATCATTGAATCAATAGATCAAGAATTATCGTCTTTCGAAAAACAGTTGGTGACACTTACAGGGGAATTAGAAAGTACAGAACGTGAAATCATTGAAAATGAAAAAGATTTATCAAAATCAAAAGAGTTACTTAAAAAAAGTAAAATTACTTTCGAAGACTTAACAGCAAAGAAACAAAAATCAGAACAACAAAAAAATCAACTCTCTAATCAAAAAAATACCCTTTCACAGAAAACTAGTAGTCTCAGTCATAAAGTTCAAAATCAAGGGCTTAAAGTAGAATCATTAAAATCGTCTGAGCTCGCCCTAAGAACTGCCATTCTTCGATTAGAAGCTCAGATAACACAACTTAAAAGTAGATCTCTAGAAATTACCTCATCTGAGCATACCAATAAAACAACAGATGATGATACAAGGATTAAATTAGAATCACTTCTTAACACTAGTCTTGCATCAGAAAAAGAACTAGATACTTCCAGAAAGGAGTTAGAGGAAAGTCAGTCAGTTTTAAGAAATTATGAAATTGATCGCACAAATATTAACAGTCTTGTCAATCAAGCAAGAGAAGATCTCCAACAATTTAAACTCAATCAAAAAGAATATGAAGTCAGAAGAGAGTCTCTTAATGAGCAACTAGTAAATCAAGGTCAAGACTTCAAATCACTTGATACATCTTTAAAGAATAAAAAAATAGACCAAAAGAATTTACATGATGAACTTGAAAAAGTATTGAGATCAATTGATCGGTTAGGTCCAATTAACCTTGCAGCTTCTGCTGAGTTTGAACAAGAAAATGAACGAATGGAAAAACTTGAATCACAATTTGAAGATCTAAATCGTGCTCTAGATACTCTAAATGGTGCGATTAAAAAAATAGATGATGAATCAAAATCTAGATTTAATGACACCTTTATAAAAGTTAATGAGGGTTTACAAAAACACTTCCCTAGACTATTTGATGGAGGAAAAGCATATTTAGAACTCGAAAATAATGACGCCTTAGAGGGTGGTGTTTTTGTTATGGCTAGACCCCCTGGTAAAAGAAACAGTAACATTCATTTACTTTCAGGTGGTGAAAAAGCTTTAACGGCAGTTGCCTTATTGTTCTCAATTTTTGAGCTTAACCCAGCTCCTTTTTGCTTACTTGACGAGGTTGATGCCCCATTAGATGATACAAATGTAGCTCGTTTTTGTGAGATCGTTAAAGAAATGAGTAGTACTGTCCAATTTGTCGTAATAACGCATAATAAAACCACTATGGAGCTCACGAAACAACTTGTGGGTGTCACTATGAGTGAACCTGGTGTTTCTAGGTTAGTTTCGGTAGACATAGATGAAGCAGTAGCAATGACTGAAGAACAAAACGATTAGAAATGGAGAACTCATGGATACTTTTAAGCATAATCTTTATTTTGCTAATTACCTTGTTGATCTATGAGAAGAAGAAACGAAACAAATCAGATAATCAATTAAGCATAAATGAAAAATTTATTATTAATGATAAAGCAGAAGATAATGAAGTGCTTAGTATTAGATTATCAATAAAGAGTCACCCAATAACTTTAAAAAAGTCTATAAATATTTTCAAGACATACTCAATAATACTCAATAAAAAAGGGATATTTGAAAAATACATGAAAGACAGTGTGTCATATTTTGTAGCCAATCTATATGAACCAGGCTACTTTATTAACGATCAAAATATACAAGGTTTTACATTTTATTTTGTGTCTGAATATCAAATTGATGATAAACGACGATACGATGAAATGAAGCAAGATGTCGCTGCTCTAAATCAGATTCTTGGAGGAAGTGTATCCTATGATTCCATTACAGAAAATAAAGGCTAGATTAATGTCGTTAAAAACAGATCAGATAAAAATAAATTTATAAGTTTAAAGAAGAATGCAAGAAAAAGATCATAATAATCCTATTCAGAGTGAAATGCCTTTTGCCATTATTGATGGTGAACAAATTACAGAGCTACCAAAAGATCTATATATTCCTCCAATAGCTCTTCAAGTCTTTCTTGATACCTTTGAAGGGCCTCTTGATTTATTGCTTTATTTAATAAGAAAGCAAAACTTAAATATCTTAGATATACCGATAGCTGACATAACAGAACAGTACGTAGATTATATTAACCTTATGAAAGAATTAGAATTAGAGTTGGCAGGGGAATACTTACTAATGGCAGCAATGTTAGCTGAAATTAAATCTCGAATGCTTTTACCAATATTCGAAGATATCGAAGAAGAAGAAGACCCAAGAGCAGAATTAATAAGAAGATTACTTGAATATGAAAGATATAGGACTGTCTCAGAAAAAATGAATCAGCTCGATAGGGTTGATAGAGATGTTTTTCTCTCAGCAATTGATACATCTCAATTTAATCAACCCATTATCCTACCAGATATACAACTAATGGATTTAGTGGTGTCATTCAAAGAAGTTCTAAAAAAAGCTGAAATGTTCTCAACCCTGCACTTCATGAGAGAACCACTATCTGTAAAAGAACGAATGGCTACAATACTTGAAACCATAGAAGATAAGGATTTTGTTCGCTTCGAGGAACTATTTGATTTAGAGGAAGAAAAGATGGGTTTGGTGGTTACATTTCTTGCAATCTTGGAACTTATGAAAGAACTCTTGATTGAAATAGTTCAAGCAAAAGAATTTGGTACAATACATGTCAAAACCTTAGTTGAAAAACAATAATGAATGACTTTAATCTAAAACATATTATTGAGGCTCTTTTGCTCTCATCAGATGAGCCGTTGTCAACAGAGAAGCTTTTTAAAATAATCAGCAATAAACATCAAATAACAAAAGCTGATGTATTAGATGCAATCAAATCATTAGAAAATGATTATTCAGAAAAAGAGATCGAAGTATCCAGAGTAGCTAGTGGGTATCGTATTCAGGCTAAAAAAACTATAAATGATTATCTTAATATCATCTTTGCAGAAAGAACTCCAAGGTACTCCAGGGCCTTGATGGAAACACTATCCATTATTGCTTATAAGCAACCTGTAACAAGAGGAGATATTGAGGCTATCCGCGGTGTATCAGTCAGCTCAAGTATTATGAGAACGCTGAATGATAGAAATTGGATTAAAATTATAGGTTATAGAGATGTTCCAGGAAAACCTGCTATGTTTTCAACTACTGCTGATTTCCTAAATTATTTTGGTCTAGAAAAGCTCGAAGAATTACCAGATCTCCCGGACATAAAAGAGCCAAAAAACTTAGATTTAGAACTTGATAATCAATCAAACACATTGGTTAAGAACGAAGGTCCCTCAGAAACTGTTTTAAACTAGGATTTCTGACAATCGATACTCTGACCATCAATATCGACACTATCATCTGACATCAACCAAATATAGTTATCCAGGATATCATCTGGCTTCAATAGTAACTTTTGATCTTCTAATGGATAAGCTGATTTCCTCATCTTTGTCTGAACTGGCCCAGGATTAATACAGTTAAATCGTATGCTGGGTTCATTGTGATGTTCAGCACTCAATATTTGACAAAGAGCTTCATTGCCAAATTTTGAAACAGAGTAAGCACCCCAAAAAGCTTTTCCAACTTTACCAACGCCACTCGATGTAAAAATAACTGAAGCATTCTTGGATTTATATAAAGCAGGCAGAAGTGTTTGGGTGAGTATAAATTGAGCTGTGAGGTTAACATGCAATGTAGTAACCCATGTAGAGACATCATATTGGCTGATTGGTGATCTATCACCTAAAATTCCTGCGTTGAGCAATAAACCATCTAAACAACCATACTTTTCCATTAGATTATCAATTAAGTCTTGATAATCATTTGCATCAGCTTTTGAAAAATCCATTAATGAAATCATAGGTGTTTGAAAACCATTACTTATAATTTCATCATATGATTTTTCTAGGTTTGAGAGTCTTCGACCCAAAAGTATCAAATTTGCTCCCAAGGAAGCATATTTAAGTGCAGCTGCCTTTCCAATACCATCCCCAGCTCCAGTGACTAAAATTGTCTTATCTTTCAACATTTAATTATTTTCATAATTTCATTCGGTTTATTTATACAGTATTCAGCACCCCAAGATAAAGGATTGTCACTGTTTACCCTATAACCATAACTACAAGCAATAGATCTTATTCCTGCTGATCTTGCTGATTGAATATCTTTTCTAGAATCACCAATATAATAGCAGCAGTCTAAATCATTAAATTGTAGCTTTGACAACGCAAGATTTAACGGTTCAGGATCTGGCTTAATATTATTAACATCGTCACGACAAATTAGACAACTTAATCTGTCTGAAAGATTCAATTGTCTTAGAAGTGGTTCTGTAAACTTTTTTGATTTATTTGTAACAATACCCCAAAGATAATTCTTTCTTTCTATAGAATTTAAAACAATATCCATATCGTCGAATAAAGATGCATGATGACCGACCACATCTTCATATAATTCTAAATAACGGTTGTATCGTCTCCCTTCTAGGACAGGATCATCATCAAAAACTACAGAGAATATTCCTAATACTCCGTTTGAAACATGAGGACGAACATGCTCAAGACTTACTGTCTTTTGTCCTTGCTCAACCAATAGTGAATTTAATGCCATATGCATTTCAGGAGCCGTATCAATTAATGTTCCATCTAAATCGAATAATACTAGTATTTGTTTACTCATGAATAATCATTCTTTCCTAAAGTGCATCATGTAATTAACTGATACATTATCTGTCAATTTAAAGGTTTTAGTTATTGGGTTATACATAACACCGGTTAGATCAATTAAATTGAGACCAGATTTTCTAGACCATTGTTCTATTTCTGAAGGCTTTAAAAAGGAGTCAAATTCATGTGTACCTTGAGGAAGGAGTTTTAAAATATATTCTGCTCCAATAATAGCCATTAGATATGATTTAATATTTCGATTAATTGTAGAAATAAATAAGTGGCCTCCACCTATTAGTGCTTTTGAACATGATTCTATAATTTGCTCGGGTGATGGGACATGTTCTAACATTTCCATGCAGGTTAAAACATCATATTGTTCGTGATTTATTTCCACAAATTTTTCTAGGTTACTATTGTGATAAGTAATATTTTTTATGCCCATAAGCTCTTGATGATTTTTTGCAACTGAGATTGCTTTATTTGCCATATCCAGACCATCAACATGATCTGCATATTTTGATAGTGACTCAGTTAATATTCCTCCCCCACAACCTATATCTAGACATTTTTTTTTGTTTATTTCTGCCCAATTCTTTATGTAATTAAAGCGTAAAGGATTAAGCGTATGAAGTGCTGCAAAACTTCCGTCAGGATTCCACCACTCTTCAGCAAGTTTATTAAATTTCCTTACCTCTTCTTCACTGATATTGTCTTTCATTAAGCTCATGATTTAATTAAATTATATGACTGATTTCTTCTTAAAATATTTAATAATATGTTAAAATTATATCCTGTATTAATCATCTATTCCCAAATAAAGAATATTCGAAAAATAAACACTTTTTTATGACAAATCAAATATAGTTGATGAGCGACAGAATCTCACAA
>Ga0163108_10004016_pt1 | contig 10426 bp, 8 predicted proteins | sample Fk1155metaG_FD_109644 | JGI IMG/M metagenome (GOLD analysis project Ga0163108, IMG submission 109644) | Marine microbial communities from the Central Pacific Ocean - Fk160115 155m metaG | ecosystem: Environmental > Aquatic > Marine > Oceanic > Photic zone | place: The Central Pacific Ocean...
GCAGAAAGGGGTTGGTATGGAGTGAATGGAGCAACAGGACTTTTGCAGGCCGCCCTTTTTTCAATGGCTAGACCTGGCCAGGCTGTATTAATGCCCCGCAATGCTCATTGCAGTCTTTTTCAGGCGTGTGCAATGTCTAATTTGACTCCTGTTCTTTATGATCTCCCATTTTTATCTGATCGAGGTCATGTCGGATCTTTTGATGATCGTTGGATGCAAGAAGTTCTAGAGGCACTGCCTATAAGTGGAGTTGATATTTCTGCGGCTGTTTTGATTAACCCCACTTACCACGGGTATTCAAGTGATCTTTCGACCCTTGTGAAAAAGTTTCATGATTTTGGTTGGCCAGTTTTGGTTGATGAGGCTCATGGTGCGCACTTTGCTCGAGGGTCAGATATTGGATTACCTCCTTCCGGACTATCAGTTGGGGCTGATTTGACAGTGCATTCATTACACAAATCAGCAACTGGACTGGTCCAAACTGCTGTTATTTGGTTGCAAGGAGATCTAATAGATCCTATTGCAGTAGAAAGAAGTATCCGTTGGTTGCAGACATCTAGCCCTAGTGCCTTATTGCTTGCTTCATGTGAGTCTGCTTTAAGGGAATGGATGTGCCCTTTAAGTCAAAGAAAATTAAAAGAGCGTGTTGAAGATGCTCGAGAAATAGCTTTTCGACTGAGAGAAAAGGGAGTCCCTTTTCTCTTAAATCAGGACCCTTTGCGTTTGATTTTGCATTCTGCATCTAAAGGGATAAGTGGTTTTGACGCAGATACTTTCTTGATGAATAGAGGAATTGTAGGAGAGCTGCCAGAACCCGGCTGTTTGACTTTCTGTCTTGGACTGGCTCCACAAAGAGGGCTGATAGGACTTTTGAAGAAAGGCTGGGATGCTCTCCTTAATGCATATCCTGAACGCGACGCTTTAAAGCCTTTTGTTGCTCCTCCTTTCCCTAAGTTGGCAGTGCCATTTATGCCTTGTGGATCAGCTTGGCGCTCAAAGGTTGAAATCCTTCAGGTTTATGACTCAGTGGGGCGTGTATCAGCAGAAATGATTTGTCCCTATCCTCCTGGTATTCCAATGGTTATTCCTGGGGAAATTTTAGATCAGAAGCGTGTTGAATGGCTGCTTCAACAGCAGCAGTTATGGCCTGATCACATCCCTTCTAAATTGAGGGTCGTTTCTGAATGATCTTCATACTTATGAATGTTGAAATTGATTTCTTGCAAGATTTGAATCAAGTAAGATTGTTTTTCCCTAGGGCGATCAGAATTCTTTTCTTTACTTATAAAAGGCTTGCTGAAAAGCATTGCTTTGAATTAAATAAATACGGTTCTATCTCTAAACTGTTTATTCAGAAAACTATTGATTAATAGTGCTTCTTTTCTTTAGGCTTGTTTCTCTATCTTGATGGGTTCTGTCTTCTTTAAAAATCGATTTTTAAGTGGCCTTGGTGCAGGTGCCTTTGGCATTTTGGTTGTAGGCCTAGGGAATTGGTGGTTCATGCTTGCAGTAGGAGTCATTGTGCACCTCGCCCTTCTGGAGTTTTTCCGAATGGCTCAATTCACAGGGATTCGACCAGCGACTAAAACTACTCTTGTTGCCTGTCAGCTCCTACTTATTACTACTCAATGTGGTCTCAATGGAGGCCTTTCTCCAGAATTAACTGATGCAGTATTGCCACTCTCTGGGGCTGCAATTTGTTGTTGGTTATTGCTTCAGCCTGTAACAGGTTCAATCGCTGATATAGCGGCATCAATTTTTGGATTGTTTTATTTAGGATTTTTGCCAAGTCATTGGTTGAAATTGCGTCATTTGAGCGATATGAGTTTGAGCCATGGGTTTCATTTGCTGCCTGCAGACTGGCCAGGAGTAGTGACTTCTGGTATGGCAATAACCTTTGTGGCTTGTCTAATGATTGTTGCTACTGATATAGGTTCTTATTGTCTTGGACTTAGTTTCGGACGTCATTCCTTATCTCCAATTTCCCCAGGTAAAACAGTTGAAGGAGCTGTAGGGGGGCTTCTCTGTGCAATGGCAATAGGAGCAATCTTCGGAGAATTATTTCAATGGAAGTTGGGATTTATTTTTGGAGGCTTGCTTGGTGCTTTTGTTGCATTGTTTGCTTTGGTGGGCGATCTCACTGAGTCAATGATGAAAAGGAATGCTGGATTGAAGGATTCTGGCGATGCTCTACCAGGCCATGGCGGAATTCTTGACCGAATTGATAGTTATCTTTTTACTCCAGCAGTTGTCTATTACGTAGTCATCCTTGTAATACCTCTACTAAATAAATAATTAGGGTTAGGGACTGACTCCCGCATTTACACTTATGTGAAGAATCCCATCTTGAATAATTGCATGATCAATATGAATAGCTTGATCCATAGGAAGCATTGCAGTCTTCTCTTTACAAATATTTTTAAACATTAGCGTGCCTGAAATTGCTTCAATTATGAATGATCCAACCTTTGGTTCTTCTAGATCTGTTGCTTGAGCTCTAAGCTCTAAAATATCATTTTTGATGACTAAAGATTCTAGCCTTTTGGATTCTAAAAGCTTGTTGGCCATCCATTCCCCAATCCATTCCCATTGCGGTGAAAGAATTATATCTTTTATATTTTGACTCAGTAATGAGATGCTCCCTTGAACCTGGAATCCTTCCCTAAAACTTATTTTTTGATTTTGATCGGAAAGGTTTATTTTAAGAGATATAGGACTACTTGTTAATTCTACTTTGTCTAATAGTAGACCTTTAAAAGTTACCTTTTCTGCAAGGAGTTTTGCTCTAGATAATCTTCCTGAAAGTAATTGGAGTGTTGTGGTAGTTAGTTCTAGCTTTACTTCGTTGATTGATTCGCACTGACTTCGAAGCCAAACCTCCAAGCCAACCTCAACTATTTGAGTTAATACTCCTTTCGTAGATGGTAATTTATTGAACATTAATTGAGAGACTTAACCAGCGCTCTGCTACTGCCTTTGGGTTGTCTATGTGCGGAAGGTGTCCACAATCTTCAAGTTCTTCGAAGTGATGAACTAATAGATTTATAGATTCTTGTTTCTGAGTTTGGCTTAGTATCTTGTCTTGTGCACCCCAGATTACATGTAGTGGTTGAGTAGGTAGTGGATTCCCGCAATTTGCTAAACCTCCATTTCTCGCGAATGCCGCTAAAGATCGGCCCCAGTCAGTGACATTGAGATGAAATGAGGCGATTTGTTCTTCAGGAGGACCAACGTTATTAATTGGATCAGCAAATGCTTTCCGGCATAAGGCTTTTCTTACAAACCTTTGTTTTAAGAACCAAACGCCTAATTGGTCAAGAGGACGAGGTATAGGCATTGCACCACCTGTTAGCCCTGCAGGAGAAAGTAATAGCAGGCGATTGACTTTTTGAGGGTGATGTCTTGCGAGTTCCATCGCAAGAGCTCCTCCCATAGAAGCACCAATTAATCCAACTGGTTTTTCTGCTGCAAATTGATCTAAGACAGCATTTAGGTGTAAGACCATTTGATCTAAACAATAGTTTGCTTCCCTTGGACGAGGGCAGAAGCCAAATCCAAAAAGGTCTGGGATCAACAATTTATGATTTTTGCTTAAAAAAGGGACAAGGCGACGGAATTCAAGGAAGCTGCTGTCGAACCCATGGAGGAGCAATATTGGAGGCCCCTGTCCTGTAATCGCAATTGGATATGGATCAGAGTCATTTATGGAAATGCTATTTAAATATTCCCATTGAATCTTGTTGGCAAGGTCCATTGCTAGAGGGTCCAAGAGCTGACCTTTTATTTTGTTGAAATGCTTTGCATTCGCAGTATTTTCTTTTGCAATAGGCGCCATCTTTTTGCTATTAGTCAAGATGCTTTGCTCCTCTAATGCTTTCTCTAAAATCAATCAGGCCTTCCTGTTTTCTGGAATATTTTAATGCTTCTAAAAGCATGTCTGTATTCACATTAAATGGAAGCTTATGAATATCTGACTCATCTTTACATGCAAAGCGGCAAACTTCTTCTAGCCTCTGATTAATGATCTTATCTAGTCTAAGATCATTAAGGTTTGTGGGCAGATTAAGTAGCTGTAAAAACTCAATAAGTTGTTTTCTAGCTTGACTTGCTAGTTGATTATTCCCAATAGTTTCTTCTAGATGAAGTTGTACTAGGATCCCAAAAGAAACAATCTCTCCATGCAGAGATTTGTCAGAAAATTCTAGTTGGGTCAAACCATTGTGTAAAGCATGTGCTGCTGCAGTCCTACAGTTTGAACCTCCAATCCCTCCTATTAGGCCTGCGGTAAGAGCACATCCTTCTGCAACTCTTACCCAAGCTTCGCTATTGGGATTTTGAAAAGCTTCAAGTCCATCGATAAATAGTTGATCTCTTAATACTCTGGCCATTTGCAAGGCTTGTTGAACTAGACCATCTTTACTTGAAGTGTTGGTAGCAGAGGCCTCATACCACTTTGCAAGTGCATCACCGATTCCACTGGCAAGTGTTCTAGGAGGTGCTTGTCGCACAAAGCCATGATCAAATATCAATAGAGAGGGACAGGCTTCAAGAGTTTCATCTCTTATAAAAGCTCCGTCTGGTGAATAGATATTTGATAGCGCTGTCCATCCAGCACAAGTAGCCGCACTAGTTGGGATAGTGATACATGGAAGAGAAAGGCGATTGGCTAGGAGTTTTCCTGCATCCAACACCTTGCCACCTCCAGCTGCAATTACTGCATCACAATTAGTATTTATCAAAAGTTTTTGTATCCGATTAATATCTACTTCACAGCAATCATGATTCAGCTCAGCAGAGATAACTTTCAGACCAAGTCTACTCAGACCGATTTTAATTTGTTCCCTTATCTTTGAAGTAGCTTTGCTCCGGCCTATTAATATTGGACGATGAGATATTAAAGGTATAAGATTTTTGCCTTTTTCCCAAGCTTTATCGCCTCGAAGAACTTTTGCTGGTGAGATTGAATGAAAGGACAGCATATTACTCATCTTTAATGTTTCACCAATTTTTTATTTGTGATGCATGTCAAATCCCTGCTCCAGCAAGTTCAGGTGCAGGGGCTTTTGGGGTCAATTGTTTTACAACAACTTGTTTGTTTTCGTCTACATCTACCTCTGCAGTGTCACCATCTTTTATTCGACCAGAAAGGAATTCTTCTGCAAGACTATCCTCTAGCAATCGCATTACAGCACGACGAAGAGGCCTCGCTCCATAAGAAGGATTATATCCTTCTTCTACAAGCCTCTCTTTAAAGGCATTTGAGACGGAAAGAGTAATACCCTTGTCTTCGATTCTCTGGAAGACTTCTTTTAGCATTATTTCTGCAATGTCTTTTACTTCATCTCTAGTGAGCTGACGGAAAACAATTATTTCATCTAGACGGTTTAGGAATTCAGGTCTAAAGTATTGCTTTAACTCTTCATTAACAAGAGACCGAATCCTATTATACTGACTGTCTTCTGCATTCTCTCCAGAGAATTCAAAGCCGAGTCCTCCTCCGCCTTTCTCAATAACTTTGGATCCAATATTAGAAGTCATTATTATTAACGTATTTTTGAAGTCAACTGTCCTGCCTTTTGAATCAGTAAGTCGACCATCTTCTAGAAGTTGAAGCAATAAATTGAATACATCTGGGTGCGCCTTTTCTATCTCATCAAAAAGCACTACTGTATAGGGCCTTCTTCTGACAGCTTCAGTTAATTGTCCTCCTTCGTTAAAGCCTACATATCCTGGAGGAGATCCTATTAGTTTGCTGACAGTATGCCGCTCCATGAATTCCGACATGTCCAAACGAATCATTGCCTCCTCACTACCAAAGAAGTAAGTAGCAAGTGCTTTGGTTAATTCAGTCTTGCCTACACCAGTAGGACCAGAGAAAATGAAGCTAGCAATTGGTCTGTTGGGGTTCTTAAGTCCTACCCTTGCTCTTCGGATTGCTTTGGATACTGCTTTTACTGCTTCGTCTTGGCCAATTAGTCTTTGATGAAGAGTCTCTTCCATATTTAACAGTTTTACAGATTCACTTTCCGTTAGTTTCTGAACAGGAATACCTGTCCACGATGCAACTATATGGGCAATATCTTCTTCATTGACTTTTGGACTTGCTAGGCTTTCTTTGATTGATTCTGTAAGCTCTTTATCTTTTCCGTTTTCTTTGGTAGCCTCTAAATCTTGCCGATTGTTTTGTAGCAAGCTTCTTATCTTTTCTCTTAATGTTACTTCTTTCTCCCTTAATTCACCAGCTTGAGTGAAATCCTGTTCTCTTACTGCTTCTTCTTTCTCTTTTTGAACTTTACGTAATTCCTTATCAACTTCTTTTGCCTCTGGAGGTAATTTTGAGTTAAGTAGTCTGACCCTACTTCCTGCCTCATCAATAAGGTCTATAGCCTTATCAGGAAGGAAACGGTCGGAAATATATCTATCTCCTAGATTTGCGGCAGCTTCAAGTGCTTGATCAGTAATTTTTAATCTGTGATGTTGTTCATATCTTTCACGAAGACCTCGAAGTATTTCAATCGTATCCTCGATAGATGGCTCTCCTACCATCACAGGTTGAAATCGCCTTTCTAAAGCAGCATCTCTTTCGATATGTTTTCTATATTCATCTAGAGTTGTTGCACCTATGCATTGAAGTTCTCCTCTAGCAAGGGCAGGCTTGAGAATATTTGCAGCGTCGATTGCGCCTTCTGCGGCACCTGCGCCGATTAGAGTATGGACTTCATCAATTACCAAGATTACGTTTCCTGCAGATTTAATTTCCTCCATAATTTTTTTAAGTCGCTCTTCAAATTCGCCCCGGTATTTAGTCCCTGCAACAAGTAAACCTATATCAAGTGTTAAGACTCTTTTTTCTTCAAGTATGTCTGGGATATCTCCTTGTTGAATTCGTTGTGCAAGGCCTTCTGCAATTGCTGTTTTCCCTACCCCAGGTTCTCCTATAAGCACAGGGTTGTTTTTGGTTCGTCTGCCAAGGATTTGAATAACCCTATCAATTTCTTGGTGCCTTCCTACTACTGGATCCAGTTTTGACTCACTTGCCAGTTTTGTGAGATTGGTGCCAAATTCATCAAGAGTTGCAGTCTTTAAAGTGCCTTTCCCACTGCCTCCCCCTGAAGTGACCTCAGCTGTCTCGCCCAGCATTCTTATTACTTGAGTCCGTACTTTTGTTAGATCTACGCCAAGATTTTCTAAGACTCTTGCGGCTACTCCTTCTCCTTCTCTTATTAGCCCTAACAAAAGATGTTCAGTCCCTATATAGTTGTGGCCCAGTTGGCGGGCTTCTTCTAGTGAGAGTTCAAGGACTCTTTTTGCACGTGGTGTAAATGGTATCTCTACAGCAACAAACCCAGACCCACGACCAATGATTTTTTCAACTTCAATCCTTGCATCTTTGAGATTGACACTCATAGATTTAAGAACCTTTGCGGCTACCCCAGTCCCCTCTCCAATTAGACCTAGCAGGATCTGCTCAGTCCCAACAAAATTGTGCCCAAGACGTCGAGCTTCTTCCTGAGCCAGCATTATCACCTTGATGGCCTTCTCGGTAAACCGCTCGAACATGTTCAAGCCCACTTGCAGGTATATCTAACTTATCAGGATTAAGGAGGGAGTGTTGTAGGGATGTCCTTTTGGTCACCTCCTAGTCCACAACTGCTGTGAGCTGCTTAGAAATTAACAATCAACTTGCAAAAAATACTATTATTTATGAGTATTCAGGACGGTAACCCGAACTTAAAGGCTTTCACCCTCTTGCGAGCTGAAGGATCTCCACTGAATAATCGCCTCACTCCCATCTTTATAGTAATTGCTTCTATAACCAGCAGTTTTGAAGCCACAACTTTTGTAAAGGCATAAGGCTGCTGAGTTATTACTTTTGACTTCTAGGGTTACTCGAGTACACCCTTTCTGGTGGGCTTTCTTAAATAGATTTGATAAAACTTCTTTGGCAAGACCTCTACAGCGATGTTTAGGATGAACAGCGATTGCAGTTAGGTGAAGTTCGTCGACCACTATCCAACCACACCCCATAGCTATTAGATTTGAACAGTCAAAGATTCCTAGGCAAAGCCTTCGAGAGTCAGACAATTCTTTCTCCCATTGACTTTTATTCCATAGTCCTTTAAGTGCAATTTCATCTAATTTTAAACAGGCATTTAGATTTTCCTGGTTTAATGAAATGACCTCCAAGGGTGAAACGCATGATCTCAAATCTTTCTCTCTCATTACGGGGTCTTGAAGAGGGGATTGAGCTTTGATTTTTCTTTTCTTTATTCTCAATTTTCTATCTTCATGATTAATAGCATTCCATATGAGTCTGGGCTAGATCCACTTAGTCCTAACCGAAACTTCGCTCCTGTTACTGCCCAGATTGATAAAAACGGATGTCTCATGGTTGGAGGATGTAATCTTAACTTTTTAGCAGAATGTTATGGCACGCCACTTTATATCCTCGATGAAGAAACTATACGAATAGCTTGTAGGGCTTATAGAATAGCTTTTCAGAAATATTATTCTGGACCTTCATTGGTTTTGTATGCATCAAAGGCTAATAGCTCTTTAGCTATTAGCTCTTTGATTGCATCAGAAGGTCTTGGTCTTGATGCTGTTTCAGAAGGAGAGCTATTGACCGCTTTGAAGGGCGGTGTACAAGGTGATCAGATTGTTCTTCATGGAAACAATAAGTCTGATCAAGAGTTGCTTTTAGCGTATAAGAATAGAGCAACAATTGTTATTGATAATCAACATGATATAGATCGAATGGCATCAATAGTTCCCTCAGGAAATAAGCCTGCTAAGTTGATGCTACGTTTTACGCCGGGGATTGAATGTCACACACATGAGTATATTAGAACAGGTCATTTAGATAGCAAATTTGGTTTCGATCCCGATCAACTTGAGTCAGTTTTATTGCAATTAAAGGGGGTAAGTTGGGCAACTTTGATTGGATTACATGCCCATATAGGTTCTCAAATATTTGAACTTGAACCACATAAGGATTTAACAGAGGTGATGGCAGATGCATTAGATCTTGCAAGACGAATTGGTCATCCAGTTGAAGATCTAAATATTGGAGGAGGACTTGGTGTTAGATATGTTGAATCAGATGATCCTCCTTCAATAGATGATTGGGTAAAAGTTATTGCTAATGGAGTTACTGAAGCCTGCCAATCTAGACAACTTAAGCTGCCTAGATTGTTGTGTGAACCTGGGAGATCTCTTATAGCGAATGCTGGATTAACTCTTTACCGTCTTGGCTCTAGGAAGGAAATCCCCGGCTTAAGAACATATGTTTCAGTGGATGGTGGAATGAGTGATAACCCACGTCCTATTACATACCAATCTTGTTATTCAGCTTGTCTTGTAGACCGTCCACTTTCACCAGCGCAAGAGAACATTACTATCGCAGGTAAACATTGTGAATCAGGTGACGTTTTACTCAAGGATCTTGATTTTCCTTATTCTTCTAGTGGTGATGTTTTAGCTGTTTTTGGAACCGGGGCTTACAACGCTTCTATGGGCTCAAATTACAATCGAATTCCTCGCCCAGCAGCCGTACTTGTCAATGGTGGACAAGCTGACCTGATTCAGAGAAGGGAGCGGCCGGAAGATCTATTGCAATACGACGTTATCCCTAGTCGCTTTATAGCGTTAGGCTAATAGAGGTTGGGGAGTAAGAGTGAATTTATGGGGTCTATTAGATCCGCGCCTGCTGCTAGATGTTTTGTTTGCATCTTCTTTGGGGTTTTTGCTTTTCTCTAGAGTCAATGAGCCAAGAACTCTTTGGTTGCTGAGGGGGTATCTATTTCTTGTCTCTCTTGCTTGGTTTGTCCAAAGGTTTGCAAATCTCCCAATAACGTCAAAGTTGGTTGATGCTTTGGTATTGGCATGTTCTCTTTCTTTGGCAATCCTTTGGCAGGGTGAACTAAGGCGTTTGATGGAATTACTTGGAACTGGTCGATTAGCAGTGATTCTAGGTAAACCTCAGAATGAGTTTCGTGCTACTGAAAGTTCGATTACCCATCTTTCTGAAGCTGCTGGTCGCCTTTCTCAAAGTCGAAGAGGAGCATTAGTAGTTGTTGATATGGGAAGTGATCTACGCCCTGAGGACTTTCTTTATCCAGGTATCCCAATTGATGCTCAACTATCCACTGAATTGTTGCTGAATTTATTTGCTTCAGATACACCTCTGCATGATGGTGCTGTTCTTGTTAAAGGTAATAGGATTATTTCTGCAGGAGTAATCTTGCCTTTGTCTAGACAGGGGATTAGTCGTTATGGGACAAGACATTTAGCCGCACTTGGCATAACAGAACGTTTTGATCGATGTATCTGCGTTGTGGTCTCAGAAGAAACAGGAACATTGTCCCTAGCCAGCCAAGGAAGACTTGAGAGACCTATTACGAGCAGTCGGTTGTTTGATCTTTTA
>Ga0163108_10004020_pt1 | contig 10423 bp, 10 predicted proteins | sample Fk1155metaG_FD_109644 | JGI IMG/M metagenome (GOLD analysis project Ga0163108, IMG submission 109644) | Marine microbial communities from the Central Pacific Ocean - Fk160115 155m metaG | ecosystem: Environmental > Aquatic > Marine > Oceanic > Photic zone | place: The Central Pacific Ocean...
GCATTTTTCGAAAAAAAAAGTGAAAAACCAAAGTTTCCAAAAGTCGCCAAAACTGATTTGGATGCTGAGAATTCTCAAAAAAATTCTCAGTAACAAAAAAATCAACACCCGAATTGAATTCTGAGCATTATGCTCAGAAAGTGAAAAACTGTTTTTTTCTGAAAAAACTTTTCTCGCTTTTTCAGAATTGGACATTTTTAAAAATGTCCAAATCGGAAAATTTCAAAAAAGTTTGTAAAAAAATGTAAAAGTGCTTGTGAGCATCATGCTCACAGCCATATTTCAAAAATGGCAATTTTGTTACTGAGAATGGTTCTCCACGTTTCCACTCTCTTTTTTTTTCGTCATTTTTCGACCAAAATTTCGACGAGAACAGAACCGTGGAAAACCAAATATTCCAGGCCAGGCAAGGTTTGGGAAAAGGAGGGGGCGGGGGGAGGACGAAGGATGGAAAATCGGTGGATATGATATACCAATGAATGAAGTGGCTTTTATAACAAAATACAGCAAATCGTTGATGGGCAAGTTCGATGACTTTATTAACACATACAGAGTGCGTGTTGGGCAAAAGATGTTCCCTTTAAAGGAATATATGAATCGAAAACAGATCACGCGTGATGCAATCAACCCGCTTTATAATGAGCTGGTTAACAGAACGCGTTACTTTAGGTCATACTATTCAAAATCACTCAAACCGGCAGATATGTCATTTAAACTGGTACCTATGAAGTCTCATAATTACAGTAATAACGTAATGTCGCAGTATAAGAATATCATCCGTAACATGTACTTTTATGAATTGTTTGTCAATACCGGAACCTCTACTGAAAATGTGGTTCCATTTGGCATAATGCTTAATGATCTATATAATAAGGCAATCATCGATTATAAGATACTTACACCAAGTGCTCTCCATTATATTGAAAATGGACGTATTGGAAGTGTATTCTCTTCTTATTATTTTCGGGCGTCGATTATGAGCCCATTTCTGGTGTATTCTATCCAGGAATCTGAGCTGCGCGGTAAACGAATTTTTAGTCCTACGCTCGGTTGGTCGTCGTATTGTTATGGATTCATGGAAAGTTCACTCGTCACGCATTATGTTGGTACTGATGTAATACCTGCAGTTTGTGAGAATACAAGAAAATTTGCAAAGGAACAATACCCTGATAAGATGTGTGAAATATTTTGTAAACCGAGCGAGAAGTTGCTTAACGATCCGGAATTTTCGGGAAAATACAAAGGGTTCTTTGATACGGTATTTTTCAGTCCTCCGTATTATGATCTCGAGAAATACAGTAGCGAACAACAGAGTATTGCTATGTATACGACATATGAATCTTGGTTGTCCCAGTATTGGGAGCCTACAATCAAGTTGTGTAAACATGTTCTGAAAAAGGGTGGCATGATGTGTTACATCGTGTCAAACTATGCGGGACGTCCTACATTGGTCAGTGATTTGGAAAAGATTGTACAGGCGCAGTTTACGGCTGTACGTATGGATATCATGAAAAACAAAGCCGTTTATGTAAATAATAAGAGCGACAATCATGAGAAAATATTTTTCTGGAGGAAGTAGACATTAATTCATCATATTTATAATTTGTTCTGGGTACTGCATGCTTTTTAAAACATGCAATGCGCCTTTCTGTTTTGATATACCGGGTTTAATCTTGTATGTGTATTTTAATCCATCGTCATTCGCTACGGTGTCCATTTTATAATTTTTCACACATTTATCTCCTTTCAGTTTTGAGCATATCTTCAGATAATGGGTAGTTAGCATGTATGTTACGTTGGTATGGTCGTTTAAGAATTTGAGGAATGCTGTCCCTGCGCACGTGGCTTCGTACGGGTTTGTGCCTGAGTATAGTTCATCAAAGATGCAGAAATGACGATAACCATTGTCTACGGTATATTGTTCTACGTTATCAATTATTTCCTTACATCTGCGTGATTCCGCTTGGAATAAGCTGTCCCGGCTGGATGTATCCGGAATATTAAGGTATGAATGGATATGAGTGAATGGTGTGATAGACCCGCTTTCATAAAAGCCCATGCCTATTTGTTGGGACAAAATCACATTAATCAGGGTAGTTTTCAAAATAGTGGTCTTTCCTGACCCGTTCGCTCCACTTAATATCATATTTTTATTTAGCGAGCAGGTGTTCTTTACAGGTTCTATGTCTTGTAACAGAGGATATTCTTGTTTGGTAAATGAACAGCTGTTGTCGTTGGTAATGGATGCCATGTTTAGTCGTTTGGTTTCCGTATGTCTGTGGATCGACACAACATTTCTGCAAAATCCATCAAACCCAAAAGAATATGCAATGCAACTACTATATATTGGGTCGTGTGATATGCGGTAGTAAGACGTTAACATATCACCGAATTTCCATATAGCGGAAAACGATAACTTAAAAGGCGCTACGTTTGAAATTTCGGCGCGTAGTAAGGAAAGATCGTGTAATTTGGCTTTCATGTTCTCCTTAAATGGTTCCCATGTGGGGATAGTATTTAGATTAAGAAGAGCATTCATATTATTTGTTGTCCTATCAATGAAGTCACGAAGTTCGCATAGAGAACCATTGACAAACTTTAAGTTAGCGTAGAACTGTTTGCAGTTACGTATATTGCTGTATGCTTGGAATAATAGAATGACACCATAGAAGATACTTCGAATAATGCCTTGTGTGGACATATTCCCAGAGAACATCCGACCAATCACATGAGATTTAGAAATCAGTTTAAAAATGTCCATGTAACTTTGCACATTCAATGGCGTACCATTCATTTTCACAACCACAATTGGTATAATAAAAATAATCAGAGGTATCAAGAAAAACATCACGGGTGATGCAATGGTAGTCAATGTATTGATGCTCATGAAGGTGGAATTCGTATTTAATGGTTCTAATAGACGCATATTTGCATAAGAATACTTGTCCATGAAGTATTGGTTTTCATGCGTATCTTGCCAAAGTTCGATCAATGTTTCTTCTTGATTTTTGCATGTAGGTTGAAACTCATTAAATACTCGTTGGGTGTCTTCGATATACGCCCGATCAGTTGTATACTGTTTGCTCCATAGTTTGGTACAGCACTTGTCAAATGTTCCTTCTGGGTTCATAATAATATCATATACGCAATGGCTGGAGTCGTTGCATAATTCCATATCCGTATTAATGACATCGCTTACCGTATAACGGTTATCAATATAGTCTATTGGTAAACGGAAATGTTCATTGATCGCATTCATTGCATTGATGTGTTTTGGTTCATCTATATTTCGAAATAATGAAATGATGCGTTCCATGTTATAAGGTTGGTACAAATTATGTTACACGTTTCTACGCAGAAAAATTGATCGCGATTATTTTCCACTTCAAATAAACACATATATAATATAATGACGTTGGTTGCACCTCTTCCGCAAGAAGTTCTTACGATTGTGCGTACATTAAATGTGCGGTTTCGAGACTCGCGTGAACATCGAGGACGTCGTACAGAACATCATGTACCAAATCCTGACTTTAAGCCGACTGCTCAGTTTATAAATACGGAGGGAATTGAGGCCAGTATTAATGAGATCCGCGATCGTATGAATAAGATTACCCAAGCAACCTATGATAAGTTATCTGGTGAAATCATCAAATTGCTCAATGAACTTGTTAATGAGTGTGACACGGTTAATTTTGACAAAATAACGGAAGCGTTCTTTAAATTGGTGTATGGTAACCAATTCTTTGTGAGTATATATGCCAAATTATACAAGACGTTTATTGGTATTGATAAGATCAATGATGGATTTATGGATAAATTGCGGGAACAATTGAAGATATATGAAGAAAGTATTATAAATCTTAAGGTTCCGGATGATGAGTGTACGTATGATGACCAATGCAGCATAGGAGCGACTAATGACAAAATAAAAGGATTTTCGAAATTTGTGGTGTATATTGCTATAAATGAAATAATAGACAAGTCCTATGTGGTAAACATCATAAATCGAGTGATTGCGCAAATGGTTGCAAGTAAGGATGAAATAATTATGAGTAAACAAAATGAACTTTTGGCCGAACACATATATATCCTTTGTGTGGAAGGTATGAATATAATAAGCGATTTGCGGTGCAGCGAATCTGTTATAGAGTCGGTAAAGACTATTGCAAAAATACCAAGAGGAGAGTGTAATGGTATTACAACAAGGTGCAAATACAAGTTAATGGATACGGTAGATATACTTACAGGAAAGCGGAAAAAACCAATATGAATACAAACCAAATAATAGAGTATATGAAGTTTGATCCGAGTGATTTACGTACATGTATTGGATTATCTAATTTTGAATGTCAGCGCTATATTGCTATTGATAATAGAGCTCGGGTTGTATTGTTTTTTGTATGGGCGTTGCAGGTGTATGGGATTATATCTATTTTGATACAAGAAAATAAACGATCCTTTATTCTTATATGCGGATCAAGTGCAATGATAGGTGTTTTACAGGCATTAATGTCTGAACATACGCCTTTGATGTCATCCCTTACAATGATGTCTCATAATTCAATATTGGGAAGTGCATTATATGTTGAAGACTTGTCTGAACAAGAAGCCTGTTTGATAAGTTTTCGCAAACATTTTTCGCAAAATCAATGGAACACACTTTTGCAGCGTTATTATTCGACTGATGAAATATGCATTGATGGTGGGTTAGCAAAAACAATAAAATGCTTAATGGGAAAAAAGTTCGTATAACGTAAAAAAAATAAGTAGGCTGTTATAATATATGCATAAACACATCATAAATAGCAAGACTGGTATAGAGTATAATAAAGGAAAGCAACCTTATGAAGAGGATAAGGGGCATGCTTCAAGTATATATGAGTATCGTTACAATGATAAGTGGGTAGAAATCATGTTGGGTAAGCCTCGATATGAGTTTAGTACCAAAGGAGTCGTATATAATCCAGTGTATACGACGACAGAACGAGGCATTGAACGGATAGGAGTGTTTGAAATGAAGGTAGCAAACATGATAACGAATCTTGATGAACAAGGAGGGCCGGATCTTTCGAAGGGAACTGTTATTATATTTCGCGATGTATTTATAGACAACACTGACAAAGAGGAACTTATTGTAGAAAGTGATGATGAATCAGGAGATCAAGAGGTTAAAATACCAGTGAGTAATATTGTTCCAACAAGGAGTGGATCGATGCCAAAGGAAACTGCAAAGGACGTTGTACGTTATCGCAAAGAATTTTTGCCGTCACCTGGAAATACGTGGATTGAAAATATTTATCGCAACAATAATTTTGATATACGCGTTACATCGACTACAGTGGATTCATATATAGTTGCCATTTCTGCTGCAATGGAATATGTTGGGCGCAAAGTTACGGTTTCAATGATGCGACAAATACTTCATGATAGTGTTACCAAAGAAATATACCAACGGTACGCTCTCAACTATAACGAGCTATCACAAGAATGTCTTCGACAGAAACATACTATCAGTGAAGCGCGAAAAATGGCAGGCATTCTGCGCCGCAGGCACGAAAATGTGTATGATCCGTCTGCTCGAAGCGTTATTGTACAAGACGCAAAGGATACGCGAACAAAATTTCGAAATGCTTCCATGACACATACTATGGCTTGTAGAATGATGGAAAAGTATAAGTATATGTCTGTAGTTAAAACCGTGGATGATTTTAAGTTGGTGGTTACATCCCCCTCATTTTTGTTGGATAAGTGGGCAAAGACGGTTATAGGCGAGACTCTTAATGTGCACGTTATTGAGTTTAATGGAGACAGTAATGATGCTGCCACTATGATAAGTGAAGGCTATTGTACAAAGAATGCTGATTATTACATCCTTCTTCTTCGAAAGGGGGATATATATGATCTTATTACTTACAAGGGATTAGGTGCATTCACGTTTGCGGAGTTACCCATTCAAATACGAACGGATATGGCACGAATGTGTATGGAGAATCGCGCTCCCTTATTTTCGAAACTCGCTGCTCTTATTGGATATGCCAAAAAAGTTGATGATGAAGTGGGTGATATTAATTACGCTCTTCAATATGGATATGAACCCAATACCGTTATTATGTTTCATGTGCATTCGTCAGGCGGACATGCATTTGGTACAGGGCCAGGAGAAAAGATACAGAAAGGAACGGAGACTGATTTTTCCCGACTTGATACGGATCAACATTATGGAAATTGGAGAAGATGGCTGGATGATGCATATGCCGCACCGTTTGTTCTCGATGGAAAACAATGGAATACTGTGGATCATTATGTTATTGCGCAGAGAGTAAGGGGGAAGTATCCCGATGTATATCATGCATTATCACTTGATTCGAATACAAAGCAGTCAAAGACACTTAAACTCGCACAATTGGTTGTGCAAGAAAAGTGTGGGGAACTTATGAGAAATATTAAGGACCGACGAAATGCATTAATGGCAAAGTTCAGCCAAAATGCTAAGTTGGGACAAGTATTGTGTGATACGCTCGACGCAAAGCTTACGAAATATGTTCCGAAAATCCCCGCACAATTGGACAAAGACCTTATGGTTGTAAGACGTGAATTGCAGCAAAAGTAATAATATGATGTTGAAAAATTGATTCAAATGATTGTTATTATTTGAATCAAACACAAGAGTAATTTAAAGCACAATAACAAAAATGGAATTCAATTATCAGAGAAATGCTTCAACCACGAACTATGTGATGCTTTCGTATGAGCTCAATGAACATGATTGGAAGAGTTTGTATCTTAAGTCCTGGCCAGAGGATGTCATAGTGGATGGACGCATGATCAATGATACGGAAGACCTCAAGTGGCTCATCGAAGAGGTTCTGTGTATTGGAAAGGTCGAGCGGATTGATGAAGGTTCGCGTAAAAATCGCCCGGGTAAGGAGCAAAAGTATGCGTTTATTCACTTTCATATGTGGGATGTCTGTTATGGAAAGTTTGTTCGGGATAGTATCGACCGTAAAGGAAGTTATCTCACTGATAACTCTTCTCGAACGGAAGAACCATTTCGTACCAGCTATGGCGCGCCCGTGTTCTTTCGTTTCTACAAGAACTTGAACCCGGCAGCTACGGTTGACTATGAAAACATGAATCACCAACAAACGATGTTACGGTGCAAGAAATTGGAAGAGGCACTTAAAGCAAAGAATGCAGAAGTCGACCGCTTCGTAAAGACAGAGTATGAACATTTAACACAGATTATATGCGCTTTGCGTGATGAAATAGGGCAACTGAATAACGATATAGAAGTGCTACTGTGCGAATAAAATAAAACAATAAACAATAAATAAAAACGATCCCGAAAGGGCGTTTTTTGTTGTAATCAATAAGTTTTTGTGTAAAATTGATTGATTGAACGGGTCAATAAGGATGTATACAAGCATACTAAAAGCAAAGCAAAAATAAAGACAATAACATTATGAATATCACCATCGTTGACGCATCGAACTCCAACTATATCAAGTCCCCTCTTCAAATTGATGAAGGTGAATGGCATAGTCTGTACCTTAAGGTATGGAATAAGGGGATCATTGTTGATGGTCGGGTCATTGAAACAGACGAAGATTTAAAATGGCTAATTGAGGAAGTTCTGTGCATTGGCCACGTACAGCGTATCGACGTTAATACACGCAAAACACGCAGTGGTGTAGAGCAAAAATTTGCATTTATTCACTTTCATATGTGGGATCGCTATTACGGGGATGAGGTAAGACGAACTATCGAAAAGATAGGGTGTTTTACGGCGGACGAATCTGTAAAAACAAGAGAGATATTTCGTAATAGTCATGGAGCGAGATCTTATTTCCGATTCTACAAGAATCTGAATCCCGTTGTAAACGTAGATTATCAAGAATTGAACAAGGAGCAGGCAATAATGCGTTGCCAAAAGTTGGATGAAGCATTTAAACGTAAAAACGAAGAAGTACAGCGATTTATTGATACAGAATATATTAAAATGATGGGAGTCATTGATGGTTTGCGTGCGCAAATCGCATCCCAGTATGTCACCCAGTAGAAAATAGCATATTATACAGTAATAATTAAAAATAATGGTACTGCCGTTAGCGGTGGTCACATTATTTTTGTTGAAAATTGATCGTCGCCGACGCGTTTTTTAATACAGACAAATGGGAATCAAAGAATTAAATGGTTATTTACAACGCAAGTGTACTACACGTTCTATACGCAGACGTCCTTTATTTGAACTGTCGCATAATACGATAGTTATTGACGTAAGCATATACATATATAAGTTCCTTGCGGATGGAAAATTAATAGAGAATATGTTTATTTTGGCATCGAACTTGATTAAGTATCATATCAATGCGATATTTATATTTGATGGAAAGCCACCGGAGTCTAAAACGGATACAATCGCACGCCGTATTCAGGATAAGGAGGATGCGGAAAATGTATATAAGGGAATGGAAGAGACGTTACAGACACAAGACTTAACGGATGACCAGAAAACCGCGTTAATGGATGATATGAAGCGGGTAAAGAGAAAGTTTGTAAGAGTGAAAAACCATCATATAGACAGCGTTAAGAAATTATTCACTCTTTATGGGATTAAATTCATTGAAGCAGCTGGAGAAGCAGATGAACTGTGCGCGAAGCTTTGTATTTCAGGGCTTGCATATGGGTGTATGAGTGATGATATGGATATGTTGGTGTATGGATGTCCGCGTATATTCAGGATGCTTGATTTGAAGGCGAATACGATCATGTGGTATGAATATGAAAATATAATCAGAGATCTTAAGCTACGTGCGACGGATTTCAAACAAGCGATGTTTGCATGCAAGAATGATTATAATGAACATGGCCTTACAATTTCATCTACAATGAAACTGTATTACCTGTATAAGAAGCACGGTAAGGGCATGGAATTTGGGGAATGGCTATGTCATACAAAGCATGTAGATGTAGGGTTATTTGAGGTGGTGAAAAATGAATATGAGTTAGATGACAATCTTGATATTAATATTCATAATATGCATTATCGTAGGAAAATCGCCAATTATGGCCCACTTTGCGAAATGTTATTGAATTATAATTTCATTAGGGTATAGTTATGTTTCCGATACTTCGTTTCCATTTTCGTCGACTAAGTAGAATGCCGGTCCAGGAAAAGTGCATTTTCCCATGTATATGCTGAATATGCTACTACTTGTGTTTCACGATTTTCCCAACAGTCATTACAAGAAAAGTATGTCTGTCTTCCTCTTCTCGCAGTATAATATGTTTCAAAACTTTTATCTTCACAACAAAACTCACAATTCGTTATTTTTTCCATGTCTTCATTAGACAATCCTATTACTTAATAAATAGTTAGATTTAAATTATTTATGCGGAACTGTTATTAATTATTTTTATCAAAAAACAATGTTTGCCAAACATCATTTTCGTAATTGGTTTGTTCTATTTTTATTGCGGTTTCGGGTCGTATACGACCATGTATGAATATGTTACAAATGGGTTACTAAATGTCGGAGTTCTTACTTTTTGGTATCAGACCCGGACTTTTGTGGGAATAAAAATATGCGTCATCCTTTGTTAAAATCCAACTGTTAATAAAACCATGGAACTAATGCCTTTTTATTATCCTTTTTATTACCTATTCTTTTAGATGATTGATATTTCTTAGGGTTTATGGTGTCATTTTCTGTGTTCATGATAGAATTACTTTCTCTCGTTGGTTGGGTTATGTCAGCGTTTTTATTAATAACAGGCTTCATAATATAATATGGAAGGATATTTTTATTTTGTTGTTACTTATGTAATGTATATACCCATTTGTGTAATCATCCAGTGATGGATTCGTAGAGCCATGGCATTGCTGTGCGTGCGCTTCTACTTACGGTGGTGAGTGCCATGAGTACATACATGGCTCCCAATTTTGCATATTCTTCGTCAGTTGCGGACATTACCATGGTTTCCATTGCACATACACAACCAAGACGCACTTGACATGCATTCACTTCATTCAATGTCATCTGGAGTGAAATATGAATAGTTTCATTGAACATGGCATTTGAAAACGGGTCAAATATACGGCAGATTTTCTTCTTAATGACATTCTTTTTCGAAACAATCATTTTAATCACGTCTTCGTATGACCACGAAATATTGGCATCTACGAATAAAAAATGAGACGCACTTGACGTACATAATGCGCGAGCAATCATATTGTTTCTTGAATGATCCTCTGGGAGGTTGGGATCATTGCAGTGTATACTTACAGGTATGTTATGAGACGACATTGCCTTTTGTGTTTCGAATATAGACAACGTATTTTTCATATCGCAAGTCCCGTCTCTACTGTATAATAAAATTTGTAGATTAGGGCGTAATTCGTTTAGTATGTGTGTGTCCA
>Ga0163108_10004022_pt1 | contig 10421 bp, 10 predicted proteins | sample Fk1155metaG_FD_109644 | JGI IMG/M metagenome (GOLD analysis project Ga0163108, IMG submission 109644) | Marine microbial communities from the Central Pacific Ocean - Fk160115 155m metaG | ecosystem: Environmental > Aquatic > Marine > Oceanic > Photic zone | place: The Central Pacific Ocean...
CCCCCAAGATTCATTAATAGAATGCCTACACGAGCCATTTAGAAGAGAAATCTTTAAAAGGGGTTGAGGTTAACCCTCATAAACGTAAAGGTAGCTAAAACCTTGATTGAAATGGATCTCACTTCTGAGCTTGCCAAAATCAACCAAGACCTTGCCTCCAAGGGAATAAAACTACGAATTGAGCAAAGGAATAACCTCCTCAATCTTCGAGGGCAGTTGCCATGCCTTGCAACCAAAGGGCTATCGAGCAGTCAAAGAATAAGCCTGCGTATAAACGCTGACCAAGAGGGACTTGAAGAAGCCCAAAGAATGCTGCAAATGGTCCTCTTCCAACTAAAGCACAATCAATTCAATTGGGAGCATTGGTCCAAAAAAGAGCTTCATAGAGCAACAAAAGAAACAATAAATAATTCTATTGATGCAATAAGAAGCTTCGAATCAGCATTCTTCTCAGATCCCAGCCGTCGGAGATCTCATTCTGGTTCTATTACAACTTGGTCTGCTTCTTATTTGCCATATCTAAGGAGATTAACAGCGCTTGAACACAAAAATGATTGCTGCATAAACATTGATCTGCTTAACAAAACACTTGAAAGCTATTCCGAGAACAGTCGCAGTCGCCAACAATGTGCAACTGCACTTGCGGCCTTTGCTAATCACTTAGAGCTAGAGCTACCAGAAGACTGGAGGGCTAAAAGCAATGGATATGGTCTCCACAAAGCGCGCTTCCGGCAATTACCTAGTGATAATTTAATAAAAGAGATTTGGCTGAAAATTCCAAATCCTCACTGGAAATTAGTCTTTGGTCTAATGGCTACCTATGGACTTAGAAATCACGAAGTTTTCTTTAGCGATCTTTCAGGACTCGCTAAAGGTGGAGATAAGGTATTAAGAGTTTTGCCAAATACAAAAACCGGTGAGCACGAAGTTTGGCCATTCCATCCCTATTGGTATGAATTGTTTGAACTGGAGCAACTAGAGGCAAACCCAAACAATCTTCCAGCAATCAATACTGACCTAGGTACAACTACTCTCCAGAACGTGGGTAGACGCATTTCCGAGCAATTCCGTCGCTACAAATTACCACTCACACCATACGATTTAAGGCATTCCTGGGCAGTAAGGACAATACATATAGGACTTCCAGACACAGTAGCGGCAAGAATGATGGGGCATTCAGTAGCCATTCACAACCGTACTTATCACCACTGGATAACACGTAGAGATCAACAGCAAGCAGTAGACACAGCCCTTGCTAAAAAGATTGCCTAAATACATTTTCTACTAAAATGTACAAAACAAGAAATAATTGTGATGAGATTATTCAAGCAATTACTAGCTTTACTTCTTTAGGTTCTTAGAGTAAAGGCTAAACCGTTATGCCTTAAGGACTAGCAAGAGCTAAATATTCAGATCACATTTCACTTTATCAACAACACAAGAAACACTAAGAATGAACGACCTTGATCAAAACGCAGCAGAAATCGGGATGGGCGGTCATTTAGGCCCAAAGACTAACGAGGAAGGATATCGCCAACGAATGAAACAGCGCAAAGAAGTACAGCAAAAAAGATTAGAAGAAAGGCAACGGGAAAAAGGTCTAACCATAATCTTCTCTGGAAATGGTAAAGGAAAAACCACAGCAGCTCTTGGTATGGCTTTAAGAACGCTCGGTCACGGCGAACGTGTCGCAATCGTTCAATTCATCAAAGGAGGGTGGGAACCTGGAGAAGCAAAGGCCTTAAAAGTTTTTGGAAAGAACTTAAGCTGGCATGCCTTTGGGGAAGGCTTTACATGGGAAACCCAAGATAGAATTCGTGACCAGCAACTTGTAGCAAATGCATGGCAGCAGTCTTTGGGATACTTACAAGACTGCACTCACAAGTTGTTAATACTTGATGAAATAAATGTGGCAATGAAGCTTGGGTACCTTCCTTTGGAGGAGGTGCTTCAGGGTCTTAACAGGCGGCCGCCGATGAAGCATGTTGTACTTACTGGTAGAGGCGCACCAGAAGCCCTCATTGAGCACGCCGATCTTGTCACAGAAATGAAATTAATTCGTCATCCTTTTAGGGAGAAGGGAATCAAAGCTCAAGCTGGCGTTGAGTTCTAAGACCATCTCATTTTCCATTAAACCTTTATCCAATAATTTATTAGCGCAAAGGAGACTAACCATCAACTTTTTAGCAAAGCCTCACCCGCAATCTGCCTCTGCCAACAAGAAGGCTCTTTACTGACTTTCTCTAAGCCCGAAATAATCAATTAGGACAGAAAACATCATGACCTATCACTTCCATCTTGAACTCTCTCTAAAAAGCTTGATTAATAAGCAAGATATATAGACAATTACCAGAGAAACAAAACCTATATATAGCTGTCCGAAGAAGACTTGCTACTGTCAACAAGATATTGACTATAAATGGCCTACTCGAGAGTCCTGCTTAAACTCAGCGGTGAAGCGCTGATGGGGAAAAAGCCTTACGGTATCGATCCAGCCATTGTTCAATCTATTGCCGCTGATGTTTCCAAGGTCGTGGCTAATGGCACACAATTAGCCATTGTCGTTGGAGGTGGAAATATCTTTCGAGGCCTAAAAGGATCCGCTGCTGGGATGGATCGTGCCACAGCAGATTATGTGGGCATGTTGGCCACAATAATGAATGCAATCACTCTTCAAGATGGATTAGAACGAGCAGGAATTGAAACAAGAGTGCAAACAGCTATCGAAATGAAAGAAGTTGCCGAGCCCTATATCCGTAGAAGAGCAATTCGACACCTTGAAAAAAATAGAGTGGTCGTATTTGGAGGAGGCTGCGGCACCCCTTTCTTCACTACTGACACAACAGCCGCCCTACGAGCTGCAGAGATTAACGCAGATGTAGTTTTCAAAGCCACCAAAGTTGATGGGGTTTACGACAAAGATCCCGAGATCTTCTCTGACGCAGTGCGCTACGAAAATCTCACATATCAAGAAGTACTTAGCAAAGAGATTGCAGTAATGGACAGCACAGCAATTGCCCTTTGTAAAGATAACAATATCCCAATAGTGGTCTTTAACTTGTTTGAACCTGACAACATCAGTAAAGCGGTAGCTGGTGAATCTGTCGGATCCCGTATCGGCAACTCCAGCTGAATAAACAACTTCAGCTGACCTTTGCCCTCCTAGCCTTTGCTATCTATCAAGCCCATGTCGAACCAGGAAATCGAATCAAGCATGCGCAAATCTGTTGAAGCAGCACAGCGCAACTTCAATACCATCCGCACTGGCAGAGCCAATCCTTCTCTTTTAGATCGAATAAATGTTGAGTACTACGGTGCTGACACCCCGTTGAAATCACTAGCCACAATCTCTACACCTGACTCCCAAACCATTGCTATACAGCCATTTGATTTAAGCTCCCTCGCTCTCATAGGGAAAGCCATTGCAACAAGTGATTTAGGTTTCACACCCAACAATGACGGAAAGGTTATTCGTATAAATGTGCCTCCATTGACAGAAGAGCGGCGAAAAGAGTTCTGCAAAATCGCTTCAAAATATGCTGAAGAAGGAAAGGTATCACTACGAAACATTAGACGTGATGCAATTGAAAAAATAAAAAAATCAGAGAAAGCTGCTGAGATTTCAGAAGATCAAAGCCGAGACCAACAAGAAAGAGTACAGAAACTTACTGATCAATTCATTTCTGAAGTAGAGAAGCATCTTAATGAAAAAGAAATTGACATTCTCAAAGTGTGAGTACTAGAGACGTTCTGATTATTGGAGCTGGTGCTGCTGGTTCTACTGCAGCATTTCACTTAGCAAAAGCAGGGCATCAGGTGACTCTCCTTGAAAAGGAGTCAAAGGAATGTTTAAAGCCTTGTGGTGGTGGAATGGCAGCAGCTGTACAGAAATGGTTTCCATTTGCTCTAATGCCCGTAGTAGATGAGGTGATTGAACGAGTTGACTTCAGTTGGTGTCTAAGCGATCCAGTAGTGGCAGACCTACCTGGGACCGCTCCCTTTTGGATCGTACGAAGAGAAAACCTTGATAGTTTCCTTACTAGTCAAGCAATTAATGCAGGGGCTGAAATTCTAAAACCCTTTGAGGTAACTAAGTTGAATAAGCATGGGAAACATTGGCAAGTTAGGAGTGCAGATGGAAAACAACTAGAAGCAAGAGCAGTTGTAATAGCAGATGGATCAAAGTCTCCATGGCCCAAAATGTTTGGATTAGGGCCTAAAAAACAACATCATGCTTTCACGACATCCGTGCGGCTCGAAGGGAGAGGTACTCTTCAAGAAAGAACAACTAGATTTGAATTTGGATTGGTCCAACATGGTTTCGCATGGGCCTTTCCTCTTTCCGGAGGAGTAAATATTGGACTAGGTAGCTTCATCGGCCAACAGGGTCTTAATAGTGAAGCTGTACTTGAGAAACTTCTACCCAATCTTGGCTTTGACCCTCAGGAAGGGAAGCGGCAAAACTCCCTTCTGAGAGTATGGAATGGACATAGTTCCCTCAATGGAGATGGCATCGTTGCAATAGGGGATGCGGCCTCGCTATGCGATCCTTTTCTGGCAGAAGGATTGAGACCTGCATTGATGAGTGGATATGAAGCAGCTCGTAGCCTCAACTATTGGTTGAGAGGAGACAATAAGGATTTGAATACCTACACAGACACAATGAAAAGGGAATGGGGAGACTCAATGGCATGGGGAAGAAGAATTTCTCAAGTGTTTTACAGATTTCCCAAAGTGGGTTATCAACTCGGGATCAAAAGGCCAACCGCTCCTCAGCGAATTGCCGAGATTCTTTCTGGAAAGATGGGATATGGCGATATCGCCACTCGAGTTATAAAAAGACTTCTTTTTCAGCGCTCGTAACACCCAAATCTGAGCTATCTTTAATCAAATTGGGGACCGCATGAAAAAAAAGCTTGGGTTTGGTTTAAAGGAGGACTCAAAGGAGGCACCTGGGTATCTGGATTCATAGCCAGTTCAGATGAAAAAGAAGGAATCTTAATTGAAAAGACAGATTTCGTCAGCTGTAGAGTTCCAGAATGGCGAGTTCGATTCGATCAACCAGAATTCGAAAAACAAAGTCCTGAGATACCCAAGGATCCAACTTGGAAATATCTATAGGGTAAATACATTCCTTAGGCTATAAATAAATATTCTCCAACATCAAATATCATGAGAATCTTTTCTAAAATGTTTCGCATCTTTCAATAGTAGAAGAACATCTTATACAGCAATTAATAGGTCTAATAATCGCAAAAGATTGGAAAAGATTCAATCAATATTAGGCAAGTGAATATCTTATCTCTTACTTAATGCCAAAGCAGCTCCAAGCCCAGAGAATAAGTCCTCCTTTAGCAGCCTTCCATCATGATCATGGTCAAGAGCGTCAAAGACAGAATCACTCCCAAGCCATTCTTCCCTAGTAATGCATCCATCACCATCAAGATCATTAAGCATAAAAATCTCATGGACAACATGCGTAAAAGCGCCCCCTCCCTCAAGCACAGCAAGACGGTGGGCAAGTTGTGCTTCCAAAGTTTCAATTGCTTTACTAAAGCCACGAATACCTTCATCAAGCTTCTCTCGGGCCATGGTGTCTTCTGACATTAAAGAATCAAAATTAATTTTATCTATCTGTATTTTATCTTCCTTAGACGAAGGATTTAATGAATCTAACTTCTGTTTTAAAGGCAATTCTGTTTTCTTAAGTTGATCCAAAAGTTTTGGAGAGATAGTAAGCAAATCACACCCTGCTAGTTCAATGATTTCATCAATATTGCGGAAGCTAGCACCCATTACTTCAGTTCGATAACCATGAGTCTTGAAATAATTAAAGATCTTAGTGACAGAAACAACACCTGGATCCTCATGACCTGAATATGAATCTCTACCAGTGTTAGCTTTATACCAATCAAGTATTCTTCCTACAAAAGGAGAAATAAGGGTTACACCTGCTTCGGCACATGCAACTGCCTGAGAGAACCCGAAGAGTAAGGTTAGATTGCAATGAATACCTTCTTTTTCAAGAACTTCCGCTGCCTTTATCCCCTCCCAAGTAGAGGCTATTTTAATAAGTACACGGTCCTTGGAAATACCAACTTCGTCATAAAGGCTAATAAGCTTTCTGGCTTTTGTGATTGTTCCATCTTTGTCATAACTCAAACGAGCATCAACTTCAGTTGAAACACGGCCTGGAATAATCTTCAAAATTTCATTTCCAAAGGCAACGCAGATCTCATCTAAAGCCTCCTCCACTACTTCCTCTATTGCAGCAGCATGGCCAATCCTGTCTCTTGAAGATTCAAGGGCCTCATCAATCAAGTTTTGATAGGCAGGAATCTGAGCAGCCGCCAAAATCAATGAAGGGTTCGTAGTTGCATCCCTGGGTTTAAACCTGCGAATAGCTTCTAGCTCTCCAGTATCCGCAACAACTACTGTCATTGAAGAAAGCTGCTCAAGAAGGGTGACCATGAAAAGGGATACCTGGCATGCGCTAGTAAGTTAGCCACCTTTGGAAGGATTACATCCCTTGCTAGCAACTCAATATCAAAGATGTCCGTCGTCTTAGACTTTTACTAACTAGAAATACATGGCATTAGTAACTAGGTGAGATTTTTTCTAGTACCAATAGCCCTTCGATAATCTTCCTTGCAACTGGGGCCGCTACTGTCGAGCCAAAGGCATCCCCACCTTTAGGTTCATCGACGACCACAAGAACGACATAGCGAGGATTATCCGCTGGCAAATTAGCGACAAAACTACAAATTTTCAGCCCTCCTCCAAATTCACCATCAACTAACTTGTCAGCGGTGCCAGTTTTGCCACCTATCCGGTAACCATCTATTTTTTTAAATCCAAATACAGAGTCAGTCTCTACAACAGACTCCATCCAACCACGAACAGTCCTAGTTACTTCAGGGCGTAGTAAAGGGGATTCTTGATCAGCGACAGAAGGGAAAGACGTCTCTCCAGCTTTTAGTGCTCTTGTGATATGAGGGGTTACTAAATAACCGCCGTTAGCAATAAGTGCGTGCAACTGTGCCAATTTCAAAGGCGTCAAAGAAAACCCATGTCCATAAGAAGCGACTGCAGGCTCAATTTCCTTATCAACAAACTCTTGCTTTGGCTTCAAATAACCAGCGACAGCACCAGGTAAATCAGTTTTAGGCTTTGAATTCAGTCCTAGTCGATATAGCGAATCCCAATACTGAGATGGGTTTAAGTTGCGCATCGCCTTTACCATCCCAATATTGCTGGAAACTTGCAGAACTTCTGCAAAGTTCATTACCCCATTAGATCCATAATCGTAATTATGTAATGACCAACCACCAACCTTTATCACTCCAGTGTCATTAACAGTTCCTTCAGGTTTAATAGCCCCTTCCTGAAGAGCTAACGCGAGGTTGATGGGCTTAAATGTAGAGCCAGGTTCATACAGATCTTGAACAGACCACTCTTTATAAAGAGCAGGAGGATATTCCCAAAAGCGATTTGGATTATACGTCGGAGTAGATGCCAATGCCAAAAGCTCCCCATTAGCGACATTCATGACAATCGCTACTCCTCTCACAGCATTCCACTCACTAATCGATTCAGTCAAAGCTTTAGCCGACAATTCTTGAAGACGTGAATCTAGAGTTAACTCCAATTGTGCATCGTCCCTATAGAACACTCCAGGAGCCAAATCATCTGGAAGAGGAGTGCCATCTCTTGTCAGTCTGAGCCTTCGAACTGATTCTTTTCTGTTCGAAAGTATCTTGTTTAGGCTTTGTTCCAAACCTGCTTGAGGAACTCGATCATCATTTAAAAACCCAACCACATTTGCAAACAATTCATTTTGTGGATATACACGTTGTAGGTAAGACTCAAGTTCCAATCCACTAATACCAAGTTTTTTTATTTCAGAAGCCACTTCAGTTTCCAAGTCTTCAGCAAGCCTGACGCCAGAGATTCGATCATCTATTAGCTCAATTATTTCATTTTTGGATTTTGGTATGAGACCGGAAAGTTTGCTCGCAACTTCAACGGGCCTACGCAACAAGTCAGGAGCATCTCCTGGAAAACGAAAGTTATTAGGATGTGCCCATAGTCGAAAACGCTGCTCATCGAGCGCTACCAATCTGCCTTTTCTATCAACGATTGAACGCCTAGCCCCAAGGGGTTGAATTCTTTGAATTTGAAAAGCGCGTGCTCTTGCCTGAAGTTCAGAAGTTTGAAGCACTTGCAACCAAGCCATTCTGGTCATAAGACCAACAAGTCCTATAGAAAGGATGGCAAAAACAACTCTCAGCCTACTAGCCGAAACAGGTTGGGACTGGGGAATGGCTAAACGCTTACGTCTAGATTTACGAGAAGAACGATTCCTTGACACCGGTGTTAGTAGCCGTAATGCACTGGATAGAAGACAAGTCTTTTAAGAAGACTATGTTTATCCAAGTCATAACTATTAAAACTGCTCGCAGTATCTGAATTATCTACATAAAATAATTTCGCGGCATTTGTTCTAACCATCGACAACGGCAGGCTAGTACGCTTCAGAAGATGTTGCTCAAGCATTGCGGTCGAAGACTTTAGTTTATGAGTCAATTCACGAGTCATCTCAAGTTGTGTATAAGCAACAGTCCATAAGTGTCGCCAGTGCAATGAGAGTGTGGACATCATGAGTACTGCTACCAGCACACCCCAAAGAGCTCCATCAGTAGCCCTATGAACGCCCGCAAGAAGAGGGTATTGCCGAGCGACCTTCCTTGGAGAGAAAGAGCCATGAATCAAACGAAGCGATCTTGATGAACGAGTTATTGGCACAACAGATTCAGGAAATGAAGGACGCAGCTTCGCAACAGCGACCACCAAACAAAATACTTAATTATTTAGTCAAACACCATAAAGATTCACTTGCAAGGTTGTAAAACAAAGAAAATTCAAAAAGTAGCTTTCACGCAAGAAGAAGAAGATTCACAAAAGTTACTCCATTCCATAACGAATGCATTAATACACAGGGGAAAAGACGGCCAGTGCTAAGTCTTACAAAAGCCAATCCAAGCCCTAAAACAACTAGAGGAGGAAACTCACCAACACTCAAATGAGCCAAAGCAAAAACCAACGCACTAACTATCACACCCCAACTTCGACCAAGAGTTTGAGCCAAAACGGGAAGAAGAGTCCCACGAAAAATCAATTCTTCAAAAAGAGGAGCCAAAACAACAGTTGTTAGCAAAAGAAGAATCAATGGCAAAGTTTCTTGACTCTTTAACACCAATTCAAGCAAAGGGTTGCTGCCTCCTTGATCTCCGATGAGTGAGTTCATCAACCAACTTGTTAGCAATACAAGCGGCATGACCATTAACCAGCCTGCTGAAGCCTTTACTAAAGCTTGCCCAAGAGGTAAAAAGCGCCACTGCAACCATCCCCCCTCTGGCGAATTAAAGCCTCTCAACGACTTAAGTTGCTGGCGAAGGATTAGCAAAGGAGGCAGAGTCATCGCGATATAACCAAAAAACACTCTTAGAGACTCCCTTAGAGGGCTGCTTATCTCCCTAGTCAAGGTTTCACTCATTGGAGCCACTAACGCGGGGAAAAGGACTTCCCCTAAAACAACGAAGCCTCCTGCCACAAGTAAAACCATGTCAACAAGTGACAGAGGTAATGAAGCTATTAGAGGCCATGGTGCATTTGTATTCCTAAACAAGAGCCAAAGCTGACGCAGTAATAAACCACCACCCATGAGAACAGCTAACAAAGGGAATCCCTGGCTAAACGTCAGCCTCAAAGCCATGGTTCTCGAAACAACTGAATCAATACAAAATTCTTCATCTCCTCCTAAAGCGAAACAAGACAATTGATAAAGCAATGGATCATTGTTGATGTTCGCAAGATCATTCGAAATTGATCGTCTGCCACCAATTTCATCAGAGTTAGACATCAGGGCATTTTGAATAGGCACCAAAACCTCATCTTCAAAAGGGCGTTCCAAAATTGAACGGCGAGTTTCTCCTGCAGGTTCAAGTGTCGCAAGCAATAACCGATCTCGCTCTTCTATCTGCTCTACAGGAATCTCTCGTAAAGATTGTCTAAGTTTATTTTCAGGGAGCTCTCCAACTAAAAATGGCTTCAACGACTCAGGGATTGAAGAATTTGCCATCAAAGAAATCTCTTGCTGACGCATAGAAAGCTTTGGCACCACAGATGGGCGGCTAAAACTTTCTTGAAGTCCTTTCCCCCAAATCAATACAGCTAGTACAAGTGAACAGACAGCCAGCACCACTTTCCCAACCGAGGTGGCTTGTCGCATAGAAAATCTCACTCAACAAATAAGATCAGAAGAACTAATTCTTCTAATAAAAGAAAGCCTAGGTGGACTGATTCCCAAATACGATGATTAACATCAAATATCTTTGCCGGTGACTTTGCGTCTTTTACTC
>Ga0163108_10004023_pt1 | contig 10420 bp, 11 predicted proteins | sample Fk1155metaG_FD_109644 | JGI IMG/M metagenome (GOLD analysis project Ga0163108, IMG submission 109644) | Marine microbial communities from the Central Pacific Ocean - Fk160115 155m metaG | ecosystem: Environmental > Aquatic > Marine > Oceanic > Photic zone | place: The Central Pacific Ocean...
CAGCCTGCCGCCGGCTTGGGACTATCTCCTTGGGGGAACTTTATTTGGCATCATCGGTTGTGAAATCGCCTATCGCGGATTCCAACGAGCACGCCGGGGGTTTGCCGATGTTCTCTGAACCAGCAATAGATCATTCTGAGCAGTTGCGGAGTTCAAACCTTACGATCCAAGCCAACAATCTGAGCAAGTGCTACCGGATCTATGACCACCCACGTGATCGCTTAATCCAAGCCGTATGGGGTCGCGATCGCCTAGGACGCCCAAAACAGCGTTACCGAGAATTCTGGGCTCTGGATGATGTGAGCTTTGAACTGGAGCGAGGAAAAACGTTGGGCGTCGTGGGACGCAATGGATCCGGGAAAAGCACGTTATTGCAACTTCTCTGCGGCACACTCCAAGCCACGACCGGCATGGTTAAAGCACGGGGAAGGATTGGCGCCCTACTCGAACTAGGAAGTGGATTCAATCCAGAATTCAGTGGCCAGGACAATGTCTTTCTCAATGCCTCGCTACTTGGATTAAGCCAGGCGGAGACCGAACAGCAACTGGAGGCAATTCTGAGTTTTGCCGATATCGGCGATTTCATTCATCAACCAGTCAAGACCTATTCCAGTGGCATGGCGGTAAGACTGGCCTTTGCGGTACAAGCTCATACCAACCCTGACATTCTGATCGTTGATGAAGCCCTTGGCGTCGGCGACGAATATTTTCAACAGCGTTGTTACAGTAGAATCAATGAACTTAAAAGCAATGGCACATCAATTATTTTAGTGACCCATAGTTGCCCTCAGATTGTTAGCCATTGCGACGAAGCACTGCTGCTTCATCAAGGCAAAATTCTACTAGAAGGCGATCCACGCAAGGTTACAAGCACCTACCAACGCCTCTGCCAAGAGCCAAATTCAAACTGGAAACTGGCGATTAAAGGCCTGGAATCAAACACATCTAATAATCAAACTAACGAACAAGCTCTAAAGCCAAGTCAAAGCATGCAAGTGAGCTCATCAACACCATTATCACGAGTCATTTATCCATGCAAAGGAGTTGAGATTGTATCGATAGCTGTGGCTGATGACGCAAGCAAAGCAACAAGCGAAACCATTTCTTTCAACAAAGATTTTTCTATTTTGATCAGAATACGGGTCGACGACCCTCTCGACAATGTCGAACTGAACTGCAACATCACAACGATTGATGGACAATGCATCAGCGGACAAACACGTTTGATTTCTCTTAGGCCTAAGCCACGACCTCGACCAATTTTCATAGAATGCCGACTTTTTTTCCGAGCCGGCCTGATGCCTGGCCTCTACTTTATTGGTGCTGGCATTCATCCCAAAGACCAAAAACAACATTTTCTTCATCGAGTGGTTGATTCATGCGCTCTGCGTGTGGAAGAAAGCCCTAGCAATCCAAGCTTTGGCCTCTGCCATCTGAGCGGTAGTTCTCCTGAAATCCATATTCCTTCCTGACGATCACCATACAACTAATCAAGACTCAAATGTTTCGAACTAAATATAATAATGACCCTATTCAAAATACCCACAATCATCGCAAGCAAAATCCTTTAGCCAATCAGGCGATCTTGGCATCAATCTCATATCAATACTGATTATCTATTTTACAATGAAGAGATCACATCTAGGCCCCTAGCCTTATCGGAATAGCCAAGCTGAAAATAATTTCAGCTATCCGTAAATTTCAATTCTAGAGAGCCTAAGGCTCAGCAAGCCTAAGAACAAAAGCAAGACATCAAGAAAATCTAGCAGATGATCTCGTTATTTTTACAGGCCTCTCTGAATGAGAGGGGATTTTATTTCATCTCAAGAAACATTTGGCAGCAATCGTTCTTGCATTCAATGAGTGACTCCTTCTGGCCATATGTGAACAGGATCAGGGTCTCTCGCAGTGCATCCATCGATGCAACTACTCCCATCACAGAGCATCAATCTGCTACAAGACAAAGAACCTTGCTGATTCTGCATCAGGGCAAGATGTGGCTCTTCAATCCGAGCCTCTTTATATTATATACATTGCGCGATTGCTCTTGCATAAAGGGCTAAAGTTACCCCATAATTAAAGCTTGCAACTGGCCTAGTTCCAGGCCTTGAAAGAGATAAATGGATTCACTAACCTTACCAACCAATTGAGCAACAACCCATCCTTCAGTTAAAAAGTCTGGGCTTACATACGCTTCAACAGAGATCTCCATCTTTCAGTCACCATAACCAATGAACGCTGAATCAACCCAACCGACAACCCAAGAAAGCGATGGGCCTGCCCCATCCATTGCGCATCACGCCTTGCCAGATAGTCATTCACAGTGTCGACATGAACGCCACGCCCAGTCAAGGCATTGAGATAGGCAGGCGACGTGGTGATGCGCCTGGATAAAGCAGCATCTAGTCAAAAACAAAAATCTCTACAAAAAACCTATCACTGAAAGAAAATCAACTAGAATTAAAACAATTAGAATCTAAACGTGTAAAAAATCTAACTGAAGAAGTAAATTTCGAGAAAGAAATACTGTTTCGATATAAGATGTTAGCCAAAGAAGGTGCTGCTGCGATGCTGCAATATTTGCAGCATCGCAATACTGTCAAAGAAGTGCAAGAGCGACTTGGCGAAATTAAGTTAGATGGCCTTAGGGAAGAAGCTGTTCAGAATCAACAAATTCAACTTCTGCTTAGCGAACTGGCAAATCTCCAATCACAGCTCACCGAGACAGAGGTAACGCTACGTTATCAAGCATTGCGATCTCCAATGGATGGCATTGTTTTTGATCTGAAGCCCAAACAACCATGGCGATGCAGGCCAGGGAACGGAGCCTTTGATGAAAATCCTTCCACTTAATGCCCTTGAGGCATAAGGTTGAAATCTCCAGCTCTGATATTGGCTTCGTTAGAAAAGGCATGAAAGCCGATCTGAGCATCGATTCGTTTCCGGCCACAGACTTTGGCGTTCTTGAGGGGACAATCCTCCAGATTGGCTCCGATGCACTACCGCCCGAGCCCAGCAGAAATGAAACGACGGGTTACCGCTTTCCAGCAACAATCCAACTATCAGAACAGCAACTACGTTTAAAAAATGGACAGGAGCTACCTCTGCAGCCAGGCATGAGCCTGACTGCAAACATCAAGCTCAGAAAAATGACTTACTTGCAGATGCTCCTTGGGGGCTTCCAAGACAAGGCTGAATCACTGAGGCGCATTTAGCCATTCTTTCCGTTTATCCCCAAACACATACAAAGCTGGGGGGAGGGGGGGGGTGACAAAATATAAATTGCCCACTTCAGTCACTCGTTATCTATTAATATTAATAGAATCCTTTCGATTCTTCATTTTCTGAACAACCCTTGGCTTTCTCAACCATTACGGGCTCCGGCGCGAGCGACGTCACCTCTTACGTTGGTACTACCGGGGTCGATTCGATTGTTTTCGAGGGGAACACTTCTAACTTCTTCGTCGGATCCAACGCAGCAAATGACTTAATTGCATTTGACAACGTAGCCGCTCTGGAAACCGGCACCTACACCGCTGGCACAGTGAAAGGTGGTGCAGGCGATGACACGTTTACTGACCTAGCTGGAGTCAATCTGGTTGGCACCTGGCTCAACGCAAACGGAGGCGACGACGTCATCGGACAGGGCTTAGCTATCAATGCTTTGAATTCCACCGTTCAAGGCGGCCAAGGCGAAGACAACCTTCTTATTGGTAATGGAACCGGCACCATCTTCAACGGCAACAGAGACGACGACACCGTCACTGTTCAAGGAGTAGTTAATACTTCCACCATCGGTGGCGGCCAAGGCGAGGACACCATCGCCACTGGTGGCGCTGCTGTCACAGTAACCAACACTTCATGGCTGTTGGGCAATGACGACGACACCTTCAACGAAACTCTCGTTAACGATTTAGGCGTTGGCAACACCATTGACGGTGGAGATGGTAATGACACAATTACTGTTGTCGCGGCTACCGCTGCCGATGTCACCATCAACGGTGGAGCTGGTGTTGACCAACTCAACGGTGGAGCTGGTAATGACAGCTTCGATGGTGGCGACGGAAGCGATCGCATCACCGGAATGACCGATAATGACGTGATGACAGGTGGCGCAAGTGCCGATTCCTTCCGCTACACCGCAATCGCTGAAAGTATTGGAAGCGCTGCAGGTGACCTTGCCGCTGGCACCGTTGACATCATCACCGACTTCACGACCACCAGTGACAACATTGCGACTGGTGCACTGATGACTACTGCAGGCGGTTTCAATACTGGCGCGGCCGCTGGTTACGCAACATTTGGAGCTGCTCTTACAGCTGCCAATGTGCTTAATGGTGCTGTCAATGAAATCTCTGTTGTTGCTGTAGGTACAGGAACCACTTGGACTTCCTACCTCATGGGTGTTAGCGCCGCTGGTGCTGTTAACGTCACTGATTTTGTTGTGCAGATCGGAGCTACTAACTCCTATGCCACAGTTGCTGCAGCAAATGCGGCATTCGTTGCAGCCGATCTTGTCTGATCACACCAACATCAGCTCAATCAAGATCAAGACCCCGCAATGCGGGGTCTTTTTTTTGGAATGAAAAGGATGCATTATCCAAAGGTTGAAAGCCTGGCCAGCAGTAAACCCATGCGTGAATCAGTCTTTAAACAAAGAAAATAAAAACTAGATAATTAGATCATTGATTTAAAAATGCTATAGCATTTGATCAACTAAAATATTTTAAGCACGCTTACCTTGCGGGCACAACACTTTCAAAAACCGCCCACATTTAGACTGTAATATGCATTTAAAATCTGGCGATGCCTTCACGTAAGGGGCACAACCTAGCCTCCCGGAAAAGATGCAAATGGCTTAAATCTCACAGTTCAAGTTTGCTGGATCAGCATTTCCAACTTCAAACCAAAGCTGAACAGAGAAAACTTTGATTTAGCCATGCCGCCTGCAACAGAACCCGCAAAACCATCTGCCTGAGGCACAACTTCAACCACGCTGAAATCACAAGAGGCTAGAAATTAAAAGTGGCTTGGTTGGCAGTATGCAAGGAGGCTATGGAGAACGATGAGCTTGCTGAGTGAGCTGATGCCCGACCCAGCCTGCCCTTCAGGGTCACGGTCTTTATGGCAGCTCCCGAAGCGGCAGCTCATCCAGCAGCCCCAGGAACGATCGATTGCCGTGCTCGAGCGTGAGAAACCCCCGGCAGGCCCAGCTGGGTTTGAGCACAGGGAAGCGACCAAGCAGCGTGCCGGTGGCCGCTGTCTCCAGTGGGCCCACAAAGGGCGGCGGCGGCCAGGCAGCGCCCCTCAGCTGGAGCAGCTGCGCGGCGCTCACACAAAAGCTGCCGGAATGGGGATTCGAAGCTTCCACAAAGCTGAGCTCCTGGCCATCCCAGAAGCGACCGCTGGCCACCACCGTTTCATCGCTGGCCCACACCGGCTGCATCTGGCCCTCTGGCTTGACCGGCCCATCCACATACAAATGCTGCGGTGCATTGGCCAAGGTGAGCTCGCGCCGATGAGGCATCAACACACAACGGTGATCCGTGCGCTGGTGGAACCAGGCCAGCTTGTCGGCATACTGCGGATCCTGAATCACCAAATCATCTTCCAGATACAACGAAAGATCTGCTGGATCTGGCATGTCGAGCAGATGACGCACCGCCGCCAGGGGAAGCTGGCGCGGATCCTCAAGCTCTAGGTGGTGCAGCTGCAGCCGGGGCCCATACAACTCCACTACGTCCTGCAGCCAAGAGTCCCCGACGACAAAAAGATGGAGCTCCACCTGCAGCGCCGCAAGGCCGGCCAGGCTCGAGGCCGGCGTGAGCTCGATCTGCTTTTCGGCGATGTTGAGAATCAAATCCCGCGGAGCGCGGTTCAGCGCCAGAACGCTTCCCAGACAGCGGGCCAGTGCCAGGCTGCGCGGCAGACGATTGTCGCTGCGGCCCGAACCATAGCCGCCGCTGCCCTCGCTGGCCCCCTCCCGGAAGAAGTGGGGGATCACCACCCGCAGGCGCAGAGCTGACACGATCAAGACTTAAAGCGGCAGAACCATAATGAGCCACGCCAGAAGCCCTTGCCATGAAGCTGCTGTTCGTACACCAGGGCTTCCCCGGCCAATACATCCATATCCTGCGGGCACTGGAGGCCCAGGGGGGCCATCAGCTGGTGGGGCTAGGGATCGACGAGGCCGCCGAGGTACTGCCCACCGGCGTGCAGTACTTCCGCTACGCCCTGGCCCGCGGCAATCAGCCCGGTCTGCATCCCTGGGTGCAGGACATCGAAACCAAGGTAATCCGCGCCGAAGCCTCCGCTCGCGCCGCCACCAAGCTCAAACAGCAGGGGTTCACGCCAGATCTGATCTGCGGTCACCCCGGCTGGGGTGAACTGCTCTTCCTGCGGGATGTCTGGCCCCAGGTGCCAGTGCTCACCTACCAGGAATTCTTCTACAACCCGCGCGGCTTCGATTACGACTTCGATCCCGAACTGCAGGGCGAACCCGACTGGGCGAGGTGCGCGCGGATCCGGATGAAAACCGCCAATCAGCTGGTCAATCTGGAAGCCAGCAGCTGGTGCGTGACGCCGACACAGTTTCAGCGCAACAGTTATCCGGAAGCCTGGCACGATCGCATCAGCATGATTCACGACGGGATCGATACCGACAAGGCCTGTCCCAGCGAGGACCCCAAGGCTGTGACCCTCGCCGATGGCACCGTGCTCAGTCCGGGCCAGAAGATCGTGACCTTCGTGAATCGCAATCTGGAGCCCTATCGCGGCTGCCACACGATGATCCGTGCGATTCCGCACCTGCAGCAGCTCATGCCGGACGCGAAATTGCTGATCGTGGGTAACACTAGTGGTGTCGCCTATGGCGCCGCTTGCCCCGATGGCGAATGGAAGGATGTGTTCCTGGCGGAGATCGAGGGCCAGTACGACCCGAGCCGCGTTCATTTCGCCGGCAAGGTGCCTTATGAGCAGTTCATCCCGATCCTGCAGCTCTCCCAGGCGCATGTGTATCTCACCTATCCCTTTGTGTTGAGTTGGAGCCTGCTGGAAGCGATGAGCTGCGGCTGCGCCGTGGTGGGCTCGGCCACCGCGCCGGTGCAGGAGGTAATCCGTGATCGCCACAACGGCTTGCTGGTGGATTTCTTTGCACCGCAACAGCTGGCGGAAGCGATTGCCGAACTGCTCAGCGAGCGCAAGCTGGCCCAGGAGTTAGGCGAAGCAGCACGCGCCACCGTGCTACAGCACTACCGGCTGGCCGACTGCGTGCAGCGCCAGCTGGCATTGATACATCTGGTGGCAAGCGGTTCGATCGGCGCATAGAGCTGGACGGGTTTTTCTAACCAGGCACCTTCGCTTGGAGGTGTTACCAGGGGAGGCCACACAGTCGTCTAAGAAGCAAAACTCCCCACGAGGTTTGCAAGGAGACCAAACCATGTTCCTGCCGCCCGGAGTTAACGATGTCAGGGCCCAAGACTGTCTAATCAAAGGCACACACTTCACATGATCCCTCTGCCCCCAGCTGAATGCGTCAGCCGCTTTCTGCAGGAATCGCAACGGCTCGGCATCGAAGTGCAGTGGGCCAGCGAAGGCATGACCGATTTGGATGCTGCCTACCTCGCTCGACCTGGAGCACCGGGGGTGGTGAAGCTGAGAGACAGCCCGCAGCGCCCTGGACCGCAGCAGTTATGCACGCTGCTCGCCCATGAAATGGTCCATGTGCTGCAGCACTGGAAGGGCGATCTGCGGGCCACTCCACCGCTGGGCTGGCCGGTGGATGGTGCACCTCAGGGCCGCCAGCTGAACCGACAGGAACAGGAGGCTTACACTGCCCAGGCCACACCAGCCAAGGTGCTCAAAGCCGTTTCATCACTGCAGCCCATCAATCCCTGACGGCTCGTTGTAACTACTGGACTTCACCCAGATGGCCTGAATCGTTGACCAGTTGTCACCTAGCCTGCAAGGCCTGGGGCAAGGTGAAGCACTTCAAACGCCACCTAAAACAACCAATCAGCAGGGTATTCAGCACACAGGCCAGCAGTAAAGGCATGGGGCGATTGTCCACAATCACGCAAACCGAGAGTCGGTCGCCGGCGGAAGACAAGAAGACAAGAAAAGAACTGCCTAGGGGCTAGAAAAATCGTGGCTCCATGGGCTACGTGAGCCTCAAAGCCTGGGATCCGGTAAAGCTCAATCAAATGGTGCAGCTGAGGGCTTTTAACAATCCGGGTGCCGATAGACAACCATCACTTGGTCACGGGGGTGGCCCCAGTCACCGATGTAGTCCATCCGATAGCCCTGATCCGCACCAAACCTCTCCATCTGCTCGCGCGTATAGGCGAAGTAGCCATGATCATGAGGTGCGCTGGGATTATCCCGCTCCTGCTCCACCTCGAAGAATGTGGCGAAAAAGCGGCCATCCGGCTTGAGCCACGGCCGCAGCTTTTCAAGACAACGACCGATCAGCGGCGACGGCAAATGGGTGAATAACGATTGGGCGATCGCCACATCAACCGGCGTTGCAAACTGCTCAAAGGAAAAATCAGCGGAACACAGTAACCACGGGCGCTTGGTCGCCATCAGCGCCTCCCCCAGCTCTTGGTGTGAGCCCGCATCGAGCAGCTGCTGCTCTTTCTCCACCCCCAGGTAATGGCCCGGCTGCAAATAAGGAATGACCTTGACCCCCAGCCTCAGAGATCCACAGGCAATATCAAGCAGAACCTGCTCCGGTCGCAATCCCTGCTGCTTCAGAAAGTCGAACTGAAGATTACCAATCTCATCCCACTTTCCACCCACATAGTCTCGGTGGCCGATGTGGGTAATTCCTTCAGGGCCCTGGGCTCGTAGCGAGGAAGTCGCGTCAGTCATGCGCTTGCCTTGACGCCATAACCCATTTTTCACTCGTCGAGTGAATTTGACATTAACAGCTCACCATTGCAACCCATATCGACGCTCCATCGCCTCATAAGTTGGAGCCAGCTGCTGGTGCAGCATCTGCACCAGAGCTGGATCAAGATGCTCAGCTTCGCCGGCACCGGCATTGAGCCGACCCACACCATTGGGTAGCTCCCACTCTTCAAGCTCCAAAAACGCCAGCACACGCTGCCATAGGCCTTCAGGGTTGCGGAACAGGTCCTCACTCCGAAGCAGCAGCAGTTGCTCCCGAGGGAACAACTGCTCGTAGCGCGTTAGTTGTTGCTCATAGCGGCTGCGACTCAAATAGCTGTGCACCTGGTGGGACAAGTGGCAACCATCAGTCGCCGCAAGCACCGCCTCCGCCCCCGCCAACCTGCCAGGCTCAGCCTTCAGGGCTTCCTCGACTTGCAGCGGCTCAAGCCCCAACCTGCGGGAATGGAACAACCCCGAAAGACAACGCTCGACAGGATCCCTGAGGAGCACGATCAGGCGCACTGCCGGCAGCAGTCGCCGGATGCGAGCAGGAACTTCAGGGTGGAACAGGTAATAGGGCGTGATCTCGCCGCAGCGCTGCCCCGGCTGCGTCGCCGCGAACTGCTGGCGATACCACCCCTCTCCTTCCCCATAGTGAAGGCTAAAAAAATGCAGTTCCTTGGCGGGCGGTAGAAAGACCCCAGGATGCTCTTGCAACATGGCCTGAAGGGTGGTGGTGCCCCCCTTCTGCACTCCCACTCCTAAAAATTCAGGCAGCCTGCCACCCATACACTGCTCCTGCTGGAGGGCTCATCGCGTCATGATCATCGCTGATTCCTTCCTCTGGCTTCATCTCCCAAAAACCGGGGGAACCTCCATGAACCGTCTTTTTCAAGACAGGCAACTCAGCGGGGTTGAAGTGGACGATGATTCCACGCCCCTCAAGCATGACTCCGTGGCCCTACGGGAGAGTCGAGGAGCATGGCGTGCCAACTCACGCCAACGTTTCATCACCAGCCGCCGTCTGGAAGATTGGTTAATCAGCGACTGGGAGCACAAACGCCGGCACATGAAATTGCCGGATCTGGATTTCGAACCAGTGCGCAGCGGACTGTCTTATTCCTTGCGACTGGGTGGAACCTGGGTGGCTGCCGACTGGTGGCTTCAATACTTTGAACTCGATCAGCAGGTTGCCGTGTTGCGTCTCGAGACACTCCATGACGATCTCAACCGCCTACTACTCCCTCTCCTTCCAGAAGGCACAGCACCCTTTCAAGCACCACCACTGGAAAACGCACGGCCGCCAGCCAGGATGGACGACCACCCTGCCTTCAGCCAAGCCGAGCTGAAACGCATTGCGGCCGTGAATCCCCGTTGGGACGCGTGGCAAAAGCAGGTCTATGGAGCAGGAATCGCACCATGACTCATCCCCCACTAATCCTGGTGGTGGGCATGCACCGGAGTGGCACATCGTTGATCGGTTCCATCCTGCAAAGATTAGGGATTGCGATGCCTGGTGAGCTGATCA
>Ga0163108_10004026_pt1 | contig 10418 bp, 7 predicted proteins | sample Fk1155metaG_FD_109644 | JGI IMG/M metagenome (GOLD analysis project Ga0163108, IMG submission 109644) | Marine microbial communities from the Central Pacific Ocean - Fk160115 155m metaG | ecosystem: Environmental > Aquatic > Marine > Oceanic > Photic zone | place: The Central Pacific Ocean...
GCGAAATCGCTGAAAGTTGCTGTTGTCGTAGCGTTTGAACTCCATGGCGGTAATATTGCTAACTGAACGCACCAAGAAGTTCAATAAGGGAAAGAGCGGGTCGTCTTTCTGGCAGCGCTCAATTACCTCTGGGACAAAGTCATTCAGCGCAAAATTTTCGAAGCTCTGCCGAGTTAACCGAGCCAGGATCGTCGTAATATCAAGCATTGTGGCATAGGTATCACGGGTCACATGACAGGTCGTGGACAAGCTTTCAGTAAGTGACGAAATAGCGACAATATTGTCGGCGGCCAGATCCGCAGGGAAGAAGCTAACCTGGTTTTTGGCTGTGGTCCCGATTCGGTGCTTCAGCATGAACGCGAGCAAGCGAATCGAAATATCAAAATGATCTCCCTCCCCGCCGATGGAAGGACTCAGGAGAGCGGGTCGAAAGATCCGTGCCTGGAGACCATCCTGCATGGCCCTCAACACCACCTGCTCGGACACCCACTTGCTCTGGCTGTAGCCAAAATCAAGGCGCTCCATATCGGGATTCGTATCCGTCTCGAACAAGGTTCTCTTAACAGACCAGCCAAACACGAAGGTCGTTGAAATATGATTTAGGACCTTCACCCGGTCGCTAAGCGCAAGGCGTATGACCTCGTGGGTTCCACCGACGTTAGTCTCACGCATAGCCGCATAGTCGAACAGGTAATTAACCAGGGCTCCATTGTGGTAAATGGTATGCACCTGGCGCGAAAGCAGTTGCCAATCAGTCCTGCTCAGGCCGAGGTTTGCCTCGGCAAGATCGCCGCACACCGGTCGCACCCGCCGCTCCCAGTCGAGGGTATTCGCTCCAGGAGCTCCCCCCACGGTCCTAAGAGCCGCGCGCAGGCGCAGCATTCCGGCTTCGGGGTCCTTTGCGCGAACCAGCACAAAGATCTCGCCCTCGCATTGCTCCAGGAGACTCTTGAGGAGAAACGGCCCGAAGAATCCTGTGCCCCCTGTGAGCAGAATTGCGCCCCGGGATGCTTCCTGCGGTGAAGCCTGCGCCAAAAGCTCGGAGGGCTCAAATCGAAGGCGCGTGTCGGCGCGCATCATGCGGGCCTCCTGGTCATGGTGTTCGCGCTGCAACTTCAGGACCGTGCGTTTAAAGCGCAACTTCGCCCGGGGCGCTGCCGCCGCGACATCCTCGAGGGACTCAAACAGCTCGGATACAGAGATCTTGATGAGGAGCCGTAAATCGACCGAGTCGGACAGGTCACCATTACCCCCGGCTTCCAGCTCCGCCTTCAGGTCGTGGGCAAACTCAGCGATGCGTAAGGAGTCGAGTCCCACGTCTCCCAGCGTTCCTGTCTCTTCACCCCTCAGCCCGTATCTATGAAACAGCGCGCCAAACCGTTCCAAAGGAGCGGCCCCTGCATTGGAGCCGGTCGTTTCAACGGCGCTCTCCGCTTCACCCTGGCGCGCTTCGCCGACAAACTCCAGCTTGCCCCCGAGCCAACGCTCGCGCGCCTGGTGCCGGGAGATCTTACCCGAGCTGGTTTTCGGTATGGTTTTCGCCCGGATGTAAACAAACAGATCCGCCCCAATTCCAAGGGCCTGCTGGAGCTTGCTGTTGAGAAGATCGGCATCGGGCAAGCACCTGTCGCTTCGGAGTTCGGCGACCACTACGACCTGCTCGCCGCCTTTATGATCCAGGGCGAAGGCCGCGACGCAGCTCTTGCGGATCGCGGGATCCTGCTCGACAATCATTTCGATGTCCTGCGGATAGTAGTTGAGCCCTCGAACAATGATGAGATCCTTCGTCCGCCCGCAAATATAGAGCTCACCGTCGCGCAGAAAGCCTAGATCTCCGCTGCGAAGCCAGGTCGGCGAATCCTTGCCATCTCCCTGGAGCTTCGCCTCGAAGGTCACCCGGCTGAGCTCAGGACGGCACCAATACCCCCTGCACTTGCTCGGCCCGTTGATCCAGATCTCCCCGACAGTCCCCTCTGGGAGTTCTTTGAAGTCATCCTTTATATCGACGATCTTAACCTCAGTGCTCCCCAGGGGCTTTCCACAGCTGACCAGGCTCCTGGTCTGCCTATCCCCAGTCGGAGAGGGCACCGCGACCGCCTCATTCTCAGTCAAGCGCTCGGCATCGAAGGCCTGGACTGTGCGCCCGTAGTTCGAGACTGCGAGCGTATACTCGGCCAGCCCGTAAGCCGAGAAAAAGCTGTCTGGATCAAGGCCATAAGGCTCGAACCTGGCTATGAAGTCGCGGTACACTTGGGCGCGAACCGGTTCCGCCGCGGTCATCAGGAAGCACAGCGAGCTCAAGTCGAGATTCTCGAAGCTCTCAGGCGGTAGCTTCTCTGTGCGAAGAAGGCAATACTCGTAGGCGAAATTCGGCGCGGAGGTGGCCGTACCTCTCACCCTGCTGATGGTCTCAAGCCAGAGAGTCGGACGCTGAATGAAGTCAAGCGGCGAGAAGCCATAGGTGGTGCCGCCTTTGAGCGCGAAGAAAAGGTAATAACCGATCAAGCCCATGTCGTGATATTGAGGCAACCAGGACACCCCTACAGGCTGGTGGTCGACAACGGCATCACAGTTCTGCAGGAGGTTCTCATGGGTCACTATGACGCCCTTGGGGTTGCTGGTAGAGCCTGAGGTGTATTGGAGAAAGAGAATATCCGAATGCGCCTCGAGGACCGTGGCCGAGACGTTCTTCTCAGCCTCATTGCTGACGATCCACTCCATCTTGGTGAGCGGACTCCTCCGTGAAGAGAAGGCCGCACCCTGGTTGCGGGCCTGGCTCAATTTAATGGACCAGAAAAAGGACCGTTCCGTAAGCACAGCGGATGCGCTGCAATCCTTGGCGATGAAGTTCAACTTGGCGAGCGCCCCCTGGAATCCTCTCCCCGTCGGAGGGTACACCGGGACCGGGATGAGGCCCAGGCGCACGCAGGCGAAGAAAACGCAGATCATCTCCAGGCCAGGTGGGTATAGAAGAATCATACGTGCACCGTGTTCCATGTTACCGACGCGTGCAATATGTGCTGCGATCTCTTTTGTGCGCTGCAGGAACTCAGCGTAGGTGTATGACTCTATGGTGTCCCCTTGACGGTCCAGGAACGCGTAAAGAAGCCGTTCTGGATACTGTTCTACACACCGATAAAATGGGTCTAAAATAGTGCGCATAGGAGACTGGATTCGGTTTCAGTTCGTAGATTCGAGCAAGCACAAATTATTTGATAAGTAGTCATTTCGATGAACTTATATTATTACTCTTTAAATAAAACTGTAGATCGTATCTTTGTAGTATAGCCCATGAAATATTGATCCGCCTTAAACTTAGAATCTAGTTTTGAATCAGAATATGATAATAAATTGATTTGCTTTGCTACTTGATCTTCCCAGGAAAGGGCGGCACTAAAATTTGGGTCAATGTCGAGGTCAATCACTATCCAGTCTTTCCATTGAATTGAGTTTTGTTTTTTTTGCAACCCAGTACCTTCGGCTTTCACCACAGCCTCGGTTCGAGTCCACAATCGAAAAAACTCTTTTAACGCCGTGATTTCCGGCAATTTGACCAACCTCTTCACATCGTCCCGATGAAAGAATTCGCTAGCCATAAGTTTCCAATCTTTAATAAAGCGGTGACGTTCAACATCAATACCTGTTGGACTTCTTGAAGTGGCTAACAATCCCAAGCCGGTTGTATGGGTAAGATTAAAATGCAAATCTGTATTGCTTGGCTTAGAAATTGAAGGCTTACCAAATAAATTGCTTTGAAACACTATCGATTGAGGAGTTTGCCCGATGTAACGACTAAGGATGTTTCGTTTTGCAAGGTGTGCCTGGCAGTACACTAGACGATCGCTTCGACGTCGAAATTTGTCGGCCTTGATCTGTTCGGATTGGGAAAGTTGATTAAAATTTTCAAAGACAGTATTCCTTTGGCCGAGCGGTATTCTCCATACATGTATTTCATCGTTTTTGAGTTTTAATAAACCCATGAGTTTTAGTCAAACGAGCTTAGGCTATTTGGTCAGTCGAAGCAATAAAATACTATTACCTAATAAAAAGTGGTGGAGACGGGGGGAGTCGAAACTCAGTCCCAAGTTCTTGTTTCCAAACAAATACGACTATTTACGAACATCTAGAACAATATCGTTTCCCATTGTGTCCAGTTGTTATTCATAAAGCCCATGATTTAACCTCCTGATCGAGTTACCCAAACTGGTCCAGTGCTTTCGTTAGTCTGGACGGGTTGGTTATTTGCTCAATGTCGTAGAGCAAGTCAATGCTGGGACGCTGGGAGGGTATTCACCATGAGGTTGGCTGAGCTTGGGGTGAGTTTCCGGGCAAAATGATCCCTGGCCGTAGAGATTTCCCTCAAGTTCAGATGAGAAATGTCCTGGTCGGCCTTTGAACCCAGGTAATCGATGAAACGCTTCAGCGTCGCCGAGTATCTTTCTGCAGTAGCCTCACAATTCTCAATTTGCTTCCGCTTGAGCCAGCTCTGCAGGTATTGCTTTAATCGAGGAGGTCTCCAAGGTAGCCCGGTTAGCTATGAGATAGAAGATGTCCGCGATGGTTTTCCGCGCACCCCTCTCAACAAGCGCGCCCTGTTGCCCCATGTTTGTAGCTTCCTCGAACTTCATTGCGATCTGCAGCGCGTCTCGCTTTTTGGTTGTACCGGTGCTACGAGTGGTCTTGCGTCCATCGGGCAAATTAATGATCGCCTGCCAATAGGGAGAATGGGGGGTGTCTACGTAACCAAGCCATTACGAGTTACACCTATAGTAACACCATTCAACGAAGTCAATGGTGTTTTTCAGTAGAACTTTATGACTTATTTTATTAAGAATTTAAACCATTCCGCATGGGGGACTGGAGTTGCGGGTTCGAGTCCCGTCGGTCACCCCATATCTTCTTTTTCGATTCAAAAACCCGCCTGTTAAGGCACTGATATTGTCCGATTCCTTTACAACAGCTGTCTTGAATGGCCGGTTTCTGCCTTTGGCTAAGGTGCGGATTGCGGCGAATGATCGCGGCTTTCTCTACGGTGACGGATTGTTTGAGACAATCCGAATTCATGCCGGGCAACCGTTCCTTTGGGAGTGGCACATGATGCGTTTCATGGATGGCGCGAAGTCGCTTCACATCCCCCTGCCCCAATCCAAAGAATCGCTTCTTGTCAATGTTCACGAGTTGGGCAAATTGAACAGTAATTCAGGGTGTGTCATGCGTATTGTCCTCACCCGAGGTGCCGGCGAGCGCGGATACAGTATTACCGGCGACGAGCAATCGACACTGCTCATCACGCAGCATCCACTGCCCGCCCCACCAAACAAGCCGCTGTCGCTTGTGGGCACCCGGGCACGGGTTGCCGTCGGCGATCCTTTGGCCAAGGTCAAATCGGCGAACAAGCTTGGCTCCGTACTGGCCAAGCACGAGGCTGCCGAGCGAGGCGCAGACGACGGTTTGATCCTCAACTCCGACGGCAATGTCACCGAAACATCCTCGGCAAACTTGTTTTGGGTGAAAGACGGTACGCTGTTCACGCCGCCGATATCAGATGGGGTCTTGCCGGGAGTCAGTCGACGACTGGTGATCGACTTGGCCTCCGCGCTTGGCCAAGCAGTGCGCGAAGAGTCGATTGCCCCCGGTTGCCTGCAACAAGTTGAGGCAGTCTTCGTCACCTCGGCGACGACTGGAATCATCGTTGTTGGCCAAGTGAACGGCGTGGTGCTTGGCACACATCCGCTCGTTGCTCAATTGCAGGATGCCTACGAGGCAGAACTGGCCCGACACGCCGCCAACCGCGGTTGATTCTCATGACGATTTTTTACTCGGGGCAAGCTTGGGCTTCGGTTTGGGCAATCCGGCGCTGAGATAGTCGAGGTAATTGACCAGTAAATCGCGCATTTCGTTGCGCGTCACGATGGCGTCGATCATCCCGTGATCGAGAAGAAACTCCGCCGTCTGAAAGCCGGGTGGCAACTCCGCCTGCGTGGTGTCCTTGATCACGCGCGGCCCGGCGAAGCCGATCATCGCACCCGGTTCCGCCACGATCAGATCCCCCACGCTGGCGTAACTCGCCATCACGCCGGCGGTGGTCGGATGTGTCAGCACACTGATGTACGGCAAGCACGCCTCGGAATGATACGCCAATGCGCCGCAAGTTTTGGCCATCTGCATGAGACTGAACATCCCCTCGTACATGCGGGCGCCACCACTGGTGGAGATGATGATCACCGGCAGTTTTTTCTTCGTGCCGACCTCAATCAAGCGAGTGATCTTCTCGCCAACAACCGAGCCCATCGAGCCGCCGAGAAATGAAAAATCCATGATGCCCAGCGCGATCCGGTGCGATCCCATCCGACACACGCCCGTGATAACGGCATCGTTCTCGCCGGTGCTTTTTTGATATCGCTCAAGCTTGGACGGGTACGATGCCGCGCCTGTAAACTTGAGAACGTCAACGCTGCGCATGCCGGCATCCATTTCCTTGAACGACTTGTCGTTAACGAGTGATGCCAACCGCGATCGGGCAGCGATCGGGAAATGGTAACCGCAGGACTGACATGTCTTGAGGTTCTCTTCGAGATCCTTGTCGTAGATCAACTCCGCGCACTTGCCGCACTTGGTCCACAATCCCTTGGGGATGTTTTTTTTGCGCGGCGCAACATCGCCAAATTTCATTTTGGCAGAACTGCTCCCGGGCGCGATACCGGTCGGAATCGATTCGGCATCCACCGTTTCAAGTTGTGGAGTGGTCTTGGAAAAATCAGATAAATCAGACATATCGTTTTCAGCGGCCCAGCGAACCCAGCCCCCGAGCAAGCGTCCACACGCCAACCTCTGCCGCTCCCGCTTTTTTGCAGGCGCGCGCGCAGTCGCTGGTGGTGGCTCCAGTCGTCAAAACGTCATCGACAAGCACAACGCGCCTGCCGTTCAATTTCACTTTATGCGGATCAAACGCCCCACGCATATTGGCCAACCGCTCGTTCCGTGAAAGCAGTGTCTGGGTCTGGGTTACTCGGTTGCGTTTTACTGCGCGCGTTTCCACTTTCAGGCCGCTTTTCCGGCAAAGGGTGCGGCACAGTTGCTCAGCTTGGTTGAACCCGCGCTCGCGGAAACGTACCGGATGGAGCGGCACCGGCACAAGGCAATCACCACTCCAATCCCGGATTTGTTCGAGCACGCCGCCGATGAACAACCGTTCAAACAGCGGTTCCAGCCAGAGTGCCTGCTCGTACTTGAAACGGTGGATAGCCTCAAGCATCTCCGCATTGGCCTGCATCGCCGCCCGTGCAAACTCAAACTGAAATCCCATTTCTACGCAGTTTGTGCACTCAAATCCACCGCTGAACTCCCCTCTGAACGGTTGCCCGCACCGCCGGCAAAACGGTGGCTCGATCGGCTTGAACCTGGCTAGGCAACTGCTCCCGATGAAACCGTCCTCCGGCTTGGCTGCTTCATCGCGGCACATCTGGCATACCTCAGGGAAAATGGCAGCCGAACAGTCCTCGGCCAAGCCAGCCAGCATTGTTTTCAATCGGGTCACCGACTCGAGTCTGTCGCAAGTGCACCGTCGCTGCAACGGCAAATTACCAAGCGCAGATGGGGAAGCGTACACGCTCTCGCGAGGCAGGTATTGATCCCCGGTCACTTGGCCAAGCGGAAGATGACCACAGCCAATGGCGGCAACTCGATTGCAAGTGATTGGCCAAAGCCGTCCGTCGCTTGTTTCTCAGCCTCGCGGCCACCGTCGCTGCCTGTGTTGCTTCCCCCGTAAATCACCGCGTCGCTGTTGAGCCGTTCCTCCCACCGGCCAAGCAACGGCACGCCGACGCGGTAACCGCTTCGGCACACCGGCGTGAAGTTGACGACGATCAACAGCGTCCCCGCCCCGGATTTATCGTGACGCAAAAATGACAGAACAGAGGCGTCGCGGTCTTCGCAGTTCACCCAATGAAAACCAGCTTCGTCATAGTCGGCCTCCCACAGCGCCGGCTCGTCACGGTACAGCCGGTTGAGATCGCGCACCCACGTTTGAACCCCGCGCTCCGGTGAGTCCTCCTTCGCCGGTGGCCAGTCGAGTTGCCGGTCTTCGCTCCACTCACCCGCCTGGGCAAGCTCGCCGCCCATGAAGAGCAACGGTTTGCCGGGAAATGCCCACTGAAAACCGAGCAGTAACCGAAGGTTGGCCAAGCGCTGCCACTCATCGCCAGGCATTTTGCCCAGCAACGAGCCTTTCAGGTGCACCACCTCGTCATGGGAAAGCGGCAGCACGTAGTTCTCTCCGTAGTGGTAAACCATCGCAAATGTGGCCTTGTCGAAATGCCACTTGCGGTGCAACGGTTCCTCCCTCAGAAACGCGAGATTGTCGTGCATCCAGCCCATGTTCCATTTGAAAGAAAAACCCAGCCCGCCCTCGGATGGTGAACGCGTCACCTTCGGCCAGTCGGTTGATTCCTCGGCGATGGTCACCACGCCAGGATGCCGTGTCAGCACGTGGTGGTTGACGTGTTGGAGAAAGGCAACCGCCTCGAGATTCTCGCGCCCCCCATGCTCGTTGGGCAGCCATGCCCCCATCTCCCGCGAGTAGTCGAGGTAAAGCATCGACGCCACAGCATCCACCCGAAGACCGTCGATGTGAAACCGGTCGCACCAGTACAATGCGTTGGCGGTAAGGAAATTACGAACCTCAGCCCGCCCGTAATTGAAAATAAGCGTTCCCCAATCAGGATGCTCACCACGCCGTGGGTCGGCGTACTCGTATAGAGGTGTGCCATCAAACTGCGCCAGCGCAAAGTCATCCTTCGGAAAATGCGCCGGAACCCAGTCGAGGATCACGCCGATGCCGGCTCTGTGCATTGCGTTGACAAGAAATGCGAAATCGTCCGGCGTGCCATACCTGCTTGTCGGTGCGTAAAACCCGGTGACCTGATAGCCCCACGACGGATAGTAAGCGTGCTCGGCCACCGGCAAAAACTCAACGTGCGTGAAACCCATCTCCCGCACATAGTTTACGAGGTCATCGGCAAGATCGCAGTAGGAGTAAGACTCGGCCTCGTTGTGCTTGCGCCATGAACCGAGGTGCACCTCGTATATACTCATCGGCAACTCGATCGCGTTTTGTCTCGCGCGGTTCTCGAGCCAAGTCTGGTCCCCCCATGTGAAACCGTCCGTATCCCATACGATCGCCGCGCTTTTCGGCGCCTTCTCGAAGAAACGCCCCATCGGATCGGTCTTGAGCAACAGGCGGTCCTGCGCGTTGATCAGCTCGAATTTGTAATGCGCCCCCTGCCCAACCTGCGGCACGAACACCTCCCACACGCCGGTCTCGCCGAGGCGACGCATGACATGCCGCCGGCCATCCCAGTCGTTGAAATCTCCAACCACGCTGACACGCTTGGCGTTCGGTGCCCAGACAACAAACACCACGCCGTGGACCCCATTGATCTCCCGAAGCTGCGCGCCCAGCTTATCATAAAGCCTCAACTCGTTCCCCTCCCCGATAAGGTTCAGATCATCATCGGAGAGCGTCGAGGCAAACTGTTCGCCACTAGCGTGCACGTCGGCCATGCTGTTGGCACGACAGTACCGCTGGCAAGGTGTAAATGAACTTTCGCATTTACCCCGCTTGCCCAAGCCGCGAGAATGCCCTTGGCAAGCGATGAGCATCACAACCAAAACAGGCGACGACGGCCGGACCGATCTGCTGTTTTCACGGCGCACCGAAAAGGACGCCCCCCGGATCGCCGCCTGCGGCGATGTGGACGAACTCAGCGCCGCCATTGGGTTGGCCAAGGCACATCTTCAAGAATTCGAATCTGCAGAAAAACTAACCACAATCCAGCAATCGTTGATCGCCCTGATGGGCGAACTTGCCACCCTCCCGGAAGATGCCGACCAATACGCCGGGAGCCGAGTCGACAAATTGAGCATCGCCGACACGGGCAACCTGAATCAGTGGATCGGGGAAATGGAGGACAGATGCCTGAGTTTCAAGGAATGGGCGCTGCCCGGCGGATCGGTGCCATCGTCCCATTTGGACTTCGCCCGAACCGTCTGTCGCCGCGCGGAGCGCAGTGTGGTGAGCCTATCGAAAACCGGATTACCGGACGAATCTCAAGCTGTCATCTATCTCAACCGCCTGTCCGACCTGCTATGGCTATTGGCCCGAGCAGTCGATGAACCACCAAGAGACCAACTTTCTTAGTCGTTTTTTACTTTACCGCCAGCGATGGAAAAACTTTTTCCAAGCCCTCCAATGCCGTCACGATATCGTCAGGCAGTGTCTTAATGCGAAGGGTTTAGAAGTTCACCTGGCTGGCTTGATCATGTTGCTGCAACGCAATATGCCCCTCGGTGTAGGTGCTTTCCTTGTCCGTGTAATCGACGTGCAACTCACTGTTTGTCTGTATCAGAATCCGGTTGCC
>Ga0163108_10004027_pt1 | contig 10418 bp, 10 predicted proteins | sample Fk1155metaG_FD_109644 | JGI IMG/M metagenome (GOLD analysis project Ga0163108, IMG submission 109644) | Marine microbial communities from the Central Pacific Ocean - Fk160115 155m metaG | ecosystem: Environmental > Aquatic > Marine > Oceanic > Photic zone | place: The Central Pacific Ocean...
CCGGACCTCTCAATAGACTTCAAAAAGCTTGTTGGCCTAGAAGAGAAAATGGCACCTACTTATAATAATAACGAAAAGATAATGTTTGAGAACACAACTAAGGTCAGGCGTCTGGTTGAACAGATGGAACGTAAAGGGATAGACAAAGATGAAACACAATAAGAAGAGAAACACAGCTTTTATATATGAAACTCTTACCAGAGAGCTAACAAAGGCTATTGTAGATTCTGAGTCTGTCCGTAAAGAAAAAATAGTTGCCCTAATAAAGGAGCACTTCTCCGCAGACAGTGTTTTATTAAAAGAGTTGGGGCTGTATAGAAACCTCTTAGAAACTAAGAGTATTAATCAGGGAGTTGCTGAAAGGATCCTTGAGGAATCCAAGAGAGCATATATAGAGTTGGAAGAGAAAACCATCTTTGATGCGCAGTCGAGGCTAATAGCCGCGATAAATAAAGAAATTGGTCGAGAGGCGTGGTCCAACTTTGTACCAAACTTTAAAAGCTTGGCATCAGTAAACGCAATCTTTAATAGTAAGACATCCATTAAAAAGAGGGTTCTCTTTGAACAAGCCACAATAGAAAGAATGAGCGCCGCACCCGAGAACGCTACCAATTCCGGAATGCGATCCATCGATAACATAGAATATCGTGCCTTTATAAAGAAGTTTAATGACAAATATACTGATCTTCTGCAGGAACAAAAAGATTTACTTAATCGGTTTATTACTGGGTTTGCCGACGACGGCCTTGAACTTCGTTTATACTTAAATGAAGAATTGTCTCGACTCAAAAAAGCTGTCGATGATGTAGCTATAGAAAATACAGAGCCACTAATCAGTACTAAACTATCTGAAGTAAAAGAGTACCTCGAAAGTTTTCGCAAAAGAGAGTTTACCGACATCGATTTGAATAAGGTACTTAAGACACAAGAACTAATCCGGGAGCTGTCAGCAAATGATTAAAATTAAGATTGGGGGCCCTCAAGCAACTGTAGAATTAAAAGCTCGCAAAGCCCTCGATGGCTCACTTCTCATTATGGACCACCTGAAAATTGATATTGCGGTAATGCCCGATAATATGAAGGTGGTTACTTTCCCTAAGACCGAGGCGACGGAAGATGTATATGATTACCAGAACCGTTTATTAGAACTTCTTTCTGACAAAGGAATCGTCGACCGGTCTAGTATTCAGGGTGGTAACGTTTTTCGTTCCTTAGAGGGTCTTCTTTTAGAGGGTAAGTCAATTAACTCTGTACAAGCGGCCGTGTACGTAATTGCTGAATTTATTCAAACTGAGGCGTCCTATGAGCGTATCGCCGACGATTATGAGAAAGAACTTGAAGATATGTTTACACATCCGACGGATCGAGATTCAACTGAATATGGCGAAGTGCCTCAATACGGGCAGAAGGGCTCTATGCGCCCGGGCTATTACTACTATCCATTAAGAAATCGATATTAAAGTGGAGCTCCTACATTTTATACTTGCCGCTTACGGCATGACATTTATTATTATTCACGGTCACATCTTCAATAAGATCCGGCCGCCCTGCAAATCAATGTGGGGATTTGGTCGCCTATTCCATTGCCACTTATGTATGGGATTTTGGGTTGGCGTGTTTCTATGGGGCATAAGTCCATATACAGAACTATTTAGTTTTAGCAATCAGCCGATGACAGCGTTCATGTGCGGCTGCATTAGTGCTGGAACATCATACTTTTTGAGTATGTTGGTCGAGGATTACGGGATCCGAGTGGTCCATAAAGGAGGTGAGCAATCATGAAAAAATGGATGATCCAACCAGTTCGACGATGCTGCTCAGGCAGTTGACTACTTTAAAGGAATAATATTATGGCACGCAGGAAAAATGTAAAACGAATAGATCCAAGATACTTCTTGAATGAGACAGTCAATCGCGGGGAGGAGCCGAGGGAGCCTGGTGTAGGAGGGCAGCCCCCCGAGTGGGAACGCAAGTTAGCCAAGTCCGAGCCCGAAGGGCCCACCGCGAGGTCCAAGCGCAGACACGTTCGCGGACTCGAAGACCCAGATGTTGATGTGGAAGAGCTTGACGAAGGCGCCCTTAACATAGCATTGGATATAGCTGGTCTCATCCCCGGTGTTGGGGAATTTGCTGACGTTGCCAATGCTGCTCTATATGCGAAGGATGGCAAGTGGCTGTTCGCTGCCCTCTCCTTGGTCTCGGTGATCCCGGCTCTGGGCGATGTCGTAGGCAAAGGCGGCAAGATAAGCTTGTGGGCTGCTAAGAATTTCCCAAAGGGTGCCAAAGCGATCGCCAAGCATGGGCCAGAAGTTGTCAAGGTAGTAGAATTACTTCAGCAACATGCCGGCAAGGTGGCTAATTTGTTTGATGCAGTAGCACAGGACGAGCGCGTGAAGGAACACTTGGGCGGAGATGAAGGGGTGGCAGAAATGCAAGCAGCCTTAGATCAATTTGCGGCCGGGGGAGCAAAGGAGTGGCCCTCTAGTACAGCACAAGCCGCGGCCCCCATGGGAGAGCCGGCAATGCATGAGGAAATAACCCTTGATCCCAGAAGTCCGATGGAAGCACTTGAAGCTAAAGCCTGGGCGTTAGCTTTTCCAAAGGCCTGGGCGGAACTAAAGAAGATGGGCGATGGAATCTTCGATCTTGCTAGGGCAGCAGGCCTGGACGCTCCGGAACCCGAGCCTGTGGACGACGACCAAGAAATGGAGTTATAAGATTGTGGCCCAACTTCTACGAGAATTTTATGAACTATGCGAAGGCGGCGTCTGTCAGGATTTACTGACGGAAGCCGAGAAGGGCTTTGTCCGTGAAGGCGGACTTATCCTCTCCGGTAAACTTCAGGAAGCCGAATGCGAAAACGGCAACGGCCGCGTATATCCCCTTCCCATCCTTTCAAGAGAGATCGGAAAGTATAATAAAATTGTAGCAGACAACAGAGCGTTAGGAGAACTTGACCACCCAGATTCCTCCATCGTGAACCTCGCGAACGTTTCGCATATGGTCACAAAGATCTGGATGGAAGGGCCCGCAGTAATGGGCAAGATCAAAGTCCTCACCACACCTGCCGGACAGATATTAAAGTCCCTTATAGAAGCAAACGTAAAGATTGGTATATCGTCCAGAGGCTTGGGCTCGGTACGAGACGAACGTGGTAAAACATATGTCGAGGACGACTTCCAGCTGATCGCGTTTGACATTGTGTCGGAACCCTCAACACCGAATGCGTTTATGGCCATATCAGAAAGCAAGATTATGAATGAACAGATTGTAAAAAATAACAAGATTATTAATTTGATGAACAGTATCATAGGAGACTAAAAAATGCAAATTTCAAAACAAGAATTAAGACAGATTATTAATGAAGAAATTGATGAAGTAATAGACGAGGGCTGGCTCGACCGGGTAAAGGGTAAGGCCGCCGGAATGAAATCGAAGGCCGCAGGGAAAATGTCTGATCTGGGCGCAAAAGCTGCTCGCGGCTTGGGAGCTGATTCGGCTGCAGCTGAGATGGACCGAGCCGGCGCCGAGCGCAAGGCGGACGCCCCCAATCAGGAAAAGCTCGGGTTAATGAAGTCACATTCGAAGAAGTACTCCGCTGCGACGGCTAGTATGATAAAAGATGCCCAGAAGCTAGGGCTTCTAGAGGATCCCAACTTCAAGAAAGCCATGGCAGCTGCGAAGTCAGTAGCTACGCGTTTGAATAATATTATAGCAGGATGGGAGAAGCAACCCGGGGAGTGAGCCTAGACAGCTAAGAGTTGCAAAAGAGAATGAAAAAATCAGAGTTTAAAAAAATCCTTAAACCAATAGTCAGAGAATGTATTCAAGAATCTCTTATGGAAGATGGATTAATATCTAGCATTATTAGTGAGGTCGTCCGCGGCATGGCGCCCGCACCCCGGGCCCCTATTGTTGCCGGCGCTCCAACTGAGCCTGATGACCAGCGATTGAAGCAGCGCGCTTTTAGCCAACAGCAAACTAAAAAGCTTCAAGAACACAAGTCTAAGTTAATGGCTGCCGTTGGAGGGGGTGCCTATAACGGGGTTGATCTTTTTGAGGGGACAACACCCGCTCCAGCACAAGCGTCCCCGGAGCAACAAGCGGGCCCACTTTCAGGACATCCTCCCGGCGACGCAGGCGTAGATATCACAAATATTTTTGGGTCAGTTGGACGTAGCTGGAATGCACATATGACAGAAGTTAAAAAGAGAAAGTAGGATATTGTGGCGTCTAACGTAGTAGTAAAAATCAGGCGAGGTGAGCCAACGGAAAAGTTAATTCGTAGATTTATCAGAAAATGTAAGAAAGAACGCGTTGTTGAAGAATATCGGGCCCGAACTGATTATTATATCAAACCCTCGGTAAAGAAAAAGCTTAAGTCCGACAAGGCCCGCCGGGAAAGAAAAAAGCTAGAAAGAAAACGCGCAGCGAAAATGTTTAGATAAAAGAACATTATTGGTGCTATTTAATAACGGAGAGAAGTAAGATGGCAACGTTTCAATATAAAGTGGGGTTAGGCAATGTGGGGTCGTATCAGGTTTCAGGTGTGCCTTATGTAACAGGCAACATCCTGTGCGCAGCTGCTCCGGCAGATTTGCCAACACAGGTCGCGTTCCCGTCTGTGACAAGTTGGATAGTGGTGAGCAACGTGGGGGGGTCTGCCGACCTTAAGATTGGATTTTCAGCAAATGGAGTTGGAGGTATCGGCGGCAATCACTGGTTGACGCTAGATCAAAACCAGGTATCACCCAAGCTTGAAGTCAAGGTTACGGAAATTTTTCTTAGTGGCAGTGACGGCTGTTCCGTGATGGCTGGACTCACCGGTATTCCTAATATAACAATTAATAATCTTGATGTTTCTCCAGATGGCTCCAACTGGTCTGGATCAGTAGGAGCCCTCGTCGGGTAAAGGAGGTATTTTATCCCTTAAGAGGAGGCGCGGCTAAATGTCAGATCCAAAAAATAAGTGGAATCAGCCCGCTGCACCACCTGCCCCCATGTTCTTTGGTAAAAAAGAGCGTGATTTAGTAAAACAAGTTAATGATGAGCTGTCCGAGCGTATTATCGGACAACCGATTGCTTATTATCCAATAAGTCTCGAAGAATCTAATTTTAACGAAATATACGGTGAGGCCATGGAAAAGGTCTCGCTCCCTCCCGTCCGAATTTTTGCTTATGTTGTAGTAGATAATGAGCAAACTAATGAAACATACGGTTACGAGTACCAAACAAAGCTCACAGTCAATTTCAGCGAAAGACGAATAACCGAAGATCAAAATCTCTATGTACGTGTTGGTGACTTCGTTCAATACGGCGACTACTTTTATGAGATCGTCCGGACATATAATGATACACGTTATTACTTCGGTCAAGTCCAACACAAGTTTCAAATTAGTGCCGAGTGTGTAAGGGCCCGCGATGGCGCATTCCGAGTGATGCCAGCTGTTGACCGCCCCGCCGCGGTTGCACCCACAGACACCACAGAAGCATCCTCCCCGGCTCCACGTCCAGCGCCGTATCCTCCTCTAGCTGCCAGCTATGTTACCATTAATGCAGAAACAAAGCTCCCCAACGAGCGCGTAATCACAGCCGGATCAGGGATTACCCTAACGGACACTGGTGCCGGCGGCACTCTTACGATAGCCTCCTCTGGCCAAAATGCTATAGGCCCTACTGGGTCTATACAAATTGGTGCGGGGGCAGGAGCGTTCTACGGTGACTCGACATTCACATATCTTACAGCTAGCGACACCTTATCACTAACAGGACACGTTACAGCTTCAGGCCGCATGTCCGCATCAACATTTTACGGGACCACCCTTACAGCATCTTTCGCGCGCTTGTTGCCAACGTCTGGTGCCGTCGGAGGGTTGGGGAGTTATCTCGCACTAGATTCTAGTAACAATATTATCATCACCTCGTCTGCTGGTGGGGGCGCCGGAGATGGAATCTTTACCACTATTAATGGAACACAGGCTTACGTTACCAGTAGTTTGGCTATCGGTGGAACCTCTGCCCCGGACCACAAGATTTCAGTCAGTGGCTCTGTTTCCGCATCGGTGAATATTTCCGCGTCTGCTTTCTATGGCGACGGTTCAAATTTAAGTGGCGTCACAACGGCCGCCGCAGGCGCGACAACACAAATTCAGTTTAATAGCGCCGACTCTTTTGCAGCCTCAGACAATCTTACCTTTAACGGGGCCACACTCACGGGCTCTTATACGGGCTCACTAGCTGAGGTAACTACTTTAAGCTCTTCAGCACTTCTCACGCAAGGAAACTCTTACCTGTCTGGCGGACTTGTTCATAAGCGCACAGCGATCGTCACAAGCCACACGGCATCTATAACAGAGTATATTCTAGGAGTAACAGGGGTACCCACCTCTATTTTATTTGATGCTACTGCTTTCTCGGATGGTCAGGTAGTTGTGGTGAAGGACGAAAGCGGCGCTGCAGCCTCCGCAACAGCGATTACTCTTGAGCCCTCAGGGTCCCAAACAATTGATGGAGCAGTTAGTCAAACTATAGAGTCGCCATATGGCGCCGTACTTTTATATTCAAACGGTAGCAATTGGTTCGTATATTAAAATAATTTGAAAACTATATGGACGTATCCAAACTATGTATCTATATGTAATGAGATATTGTAGGTGTGATGAACGTAATAACCTTATTCCTCCGATTATGATAGAGCTTACTTTTTTTGATTAATAGACATTCTCAGTCATTTATAGGAGGATTTAAAAAATGGCATATAAATTCCAAAGTGGGGAAGCTATTCTAAGTGGCAACCTCAAACAGGAAGGAACAATTTCAGGATCAGGAGATGTTACCCTCGCCGTAGGCAAGGATTTTAATATCGCTGGATCCAACGTTTTGAACTTAACTACTCTTGGTAGTTCGGTTGTTGGTTCTTCCCTCACAAGTGTGGGCACCCTTGTTGGTGTCACATCTTCACAGCCGATCGTTGCATCGGCAGGCTTACGTACGGCGCAGGACCTTTCTGCGTCTGGTGAGCTTACTCTGGGTGTCGGCGGAGGCGTCGATATCGCTGGTAGCACAGTCATTAACCTGACTAGTCTCGGTTCGAGTGTTCTTGCATCGTCTTTGACGAGTGTTGGCACCCTCGCGGGTCTTACAGCATCAAGTCCGGTCGAAGCAAACGGCGGTCTCGAAGCCGGCTATGTGACATCACATGGTGATATCTCTGGCTCGGGCGATCTTACACTGGGAGTAGCAATTGATATTGACGGCTCGCAGGTTTTGTCTAAAGCCACTCTTGGCTCTACTGTTCTTGCTTCGTCACTGACAAGTGTTGGTACACTCGCTGGTGTGACATCGTCTAGTCCAATCGTTGGACCGATTAAAGCCACCGCGCTGTCTTCATCTGGAGACCTTCAGCTTGCTGTTGGTAAAGATGTCAACATCGCCGGCAGCAACGTTCTCAACTTGACAACTCTCGGGTCGAGTGTTCTTGCTTCGTCACTGACAAGCGTAGGCACCCTCGCAGGCGTGACATCGTCTGCTCCAATTGTGGCTCAAGCTGGACTTCGTGTTTCTGGTGGTGTTATTTCCGGCTCTACCGGAATCTCTGGTTCTTCTGCCAAGTTCAGTGGAATCGTGAACGCTGGTCGCTTCGTCGGAAGCGGCGCTGGTCTCACAAATATTACTGCCGATCAGACTGACGTTACATCGTCTACGGGCAACATCGCGTACGAATTAGCCTTCACGGAGTACTTGGGGACTGACGTCGGCCTCGGCGGCAACGCTGGCCTCGCCTTCAATCCTAGGGGTCTTTTGAGTGAGATTTCTTCGTCGCTTCTTATTTCTGGGTCCAACAGTGGTTTCCAGCAGTCCCGTATTGCATTCGGTGCAGATCAGCCAGGTGGCGTAACTGGCTACCTCAAGTCTTATGATGACGACGGCTATTTCCTAGAACTCAGTGCCCCCTCCGGCGAGATTGATATCTCTGGTTCTGATGGCGTGATGATCTTCGCTGCCAACGAACAGAACATTAGTTTTGCATCTCAGTTCACCGACAACGCGGCCGTCCTGGAGAACTTCGACGAGGATGTCATAATCAGTCTGGGTTTCGACGGTGTAATGTCCGCTTCGAGTGATCTACGACTTGGCGCTGGTGCAGGTATTGACATTGGCGGACAAGCCAACGTTCTTTCGCAAGCGACTCTTGGGTCTACAGTCCTGGCTTCGTCTTTGACAAGTCTTGGCACGCTTAATGGCATGACTAGTTCCATGGGCGTTCAGGTCGGCGGTTATGGTTTAATGGCCAACAATCTTACTCGTAGTTCGGGTGACTTGAACATCAAGTTGCACGATGCTGCTGCAAACCATGTCGGCTTCCGGCTGGCAAGTGGTGGCTTCCCACTTAAGGTTCTTTCGACTGGTGTCACTGAGCTGAATGATGGAGAAGTTAAGATTGGTGCGTCTTCGGGCGTAATCTCCGGTTCTGGCGACCTTACTCTGGGCGCTGGTGCAGGTATTGACATTGGTGGACAAGCTAATGTTCTTTCGCAAGCCACTCTAGGTTCAACCGTCCTTGCATCGTCACTGACAAGTGTCGGTACTCTGGTTGGTTTGACCTCGTCACAGCCAATCGTTGCTAGTGCTGGTGTTCGAGCAATCGAACTTTCCAGTTCCGGCGAGATCCAGGCTGCAGGAGCTGCTGAATTCAATAGCACCTTGAGTGTTAATGGAGCAATCACACTTGCTGGTGCTTCGGATACCGCAATTGCAGTGGGTAGTGATAGTATTTACTTCCGGGATGCTGATGGCACCATGAAGCGAGATTCCGTCGCTGACATCGTTGATGCGATGGCTGGCACCGGCTTGACTGGTAACGGCGATGGCACGATGAGCTTGTCCTCCGTCGGTACTGTAACAGGCGTTGGCGATGCAAACGCAACGTTGACTGAAGGTCTAACCTATGGTTCAACCACGTTGACTGCAAATCGTACTTGGACGCTACCGGCGTCTTCGGGACTGTCTGTGGGCGATGTGGTTCGTGTTAAGGCTCCGGATGATGTCGACACGTTTTATGTGAAGATCACAGGATCTGGCGCACAAACGGTTGATGGTGGTAATCCACTTACTTACCTGGAATCGGATGCAGCTGCTGTTGCTTTGCACTATGTTGCGGCAAACAAATTTAAGATCTTCTAGAGAAGATTATTAGTATTAAGGGTGGGTATCTTTCGGGGTACCCACCCTTTTTGTATTCAAGTTTCTATATAGTGTAAGATGGCCTATAAATATTCAAAAGGCAAGACTTATCAGGGCGACATCTATAATGAAGATGACACCCAGAGAAACACTTATCTAGATTGGAGCGAGGATGCTGTTGGAATCGTGGCCGGCGGTGAGCTGGCTTTCACTATCTCGGGATCCAATGATGAGATTAGTTCGTCGTACAATCTTTCTGCGTCTGCCTTCTATGGCGATGGTTCGGCGCTCTCAAACATCACAGCCACAGCATCCCCAGCCGGATCCGACACAAACGTTCAATATAATGATGGCGGTAGTACGGGCGGCGACTCTGGGTTTGTTTATGATGGCGCTGGGTCAATCACAGTCACCAATTCTGTAACAGCATCTAACGGCATTAAGTCTGACGGGGTTAATCAATTTACCGCAGGTACCTGTTTCTCTTCTCCTGTGGCCGTTACCTCAAGTATAAAATACTACCCCCAAGTTCTCGGCTGGCAGCACTACTCACTCCCGGCTACGGGAGCTTTCGTGATTCACACAAATATAACGGCCAGTAGCCACGAGATGTTTGAGATCAGGGTACACGGATATAATTATTTTGGCGCCGGTATGATTGACTTTACGATAGGAGGCTACGCCTACGCCACCATGGCGCGTTCAATATCTGGAGTGGGCGCCGCGGCCTATGGTAGTATAACAGATAACGGATCAGATGGGTACAGGAAATGGCTCGGCATTGATGCTAATGGTTACGTGTCCATAGCTATTGGTGATTATGATCTGTCAAACACGAAAGATCACTATTTCTGGAACCTGAGTGCTGATTTTTGGTCGTTACGGAATCTATCCAATCCATATGAAGGTGATCCCTGGAGCGTGGAACTCAGCGCTGTTGAGGGTTTTGGATGGACAGATATACGAGGGGTGTATGGAATGGCGGGCGTTCCCATGACTGCCCCTATTACCTCTAAGGCTACATGGGGTAATTCCTGGGTTATGATTAATACCGGTTCCTCCGGAGGAGAGTCCAATCCCCCACTATACACCCTGGACGTAAATGGTGACATCCGTGTAAGTGATGATCTGTTTGTTGATGATTTTGCTAGCCTTGACTCCTGTAGAATTGGCACGACACAGACAGACCCAGGCACCGGCAACCTAGTTGTTGAGGGCAACGTCGGCATCGGCAC
>Ga0163108_10004029_pt1 | contig 10415 bp, 9 predicted proteins | sample Fk1155metaG_FD_109644 | JGI IMG/M metagenome (GOLD analysis project Ga0163108, IMG submission 109644) | Marine microbial communities from the Central Pacific Ocean - Fk160115 155m metaG | ecosystem: Environmental > Aquatic > Marine > Oceanic > Photic zone | place: The Central Pacific Ocean...
AGCAAACAGGCCTCTGCCATTCCAATGCTGACACCCGGGACATAAAACAACCCGACGGCCCCATCGAGGCTTCCCGTTCGACCATGCTCCGCGAGGCCCCAAAACCCTTGCCTCATTCCCCAACGAAACATATCATCGTGCGTGGGCTTGGCTGCAGAAACATGGATAGACCCACGGGGATGCTCTACGATATCCAAGCGGTGGGCCTTTCCAAAATGCCACCTCCGTTCGAACAAGCAGCCCTCGACAATATTTTTAGTTAAAATACTATAAATAGTTAATATTTACTAATATGAAAGGCGCAGAATTATCGTTTGACAAGACCAATGCTAAACGACTACCTTCGCACTGCCCACTCCACAAATATTCCTGATGTCATTAGGATACTTTGCTGGCACTCTGGGCCATCCATTCAATCATATTTGTTGAAAGATTGGATTTTTTATTATTTTAATATTTTTAGTTATTTTCACTAAATCTTGGAGCTGACATGAACAAGGCCGACTTGACCGAAAAACTTGCTGAACGAGCCTCAATCCCAAAAGTGCGCGCCGCCAACTACATCAACATTGTAGTAAACGCGATTCAAGAAGCTCTTGTCGATGGTTCGAAGGTGACAATCTCCGATTTTGGTACCTTTACCGTCTCCCAACGGCGCTCGTTTACCGGTCACAACCCCAAAAACGGTTCTGAAATTCAAGTTCCCGCTCGCCGAATCCCCGTATTCCGCGCAGGCAAAGGCCTAAAAGAAGCACTCAACGCATAATTTGACCTGCTTGTTTCAGCATTATTGCTGATAAAAACGCGCCCGCCATATTGGCGGGCGCGTTTTATTTTCTGCACCATGTTCACACAAACGTATCGTTGGGCCCTCCCCTACATCATTGACATCAAACAATAGGGAGCTAAGTTCATCATGCAAGTCCGCAGGACTGTAGAAATTTCGGCACGCACGTGGCCGTCGGACCACCCAAACCATCCTGGTCCGAAAAGGGAATCGCCATCACCCACGTGACTGCCCCTGGCAGTCGCCAGGAGAACAGCATGAATCACACCAACACCGATGCAATCGAGTCGCCGGATGAACAAGTCAGCACCTTTGCTGCCAAATTCAGCCATGACACCATGACACCAAGCGCCACAGCAACGCTACCCACGCGATTCGGAGATTTTCGTGTGCTCGGATTTGAGCACGACAACACCGAATACGCCGTTCTGGTGCGCGGTGATGTCGCCCATCAAGACAACATTCCGGTCCGCTTGCACAGCGAATGTTTTACCGGTGACGTCATGGGCAGCCTGCGATGCGACTGCCGAGATCAATTGGAATTGGCCTTGGAAACAATCGGCACCAATGAGCGCGGCGTCGTCGTCTACCTACCGCAGGAGGGTCGCGGCATTGGCCTGATAAACAAAATCAAGGCCTATGCGCTCCAGGACCAGGGCATGGACACCGTCGAAGCCAACCATGCGTTGGGATTTCCCGATGACCTACGCACCTACGGATGTGCAGCCGAAATTCTGAAGGCATTGGACGTGCAAAGCGTAGAGCTACTTTCCAACAATCCAAGCAAGCGTCGCGGCCTCGAAATGCACGGAATGACAGTGAATCGTATGCGTCCAATCCGAACGCCCACGAATCCACACAACAGCGACTACATCTCTACAAAGAGGGAAAAGTGCGGACACCTCATCTGAGGAATCATATATCCGTTGACAATCACCCTCCAATCCAGCTAAAAAAACGCCTATGATGTCCAATTTAAAGCTTCGCTGGGCAGGTTAAACCAACCCGTCCATTTTCGGTTCGCTATGGTCTCGGGATTGCGCATGCACAATCGAATTTTTCCCTCATTTCTTCTGGCAACCGCAAGCATTGTGGGCTGCGGCCAAAACAACGCTGTCCAGCCAGAAGAGGCTTTACTCCCAGAAGCAGATCTCTCCGTCCAGCAAATCGATTTCGGAGAGGTGGAGTGGGGTGACGCAAAAACCCGCGAAGTGATGCTAACCAACGATGGGGACCTGCCGATGGGGGTCTCGGACATCCTCTTGATCGCCGACGGGCTCGAAGAAAACTTCACACTCTCCTTCGACACGGAGACCCTGAGTTGTCCAGATTCCGACGAGACGGCCAGAAAACGAGCAAACCCCGACACAGCCACAGGCGGGGGCTCTGACACAGAACTCGACACCGGCGGTTCCGGTGGTGAAGAGGACGACAGCAACGTCTTCATTATGGATGCGGGATGTGAGCTCCCCATTCAGGTATCATTCGTCCCCGTCGTCACAGGGGAAGTCCACGGCTCCTTTTCCGTCGAGACCGTCCTCGACGAAGAGACCGAAGACGCCTCCGGCATCAGCGATCCTCTGTACTACCGCGATCCCGATGGCTTCAAAAAGGTCGTTCTTCTGGAAGGGACCGCCATCAAAGGCCAAGGAAACATCGTCGTTACACCCAGAACCCTAGATATGGGTCACCTGTGGACCACTGAAACGAACACCCAATACATCTCAATCATGAACGTGGGTGACGGTGACCTGACGTTGGACGAACCGAGCATCGAAAGCGACTGCACTTCGTTCACCATGGACACGGCCAACTTCGATGACGACGGAGTGCTACCTGCTGAATCATCCACCGTCATCGCTGTCGATTTCGCACCCGAATCTTTGGACGCCGAATACTGCACCATCACCATCACAAGCGATGATGAAGACACCCCTGAAATCGAAGTCAGCGTACAAGGCAACGCCGGGAGCGACCCCGAAAACGAACCACCTTCGGTCACACTTCACAGCCCCTCCGTTGGATATCAGCACACCTCGGGATCGCCGATCGTTCTCGAACTGAGCATGTTTGACATCAATCAACCTGCCGACACACTGTTCTGCAAAGTGAAAAGCGCGGTGCTTCAAGAGATAAAGCTGGCGGACTGTACACCCGAAGATGAAAGCGGAAACGTCACCGTGGAAATCGAAACAGAGCTTCTGGACGCCGGAGTAGACACCTTCTTGGTTACCGTCACGGACCAGTCAGAGAAGCAAGCCTACGCCTCCACCACGGTACTGTGGATGAGCGGCTACCCAGAATCGGACGACGACGGCGATGGATTCGGTGACGATGATGACTGCGATGACTCCGACAGCAATACCTACCCGAAAGCTGCTGAAATTCACGACGGCTACGACAACGACTGTGACGGCGCAGTGGATGAGAAAACCTTGGGCTCCGACGACGACGGAGATGCGATTTCTGAAGCTGACGGCGATTGCGACGATGACGACAACGACACCTACCCCAACGCTCCAGAGGTTGCAGACCAGAAGGACAATGACTGCGATGGCACCGTCGATGAAGGAACCAGTCTCTACGACGACGACGAAGATGGATTCTCGGAGCTGGACAACGATTGCGATGATTCAGACCCCACCATCAATCCCGCACAAGTGGAACTTTGTGACGGCATCGACAACAACTGCAATGGCCTAAGAGACGACCAAGAAGACTGCGAAGAAATCACCTCGGAGCCACTCATCATCGGTGGCATTCGAATGAGCCAAACCGCCATCGGAGTCGGCGAAAGCACAACGATGATGGTCGAAGTCTTCGATGAAGACGGACAAGACATCACGTACACTTGGCAGGAAGATCAGGTACTGACCGGAGAAGGTCACACATCCATCGACAACATCAGCGCTGCGGCCATCACATGGACGGCCCCCAGCGAACTACCAAGCGGCGACGATGGAGAGATCTTCAACGTGACCGTGGTGATCTCCGATGAAGACGGAAACCAGGACTGGATTTTCGATGAGATCACCGTGTACTCGGAACCCGTGCTCTTGTACCAAAACATCTACCCAGCACCGGACATACAATCATCAGGGTGCAGCGACGATACCCCGGACGACTACGATTACTCGATGCTCGTTCCCTGCATGCCGCTGCTGGCCTTCAGCCTGGCTCGCCGTCGACGGAAACAGACAAAAGCCTGATTGGCGTTAGCTGGCCAACCACTCCTGGCGCTCCACATTGGTCACCACCTCGGCGGCCTCCTCATCCAAACCACGCGCAACCAGCCAACGTGCGGCGGCTGCACGCACGCCCAGCACCGGACTTTTGCGGGCTATCTGCGAAACAATGACGGTTTCCTCTCTGTGGTGAAGGGACAACAAATCGGACCAAACCGTTTCGTCCGCCTGCTCATATGAGACAGCCTTAATCAAACAGACCACGCACGCATCTTCATTGTTTTGTCGAAGATACAGCCTTCCCAACGAAGCCCACAGCCGGCCATCATCGCTCTTCTTGAGCGCGTCCACCAACTCTTTCTCGGCCTCCTCCCAACACTCGTTCAAGGCCCAGCTATCCGCCCGGGCCTCCACAACTTCAATTACATCGCCCGCCTCAGACTCAGACGCTTCCGGCCGCGCTGCGCCCAGCAAACCTGCCGATTCAAGCATCTTCTTGGCGGGACCCCACGACAAAAACGCGCTCTGCTCTTCTTGCGTCAACTCATATGAATGCATCATCTTGGCATTCAATTGGTGGAACGATGCCATCATTGGGTCGGCTTTTTCCAACCCCAAGAAATCCAACACAGCCAAAGCGATGGGTTCCGGCGAGCACCTCCAGGCCGAAAGCGAAATCTCCATCGAACGCCCCCAACCTCCGGCGAGCATTCCGTCGCGGGCTGCCGCTACAAGCGCTGACCAGTCGCGCGCGACGGCCACACACTTGGCCAACCTAGCCTCACGCCCTACCACGCCATCCAAGGCGGCTGCACAAATCTCGCGGCCATCCTGAAACAGATGCACAAAGCGGGCAGCGGGCATCACCTCAGCGAGTGATGACAACGCAAACGCATACGTAGGCCCCCCATCACAAAAACGGGCCGCACCGTGTTGCGACCGAAAAAAGCGGAGAACAAAGTCCGCGTATCCATTGATGGGCGATTGGAACCAGGTCGGATCAGGGTCCCATGGCCGATCAGGGTGCTTTGCCCGCAACGAGGTTGCGTCACGAACAACCTCGATGATGCCCGGAACATTGACACCAAACCGGGTGTGTACCGAAGGGTGCAAACCAAACCAATCCGCCAAGGCCGCAACGACAGGACCATCAGCTCCAACAACGAAAATGGGATGTTCCATTGTCACACCCTTGCCCTGTGCAAGCCCAAAATACCGTAGGCCGCGGCCTCATCCAATCCTCTCTCTTTCATCCATTGGGCCAAAGCGACTGCGGTTTTGGAGTCGGCACTGTCACGACACTTCATGGCAGCAAACACAGACTCCGCCCGATCGGGCATGGCCAGCATCGCCATACATGCGTCCATCGAGGCCTCATCCCCGCGGGCCGTCCGGGACAACAAGCGCATCGCTTCATCAAAGTTTCCACCCTGTTGGGCCTGTATGCCAGCCTCGCACGCCAAAACCGGATCACACTCACCCAACAGTTCACGGGGCGTGGCAGGATACCCCAACGCCTCCAACAATTGCGATGCGGGCTCGCAGCGCTCAAACTCCGTCAACTCTGCTGGGCTCAAAGTCTCCTTCCATGAGCGGCTCTTGATTCGTCGCCCCCATGCCTTTGAAAATCCAGCATCCGGCGCTTCCCCAATAAAGGACATCAACCTTCGACCCACCTCTTGAGGGTCACCCAGGAAGTCCTCGTAGCGAATCTCAATGTAGCGAGATCCCCCCAATGCCCTCCCAGCCTGCAAGCCTTTACGAACCCAACTGTTCCATGAGTTGGCGACCTGAAACGCAGACGGGGGAGTCGGAGAATTGCGCCACGCACGCAATTTCACATGGGCCATTAGAGTTGAGGCCACGACAGCGCGACCATCACGAATAATGTGAACAAACTTGGAATTTGGGAACAGCACTGCAAGTTCACGTACCTGCATCGAGTACGGTGGGTACTTGTCTCCCACCCTGCGCGTCCCAAAGGTCTCCATTTCGTGACGCCACAACAGGTTGATGTAGGCCTTTCCCATCGCGAGAACATCACCACCCACCCGCGTGGAATCGCCTGGCCCGGGCAACCGCCCACCCTTCATCGCAGCAAAACCAGCGATCCCAGCCAATTCCAACACCCGCAACTCGGAGTGCACCCGGACCTTTTTGTGACCGCTCATGAGGTTTGACAAGAAACTCGTGCCCGACCGAGGCGCGCCAATCACAAATACCGGATCCGTGACTTGCATTTTGTCTCCTGTCGGTGACGCAAAAAGAGAGACAGCTCCACCGACCCTCTCTCAACGGTCAAACCGAGACAAACTTCAGCCCATTTCAGGCGCCCGAATCGAACCCAATGCAACTGCCGCTGCCGTATCAGCCCGCAACGTCAACCCCCCCAAGCCAGCCACGACACATCGGTTGGACACCGCAACCTGTATCTCCGCCACACTCCAGCCACCCTCCGGGCCCACCAACAAGGCGACAGGACCACCGGTCGAGCCCAAACGCGGGGCCCCCGGAACCAATACACGGCGCTCCACTTCCATCGGAACGCGCGCCAAAGCCGCCTCCAAGGACAACACAGGATGAATTACCGGAAACTGGCTCCGACCACACTGGCCCACTGCCGCTTTCGCTATGCGATTCCAGCGTTCCGATCGATCACCTCGGGGCACACTGCGATCGGCCAAAACCGGCACCAAATGATGGATCCCCAACTCCGTGGCCATTCGAACCACACGATCGAACGTGCCCTGCTTCAAAATCGCCTGTAAAAGCCACGTCTGTGAAGTTTTTTTACCATCCGCACCAGCGACTGCATCAATGATCTCCAATACCGCACAACCGTCGTCCACCTGAACCAATTTTGCACTACAAGCCGATCCCTGGCCATCGAATAGGCCCACCGTTTCCCCCGGGCGAATGCCCGATACCCGTAGGAGATGATGGGAAGCCTCCTCATCCAGTTGAATGGACTCGCCCACAGCACCCACAACCGCGGAGAAAAAACGCCTCATCGCTGAAATACCAACGAGACCCAATCCCCCTCTACCTCACGCTCTACAAGACGCAGAGTGGACATGGCATCCTGCACCATGTGCTCTCGGTCGATCAAAATTCCGGCGAGCGCCATGCGTCCCCCACACAATCGAATCAGATCGGGCGCCAACAACACCAGCACCTCTGCATAGATGTTTGCCACCACCAAGGCGAAGCTACCGTGGATATCCGCAAGGCTCCGGCCGTCCACTTGGATGACCACTCCATTGCGTTCCGCGTTTTCATGCGCCTCTTTGATGGCCAGCGGATCCGTATCCACACCACAAGCATTCATTCCCAGACGAGCCGCGGCTATCGCCAGAACTCCTGAGCCCGTACCGACATCCAGACAACGTTCACCGGCCTTTGCGTATCGATCAATGGCGGACAAACAGGCCCGCGTGGTGGGGTGGTCACCCGTACCGAACGCCATACCCGGATCGACGATCAAATCACCCTCCCGGGCCAACCAAGGAGGAGACACCACCAGCCGATCACTAATGTGAATGGGCTGAAACCCCATCCGCCACTGTTTCAACCAATCGACATCGTCGACCCGCGCGGTGGTTGCTTCGCCAAAAGGGGACAACCCCTCACGAATCGACACCCATACTTGGTCAAAACCATCTTTTGGCCACCACGATCGAAGCACCACCCACAAGGTGGGTTCCGGCAAAGGGCCTTCATCCCAAGGCTGCCGAGGTGGGGGCGCTTCACCAGGACGATGATCCTCCTGCACACCCGTGGCGCCCAAATCAAACAATACGGCGCTCGCGGCCTCCGCTTGGCGCCGCAGCAACTCGATGGAGACCTCAACCCAAGCAGTCATTCCTGATGCGAATGGGACGCAGATGCAGGTGGAATCTCCTCTCCTCGCATATGCGCTTGGACAAGCAGTGCAGCCCCTTCCGGACCCGCGCTGACCATGACCCATTCGTCTGGTCGTATTCCCGACAAAAATAGCGCCGGGGTGCCGTGCACTCCAACCTTCGCTGCATGGGCCACATCCGCCCTGATAGCGGCTTCGGTCTCAGCACTTGTCATACATGCCTCAAACGATTCCATTTCCAAACCGACTTGTCCGGCAATAAAACGCAAGTCATCTGGCTCGAGATATTGTTGGTTCTGGAACATTACGCGATCCATCTCCCAGAACCTGCCTTGGAGATGGGCACATTCGGCGGCGGCCGCCGCTTGACATGAATTGGAGTGGCGGTCCCCCTGCACCTGATCGTTACAGATGCCACTGATGGGATAATGCTTGAAAAGTACTTTGATGTTCGGATTCTCATACACCAACTCATGCAATTGCGGCGCGATTTGGCCGCAGTATGGGCACTGAAAATCCGCAAATTCGACAATGGTATACGGTGCGTTCGGATCACCCAACACGGGCTCTGACCCATCGAGTTCCAACTCCCCATCCGGTGCTTCATAGAGCCTGCCGAGCTCCACATCTTCTTCGGCCAGCGGGGTGGGAGCATCGGGCAACTGCTGGTATGCAGCCATACCCATAAGAAAGGCCACCGCTCCAACCATGGACATCGTACTGGCCGTTTGATCCTCTTTGCCCAAGAACGCCCTCTTCAAACCCACAACCAACGGGGTCTTCGACTCTTCCACCGCGACCCAAGCACCAGCGAGCATGATCGCATTGAACCCATACAAGCTGATACAAAACAAACACCAAGCCCCCAACTTGGCGGACATTACCGCAAGAAAGATCGAGTAGCCGACTGCAACAATGCTACCCAAGACCACAACATGCGGTGCTCGTTTGAACGACTCGGGGCGTCGAATAAACATTGCCATCGCCGCCATGACCGCCGCGTAAAACCCACTCCCCAAAAAAGCGATGGGGATACCGAACATCTCCGAATATTCGCTTCGATTGACCGTGTCGCAATCAAAGATCGCGGACACAGAACACGCCGAAACGCCTGCCGCTGCATGATGCTGAAAACCCAAATACAGCGACACGCCAAGCGCAAACATCGCAGCAACAAAGACTCCGATGGGCCTCCCCTTGGCCAAAAGGCCTCCCGAGATGACCCACGCAGCCAAAATTCCGAGCACGAACGGTTCAAAGCCGACCGTAATCCCGATCCCCAAAACGATTGCAAGGTTGTCCATCATCGTTCTCACTGCACCTCTGGCCAATAGAAGCCAGGAATACCCCACCAAAGTGGGTTCGGCAATGGTAACCACACACCCGAGGACCGTTCAATAAACGACGGGACCCACTCCCCGCGCTTCGGAAACAGGAACACAACCTCCACGATCAATCCGTCCGACGCATGGCGCGCTCTGCCTCTCGCTTGTCGGTCCTCTCTTTCATGGCGGCCCGTTTGTCATGCAATTTCTTTCCGCGCCCAACACCCAGCTCTATCTTGACCCAGGCGCCCAAAAAGTACATCTGCAATGGAACCACCGTCAGCCCTTTCTCCTGGACCTTGCGTGACCATTTGTCGATCTCTTTTCCCTTCAGCAACAGTTTCCTCTTTCGTCTGGACTCATGGTTGAAGTGGGAACCGGCCTGTTCATACGGCGGTATATGCGCGTTCACCAGCCAGGCTTCTCCATTCTCGAATTTCACAAATGCTTCAAGAATACTGCCACCACCACCGCGAACCGATTTGACCTCGGTGCCCAACAACGAGATGCCCGCTTCAATGGTGTCGACAATTTCGTATTGGAAGCGTGCCTTTTTGTTTCGGCACACAACACGTCGGTGATCCTTTTTCGAAGAACCTTTTTTGTCTGCGCTCATATCCGGCACCTGTTTCTGCAGTCTGGATTTGGTCGACCTTCCATGCTCCCCCATATCGAGCCTGGGACCGTCCGACGATCCATATTGCAGGGTCCAATCGCCAGAAACCAACAACACCACTCGAGCCTCGCCCCGGCCAAAGAAAAAAAATTTTGAAGACCGCCAAAAAATTCATGGCGCCGCGTGCAACTGCCTTTTTCGTGATTTCAAACACTTAGAAACCAAAAGTGGATCCAAAAAAGATTCAAGTGGATCTTGTAATGTCCGTAGTGGGAATATAGGTAACTAAAGTGGATCGCTTTCATCCACTGTATCCCACGTCGTCAACTGCCATGCTGTTTCCTGCGCTCAACGCGGACCTCACCCTTGATCCAAAAGGACGGGTGACACTTCCACGCACTCTTCGGAATGCGGTCGGACAACTGGGCCTGAACCGACTGGTGGCTTTTGCGAACGGGGGACCCAAAAGGGGCCTTGCCTTGGTAAAAATTGACGACTACCAAGCCATGGCCGACACAAACATCGCGTCACACCCGATGGATCCACGTTCGCGATTGTTCGCCCTTGCCGTTGCCTCTACTGCACAGACTGTGACAATCGATGGCAACGGCCGCCTATTGATTCCTCCCTCATTGAGAAA
>Ga0163108_10004030_pt1 | contig 10411 bp, 7 predicted proteins | sample Fk1155metaG_FD_109644 | JGI IMG/M metagenome (GOLD analysis project Ga0163108, IMG submission 109644) | Marine microbial communities from the Central Pacific Ocean - Fk160115 155m metaG | ecosystem: Environmental > Aquatic > Marine > Oceanic > Photic zone | place: The Central Pacific Ocean...
CCGTTGCGACCGTACCCACTATCATGAGCGGCACATCGACATCGATTTTCAGCAAATGTTCCGCGAGGGCCATGCCTTCAGAAGCGAGGTGCAGGTTGTCCAGCCACAGAATGAGCGCGCGATGTTCGGCCTGGGCAATGAAATACCGGGACAACAGAGCAATTCGTTCGGTCTGATTGCTAAAGTCCGCGGTGAGGCCTTGCCCCTCGTCTACCCTTTCATGTGGGCGTGCGAGCTGAACCAAACCGATGGCATCCTCGAAGTCATGCATCCCATTTGCGGAGAGATGTTGATGTGTTTGTTCAATGGCATCGGCCCGTTCGAGACCCTGAATGGGCAAGCTCCAGCTGAGCAGTGCGCTCATTCCATCGTCATCACCGCGCATCGGACTGTGGTTGACGGCTCTACATTGGACCCCGCCAAGTTCATGAGCACGCGTGGCGAGCCATTGGGCGAGGGTGCTTGTGCCGCTGCCCGAGGTGCCTTCTATCAAGACACATTCGACTTTCTGGCCCGCAACGACCCGTTTGAGGGCACCCCACAGGTGATTTCGTTCGGCTTCTCTTCCAATCACCCCTGCTGTTCGCAAGCTGAAGAGTGCCAATCCAGCGCCATGCAGATGGGTTCGGGTATGGCGTTGGGTTTGCCAGTCTTCCGGTAAAGGAGGACGTATGCGCGTCAGCGGCGATCGCGCTTTGGGTTCAAATTCTGAGTTCGGTAATGGGTCCAGTTCATCGGGCAATATCGCTGTGACCTGTTCAAACGGGTTGACGGCAGTGGTCATCGCATTGAGCACCTGGGTGCTCATTTCATTGAGCGAACCACTGTCGGCACTGTCGGCAACAGAGCGAGAAGGTGCGACTGAATCCCTATCGAGGACCGAACCCGGTTCTATCTGACGCAGCACCCAGGCAGCATCTGCTGCACACTGGAATCGGTGTTGTGGTTTGGTTGCCAACATGGCTTCGAGCCAGTCGATGAGCTCTATAGGCATGGGCAACAGTGGTTCGAATGGAGGCAAGTTACCGCTGAGATGCTGCTGGAAAACTTGCTCGACGGTTCCATCAAAGGGTGTGCGACCACACGCGAGCGCCCAAGCGGTAATGCCGACTGCGTAGAGGTCGGTCCAAGGGCCCAATGAAGTTCGTTGATTCAGGATTTGTTCGGGTGCCATATAGGACGGGGTTCCGGATACCAAATCATCTTTCTTGGTGGCACTGCTTTGCTGCTGACTGGTGTGATGAACCAACCCAAAGTCTGTCAGCTTGATGCGGCGTGTCTGTTTGTTCATCAGTACATTTGCGGGCTTGATGTCGCGATGAATTAAGCCGCGGGCATGGGCGTGCCCAAGGGCGTCAAGCACATCGAGAATGACCCGCCGGAATTCTGGCCAAGAGAGTTTTCCGGCCTCTGACGACAGCGTTCCACCATCGACCAGTTCCATCGCCAGCCAAGGTGCCCCCAGATGTTCGGACTGATCATTGGCCTCTTCGCTTGTCACGACACCATGGTCATAAATGGCGGTGATGCGATGGTGGTTCAGTGCAGCCGCGGCACGAACCTCGTGTGAAAATGCCTCAATAAAGTCATCTTGTGTCGCAATTTCTGGCTGAAGGATTTTGACGGCCACCTGGGTACCGTCACTCACATGTGCACCCAGATGCACGGATGCCATGCCCCCCCGGCCAAGCAGCGGGCCCAAAATGAACGGGCCTACAGTATCGCCTTCTTTCATTGCGCCTCACGTTAGCGGTAGTTGGGCCTGAGTTCAAGTCTGCGCAATGACTCCCCTCACCACCCCTTGAAAGGCTCGCCGTAGATCGAAGACACCCACCTGTCACTTGACTTTAACCTACCTGTGAGTAGATTCTGGGCATGTTTGGAGATCCAGGACCATTTTGTCCCGTCTTCAAGGAAGAGGTAAATCATGCCCTACATACACTCCGTCGCCCGCGCACTGGCCCCTCATGCGTACACGCAAGAGGAACTCACAGCATCACTGCTTGAGATCTGGGGGACCAAATATGTGAACCCCGAGCGCATTTTACGCTTTCAGCAAAACGTGCTGGTGGGCGGCCGAAACCTGGCTGTTCCCCTGGAGCGCTATGGTGAACTGAAGGACTTGGGTGAAGCCAACGATGCTTGGCTCGAAGCCGCGGTACCCATGGCGACCCAAGCTGTTCAAGAGTTGCTGGATAAGTCGGGTTTGGCAGCCACCGACATCTCCCAGTTGACCAGCACCACCGTCACCGGTCTTGCGGTACCCAGCTTGGATGCACGCTTGATGAACACGGTCGGTTTTTCCCGCGACACAAGACGCACCCCGCTTTTCGGGCTGGGATGTCTGGCCGGTGTGGCCGGTATCAATCGCGTGGGCGACTATTTGAAAGGTCACCCCGATCAAGCAGCCGTACTGGTGGCCGTGGAGTTGTGCTCGCTCACACTGCAGCGTGATGACCTTTCGGTGGCGAACATCATTGCATCGGGCCTTTTCGGCGATGGCTGTGCCGCGGTGCTGATGGTTGGAGATGAACATCCGCTGGCCAAGTCCAGTCCCCTGGAATGGTCCAACCCACGCTCGGCCTTCTTTGAGGACACCGAGCGGGTGATGGGCTGGGATGTTGTGGGGTCTGGCTTCAAGGTCGTACTCTCACCGGACGTTCCAAAGTTGGTGGCCGAAGAGATCCCCGGTGAGGTGGAAGGCCTCATGGATGACGCTGGCATGAAGGGTCAGCGTCCAGACTTTGTTGTCGCACACCCCGGTGGACCGAAGGTGCTCACGGCACTGCAAGAGGCACTCGACTTGGAGCAGGAAGACCTGCAGCTGAGTTGGGATTGTTTGCAGGCCTACGGAAACATGAGCTCGGCATCCGTCTTGTTCATCCTCCAAGACACCATCAACAACCCGCCGCCTCCAGGCTCGGTGGGGGTCATGGCTGCACTCGGCCCAGGCTTCTGTGCAGAGCTCAACCTTTTGAAGAGGGCAGCATAATGTCGACCAGTCTTGCTTTGTATCTGTGTGTTGTGGTGGCCGTGGCCGCCCAGCGTCTCTTTGAACTGCGAATTGCATCGCGAAACACATCCGCTTTGGTGAACGACGGTGCGGAAGAAGTGGCCTGTGGTCACTACACCGCCATGCGTTTGCTTCACACGGCTTGGCTTCTGTGTTGTGTTGGGGAAGCCTTCTTGCACGGGACCCCTCCGGCATTGTGGGTGGCCCTCACAGGCCTCACAGGGCTGGCGATCGGCCAAGGGCTCCGGCTCGCTGCCATGCGCTCGCTCGGCCCCCGCTGGACCACACGCATTTTGGTCATACCGGGACTGCCGCCCATCACCGGGGGTGTGTACCGGTGGCTGCGACACCCCAACTACCTGGGTGTAATCTTTGAACTGGCCGCTCTTCCGCTCATCTTTGGCGGTGTGTTTAGCGCCGTCTTCTTTACAGCGGCGAATCTCATCTTGTTGCTGGCCGTGCGGATTCCTGCGGAAGAAGCCGCGCTCGGCCGCGTCAACAACTATGCCGATCATCTCAATGCTCAGGGCCGACTCATCGCCCAAGGGAGCCAACAATGAACGCCGAACAAAAAGCGCGCCAAGCGCTCACAGACATCTTGGTCGAAGAATGCAGGGTCGATGCGTCAAACATCAAGGACACTTCACGGCTGCAGGATGATTTGGGCCTGGACAGCATGACCTTGCTGAGCTTGGCGCTCGAAGTCGAGAACTTCCTCGGCTGCGCGCTCGAGGAAGACCCAGAAAACCCGCCGCTCACAGTGGGCGAACTGATCGAGCTTGTGGTGGCACGGCTCGAGGAGCAGCGCAATGTTGCCTGAAGATGTCGCACGGTGCTTCCGCGAGGCTGCGGCCGTAGAAGGACTCGGTGTCGGGTTCTGGAAACGGCCCGGCGTGATCGATCACCACACCTATGCAGAACTCTTGGATGAAGCCGAACGCTTTGCTACGGGCCTTCAAGCCCTCGGTGCCAAGCGCGGTGATCGGGTGGCCTTGGTTCTTCCGACGGGTCCCGACTTCTACATTGCATGGTTTGGCTGTGTGCTGGCCCGTGCGGTTCCCGTGGCGCTCTACCCGCCTGTGCGCTTGGGTCGCTTTGCAGAGTGGCGCGCCCGCACAGCCGAGACGTTGATGGCAGCGGAATGTTCTGCGGTCATCACCGAGCGCCGATTGCAGGGCTTTCTTGGAGAGCCTGTGCAGCAGCTCGACCCGCCCTTGGGGTGTCGGGTGGTCGCCAATGTACAGGAGCACGGTCGGGAGCGGAGTTTCATTGAACACCCGATGGGTGAAATGGCCGCAATCCAGTTCAGTTCGGGCACCACAGGGGACCCAAAACCCGTTGTGCTCACCCACGAAAACATGGTTTCGAATGCGCGCAGCATCGTCTCCCTATTGCCTGGCGATTCCGCCGATCACATTGGGGTGAGTTGGCTGCCGCTGTACCACGACATGGGACTGGTTGGCTGCTTGTTGGCCGCCGTGGTGGGCCATGCGCGCTTGACCCTCATTCCGCCCGAGAACTTTGTGGCCCGGCCGATCTCTTGGCTCCAGGCCATCTCGGAGACCGGTGCCACCGTCTCGGTCGCACCCAACTTTGCCTTTGGTTTGGTGAGCGAGCGCGTGAAACCAGCAGAACTCGAGGGGTTGGACTTGAGCACCTGGCAGGTGGCCCTGTGTGGGGCGGAGCCCGTCCACCCCAAGACCATGGATCGCTTCAGCGAGACACTGTCTGCGGTCGGTTTTGACTCCACCGCCATCACCCCGGTGTATGGCTTGGCGGAGGCCACCTTGGCGGTCTCCTTCTCCGCACTGGATTCCAAGCCCCGTTGGACCGGCTTCGATCCGGACCAACTCGAGAATGACCGCACTGCAGTACCGGACCCCGACGGACGCCAAATCGCATCCTTGGGTCGTCCACTCAACTGCAGCCTGACCATCCGAAATGCGGCCCAAGAAGTGCTTGGCGAAGGCCAAGTGGGCACGGTGTACGTCAAGGGTCCGGGTGTCATGGCGGGCTATTTGAACCGCAAGGACGCAACCCGCGCCATTATTGACGATGAGGGCTGGCTGAACACCGGCGACACGGGCTTTCTCCACGACGGCGAGTTGTACTTGTGCGGTCGTGAAAAAGACCTCATCATCATCCGCGGCCGCAACCACGATCCGGCATTGGTGGAACAAGCACTCGATGGTCTACCCGGCCTGCGCAGTGGCTGTGCCGCCGCATTCGCAAGCACCGCGGAGAAGGCCGATACGGAAAGCTTGGTGGTGGTGACCGAGGTTCGAAACGCCAAGCAGATCGATGCGGGCCAAGTCGAAGAAGAGGCCAGACAACGCATCCAAGCCCAGACGGGTCTTCGGGTAGAAAGTTTGACCTTGGTCGAAGCCGGCACCCTTCCCCGGACTTCATCGGGCAAAATTCGTCGGGCAGAGACCCGCAGGCTCTTTGAGGCCCGCGAACTCACCGCCCCCGATTCGGTTGGGATGGGCTTGGTGGTTCGGGAGAATGTCCGGGGTGTACTGCACCACACCATGCGCCAACTGCGACGACTGGGCCCACGGTAGGCGCTGTTGGGGTCGGAGATGCCAGTGGAACGGACACCGATTGCGGTGGTGGGTGGAGGGCCAGCGGGTCTGGCCACCGCCATTGCGCTCGCCCTTGCAGGAGAATCGGTGATCGTGCTGGAGCGCGGTCGGTGGCCGAGGGACAAGATCTGCGGTGAGGGGGTGATGCCCGCCGGTGTGGATGTGCTCGACCGGCTCGGGGTATTGCCCCTCATCGATGCAGACCAATGTCGTCCGTTTCAAGGGATCAGCTGGCTCGACAAGCAGGGCAAAGGCATCGATGGTGACTTTGCCAGTGGCCATGGGCTCGCCATTCGGCGAACCGGACTCAGTACGGCCCTGTACCGCCGGGCCCAGTCATTGGATGGCATCGAATTGTGGCAGCGGGCCATGGTCCAAGACATGGTCCTTGCGCCCGATGGGGTGTGTCTGACCGTGCGCCACGAAGGCCAGTCTCGGACCGTGAAAGCGGCGGTGGTCATCGGTGCGGATGGAAGGAATTCACGGATTCGCAAGTGGAGTGGGCTTCAGGGCCAGCCGCCGGTATCGGTCCGTCGCTGGGGGGCGCGTCAGCATTTTTGTACCCAGCCGTGGTCGGACCGGGTGGAGGTGTGGTGGGCCGATGGGGTCGAAGCCTACATCACCCCATCGAGTGAGTCCCGCGTCGAAGTGGCCTTTCTGTGGGACGAGGCTGTTTTCGAACCGCCCGAAAAGGGTGCCAAGCTGGTGACCAGCATGCTCTCTTTGTTTCCCGCACTTCGAGACCGTTTGGCCGGGTCGCTCGATGCACCGACCAGTGCCGCGGCCGCCATGGGACCGCTTGCGGTGGCCGCGAGTGGGGCCTCCTCCGATCGGGTTCTGCTGGTTGGCGATGCGGTTGGCTATGTCGATGGCATCACCGGAGAGGGGATCACGGCGGGCCTGCTTCAGGCGGAAGCCGTGGCCCGCCTCTTGCCTGAACGGTTGGCGGAAGAGCGCCTGGATGAACGGTCGCTGCGTCGACTGGGCGGAGCCGTGGAAGCCATCTTTCAAGAGACGGTTCCCTTGGCCCAAGCGGCCCTGCTGCTCAGCCGGTATTCGGGACTGCGGCGGATGGTCATTCGTGGGCTCAGCCGTGCTGAAGGGCTCTTTACCCACCTGCTCGAACTCAACATGGGCCGGACACGCTGGTACCGGGTTTCTCCGCTCACGATTCTCGAATTTGTCGGCGGACTCTTGTTTCCGAGGTGACCCCAGAGGGTCATCGGTATGCCCATGATTGAGCGTACTCCGCTCGCCAAATAGTGGGCGGCGTGGTCGGTATAGCCCCCTCAATGGCCATCATGGAGTAGTCTGGAAGCAAGGCAAGGGACTGTCCATGGGTGACGAGGCGAAGGAAAGACACGGATGGCGCCGGTACCGCTGGGTCTTGGCCGTGGTGGTCCTTGTTTTGGTGGGTACGTTCGCCAAGAATGCGTTTGTCCGCTTCAAAAACATGGCCGTGTACGCCAAGCGTTCGGAAGGCATGGAGATGCTCGAGCAAATTCACTTGTCTGAACTCGATTATTTTGAAAAGCACGGAGCGTTTGTGGCGGTCGGTCCCACACCACAACGCGCACCCGGAAGGTCGCAGACAGACTTCGAATCTGAGCACATGGACGGATGGAAACGCTTGGGGTGGCAGCCACAGTCCAAGGTGCGATGCCAGTACGAGGTCACCGTATCCACACCGGCCAACTTTCGTGCCGTGGCGCGCTGTGATGTGGATGGTGATGGCGAGTTGTCGGTGTTTGTCAGTGCTCGGGAGCACCCCCCAAAGAGGGTGTCGCCAGACAACCGTTATTGAATGTCCGATTCTACGGTGGATGAAAGCCTCCGTGGTCTTGATGGTGCCGTTGATCGCAATCAAAATTGGATAGTCAGCACGGCGAAATTGCGATACCCATCGTGTCTCTCAGAGGTGCGAATGACTCGCTGGTTTTTGATCCTTCTTGCCCTCACTGCCTGCGCCCCAAAGGCCGCAGCCCCAACCGCTGGAGCCAACGCCATGCAATCTCCACCGATCGCCACCCAACAGCCCCACACCCACACCGAACACGGTGTAGATCGGCCCGACCCGTACCATTGGTTGCGAGACCGAGAGAATGCGGAAGTCATCGCCTATCTCGATGCCGAAAACGCCTACACAGCCGCGCAGACAGACCACATCGATGGCTTCCGGAAGCTGCTGTTCGATGAGATGGTCGCCCGGATTCAAGAGACCGACCTGAGCGTGCCGGTCAAAGACGGGCCCTATTGGTACTACAGCCGCACCGAAGACGGCCTGGACTACAAGATCCGAGTCCGCAAACTCGAGTCCATGGATGCCGAAGAGGAAGTTCTGCTCGACTTAAACCAACTCGACCACGAGTACATCGGGCTGGGGGCCTTCTCTGTCTCCCCCGACCACAACCTCCTCGCCTACAGCCTCGACACCACCGGACGAGAGGTGTACGACCTGCGGTTCATCGACTTGCGCACGGGCGAGCATCTGCCCGACGTCATCGAAGGCATCACGCGGAACATCGCCTGGGCCAACGACAACACCACCGTCTTCTACACCCGGCAGGACGAAGCCCTCCGCCCCCACCAAATCGCCCGACACACACTGGGCCAGACGGGAGAGGACACCGTGGTGTGGACCGAGGAGGATGACAAATTCCGTACGTACATCTGGCGCTCCCGCTCCAATGCATTTCTGATCATCGGCAGCTTCAGCAGCCTCACCACCGAAATGCGGGTGCTGGATGCCAACACACCAAATGGCGACTTCACGGTCTTCGCCGAACGCCACCTGGGCCATGAATACAGCATCGAACACCAGGGCGACCGCTGGCTGGTGCTCACCAACGACTCCGACGATGCCGATGGAAAACACGACGAACGGGCCGTCAACAGCAAGATGATGGAGGCCCCCGTTGGTGGAAACACCGCGCGCACCGCCTGGACAGAGCTCATCGCCCACCGAGACGACGTCACCCTCCAAGGCGTAGAGGCGTTTGACCGTTTCGTCGTCCTGGACGAACGAGAAGGCGGTCTGGCGCACCTGCGCGTGATGGATCTGCAGACCGGCAGCGACGCCCGCATGGAAATGCCAGAGCCGCTGTACACCGTTTATGGGTCCGAAAATCCCAACTACGACACCACCACCTTCCGGATCGGCTACCAATCGATGGTGACACCCCGATCGGTATTCGATGTCGACCTCGTGTCTGGCGAACGAACATTGCTCAAAGAGACACCGGTCCTCGGTGGCTATGACCGCACCGCCTACACGACCGAACGCCGCTGGGCGACGTCGCCCGACGGTACAAAAGTGCCGATGTCGGTGCTTCGCCGCAACGACACACCGCTCGACGCATCCGCACCGCTGCTGCTGTACGGCTACGGCAGCTATGGCGCCAAGCTGGACCCCTGGTTCAGCAGCGCACGCCTGTCGCTGGTCGACCGCGGCGTCATCTTGGTCATCTGCCACCCCCGCGGGGGCGGGGAGATGGGTGAGACCTGGTATCGGCGCGGCAAGTTCCACGAAAAGCAGAACACATTCACCGACTTCGCCGCCTGTGGAGACCAGCTCGTGGCCGACGGTTGGACCACAAGGGACAACATGGCCCTGCAGGGCGGCAGTGCGGGAGGTCTGTTGATGGGAACGGTCATGAACCAGCGTCCGGATCTCGCGGCCCGGGTCGTGGCCCAGGTGCCCTTCGTCGACGTGGTCACAACCATGCTCGATGAAAGCATTCCCCTCACCGCTGGTGAGTGGGAAGAGTGGGGTGACCCACGCAAGCGTGAGTTCTTCGATACGATGCTCGCCTACTCGCCCTACGACAACGTCACGGCCCAGGACTACCCAGCCTTGCTCGTGACCGCGGGCCTCCATGACCCCCGCGTCCAGTACTGGGAGCCCGCCAAGTGGGTCGCCAAGCTCCGCGTCACCAAGACCGGAGACAGCCAGGTACTGCTCAAGACCAACATGGCCGCCGGACACAGCGGCAAGTCGGGTCGCTACGGCGCCATCGAAGACGTGGCCTACGTCTACGCATGGCTGTTGGACGGTTGGGGACTGGCAGAGACGCCCGAGAAGGCGGAGTAAGCACACGCCCAACTGCTGAACATGCAGTCACCCCGTCCGAGAGGTCACCGTTGGGCCTTCATCCTTCCGTGTTGGCGTCCTCTAGGAAACCGGAGGGCACCACCTGTAAAGGGATGGAGCCTGTCCAGCCGGCAAACAGGCGCGTAGAAACGGAGACTTGCAGCTCCCAGCGTACAGCACAGACCCTTTCCTCCCAGACATCGCCATGCCCGGTGGCGAAGCTGTATGCCTCCGTTTGTGGAATCGTGCCTCGAATCTCCGTGGTAAATCGCTGACCCGCCTTGAGTACAACACCCTCACTGTACATCTTCTCGTTTTGATAAACCTCTTGGCTGATGGTGGTGGGATTGGTGACCGCTACCCCTTCCTCGTGGTCTGGGTAGTCCTTTGATTGTTCCAGACATCGAAGCTTCACCCGAATGCCCCGGAGACTGAGGCTCATTCGCGGCGTACAACTCACCGTCAAAGCGTAGTCTCCGCCCACGCCGACCACCGTGTTCGGCGTGGTGACAACAAACGATCGCAACTGGCCTTTGAGCAAGAGGGCGTGGACCCAAGACAACACCAATATGCCGAGAAAAAAGTAGCCAAAAATGGGGGCCACCAAGAAACTGGCCGCAGCAATAAACAACAGGACGAGACTGAACGCCCATCCTTGTTTGGGCCCTGTGTCCGAGGCGACACGACCCGGTTCATTGCCTTCCCGATTCAAACTGCCGGGCG
>Ga0163108_10004032_pt1 | contig 10405 bp, 11 predicted proteins | sample Fk1155metaG_FD_109644 | JGI IMG/M metagenome (GOLD analysis project Ga0163108, IMG submission 109644) | Marine microbial communities from the Central Pacific Ocean - Fk160115 155m metaG | ecosystem: Environmental > Aquatic > Marine > Oceanic > Photic zone | place: The Central Pacific Ocean...
AAATTCTTTTTGTTTACTGCTGCTGCACAAAACGGTTATTTTTGGCTCATTTTAATTGCTGTAATTAATGTTACTATCTCGCTTTATTATTATTTAATGGTAGTAAAAGCAATGTTCATTAACAAAAATGATAATCCGATTGCACGAATTGAAGATAACCTGTACACTAAAGCTTCATTTATAATTTGTTTGGTAGGGATATTTGTATTAGGATTTTATAGCAGTATTTTTGAGTATATTAATTCAGTTTCAATAGGGTTATGAGTATATTAAAAGGAAAACATACGATTAAGGAAATTGATGGTGTAAGATGCACTGTTGTAGAGAAAAAGATAGAACAAGAGCGTGTTAATTTCTTGACTCATTTACTCAAAATTAATGGTTTTGAAGTAAGAACACTAGAGGGAAAAAAGAAAGAGGAAGAAGATCCTCAAACCTATCTTTTAGGTGTTACGGACTTGGTATTTAATGCTGTTATTTGGGTATATGAAAGAAAGCTAAAAACTCCTGAGGGTAAAAAAGTTACTGCTGACTATTGGAACCAAAAAACAAAAACCTTAGAGCCTAACTATTGGGATAAGAAGTTGAAATAAACGATCCGAATGGAAAATTGAGAGTATTAAGTTTATTTTTTAGTAGTTTTATGAGATAAAAACATACAAAATGGAAAAAGAAAATGTTAAAATAGAAGAAACTCCCGGGGTAAGACACCCTGGCAATCTGAGTTTTGAGGATCAAGATGGTTGGCATGAAGAATATAATAAATTAAGTTCTGAAAAAAAGATCTTATTAGAAACACAAGAACAAACTAGATTAATACAAAGAATCTCAAAGAATGTTCTTTTCTGGTTCTGGTTGATAATAATTGGATTAATCGGTTACGTAATTATTATTTTTGATGTATTAAAATAATATTTTACTAGAAGTTTTAGAAATAACTCATCAATTCAAAGTTACTAGACTATCACATTCTAATCACAAATAACATTCGATTTTCACGTATTGTTTCTTTTAGGAAATCCTTTCCATTAATTTATCAGAGAAATCTATTAATGGGGCTTTATTATTAGACTCAATGGCTTCTAAATGTTTTAATGCTCTTGTGTAATAATCCTTCATCATATCAATGGTATGCTTCTCAAGATCTAAGCTTTTAAAAATTTCTTTAACTGCACTTATTTTCCCTTCAGAATCCTCAGAAGTATAATAATCTTGCAATTGCTTTTTAGCTATATCATCAGCTAACTGCAATGCTTTTAAATACAAAAAGGTTTTTTTATTTGCCAAAATATCACCTCCCAGCTGTTTCCCAAAAGTATCAGGGCTGCCAAAAGCGTCTAACAAATCATCTTTTAACTGAAATGCAATTCCTATATTTTTACCAAATCCATACAAATGTTCTTGCTCTTTCTTGTCAGCCCCTGCAGTAATGCCTCCTATTTGTAATGAGGCAGCTAATAAAACTGCTGTTTTGTATTCAATCATTTTCATGTAATCAGAAAGTAACACGTCACCTTGAGTTTCAAAATCCATATCCCACTGCTGTCCTTCACAAACCTCAGTTGCGGCTTTACTAAATACACTCAAAACATCTTTTACAATAGAGACATCTACATCCGCCATCAGTTGATAAGCCTGTACTACCATTGTATCTCCAGACAAAATGGCTACATTATTATTCCACTTTTCATGCACAGTAGGGTTTCCTCTCCTAAGCGGAGCATTGTCCATAATGTCATCATGCAGTAATGTAAAGTTATGAAAGACCTCAATAGCAAGTGCTGGGGAAATTGCTTTGGTTATATCTTTATCAAATAATTGATGGGCCATTAATAGCAAAATAGGACGCATTCTTTTTCCCTTCAACCCCATAATGTAAGCAATAGGGTCATATAATAATTCAGGTGTTTTTGGGTAAGAAATCTGTTGAATCTCCTTTTCAATCAATACACCCAATTCCTGAATATCTTTCATTATTCTTTTGCCAGATTTACTAAATATTCTCCATAACCACTCTTTCTGAGAGGTTCAGCAATCTCCAAAAGTTTTGCGTCATCAATGTAGCCCATCCTGTAAGCCGCTTCCTCAATACATCCAATTTTTCTTCCTTGTCTTTCCTCAATTACTTGCACATATTGGTTGGCTTGCATTAATGAAGAAAAAGTTCCTGTATCCAGCCAAGCTGTCCCTCTTCCTAAAACTTTCACAACTAACTTGCCTTGTCTTAAATATTCCTTATTTACATCTGTAATTTCATACTCCCCTCTTGCAGATGGCTTAATGTTTTTTGCAATCTCTACCACTGAATTGTCATAATAATAAAGTCCAGGAACTGCATAATTTGATTTCGGATTTTGTGGCTTTTCTTCTAATGATAAAGCATGATGATTTTCATCAAACTCTACTACACCATATCTTTCCGGATCGTTTACATGATATCCAAAAATAATACCTCCATCAACATTTTTACACTCTCCTAATGTCTTAATTTTCATTTGAAAAATGTTATCTCCTAATACCAGGCAGGCTTTATCATTCCCTATAAATTCTTCTCCAATCACAAATGCTTGAGCCAAACCGTTCGGAACTTCTTGGACTTTATATTCAAATCTACAACCCAATCTGCTTCCGTCCCCTAGCAATTTCTTAAAAAGTGGTAAATCGTGAGGAGTTGAAATAATCAAAATCTCATTTATCCCAGAATACATTAATGTAGATAAGGGATAATAAATCATTGGCTTATCATAAATAGGCAGCATTTGTTTGCTTATTGCCAAAGTAAGTGGGTGCAATCTTGTCCCTGATCCACCTGCTAAAATTATTCCTTTCATATCATTTTTCTTTTTACTTTAATTTGTGTTAATTCTACATCCTCCTCCTCATCAAAGATATCGAGTAATGGTTCCTTAAATGCCTCAGTTGTAATCACCCTTTCTAATGTCAATAAAAGGGCAGGTAATAACAACAAATTGGTCAACATTGCAATAAGTAGCGTAATGGAAACCAATAGCCCCAAAGCAACCGTTCCTCCAAATTCTGAGGCAATAAAGATAAAGAAACCACAGAAAAGAACAACTGATGTGTAAATCATACTTACTCCAGTCTCTTTTAGGGCCGCAATAACCGACCTTTTTATATTCCATTTTCTTGCGATTAATTCCTGTCGGTATTTAGCCAAAAAGTGTATTGTATCGTCCACCGAAATGCCAAAAGCAATACTAAAAACTAGAATAGTTGAGGGCTTAATTGCAATGTTAAAATAGCCCATTATGGCTGCTGTTAGTAACAAAGGAATCAAATTTGGGATAAGTGAAACTACCACCATTCGGAAGGAATTAAACATCCAGGCCATAAAAATTGCAATAAGAATAATCACCAAAAACAGAGAGGTAAAAAGGTTTCGAACCAAGTATTTTGTACCATTTACGAACACAATGCTTGCTCCAGTAATGGTTACATTATACTTTTCTGAATCAAATATTTTATCCATTTTTGGTTGCAAAACATCCATTATACTATCCAATTTTGGCGTGCTTATATCTGACATCCTCATGCTTATTCGTGCTATTTGGTTTAAGGAATCTGTAAAAATATTTTTGCTTAACACATTATCGTTTTGCAAATTGTTCGCATAGGAAAATATCCAGTTCTTTTCTTGTGAATTAGGTAGTGTGTAGAAACTGGTATCCCCATTGTAAAAAGTCTGTTTCGCATATTTAGTAAAATCAACAATGGAAATAGCTCGTGAAAATTCAGGAAAACTATCCAAAACCAATTGTAATTGTTCTATCTTTTTTATTACCGATATTTTCATTAAGCCATTTTTCTTTTTTGTGTCCACCAAAACTTCACAGTGCATTACTCCTGAAAAATTTTGTTCAAAAAACTTTATGTCCTTATACAAAACCCCATCTTTGGGTAAGTCATCCGTAAGTTTTCCAGTAGTTTTCACTTTAAATACTCCGAAAATCCCCAAAATAACTACTGCTAATGTTACAATATAAATCTGTGTCCTTTTATACTGCACTAATTTTACAAGAGTTGCCACAGAGGCATTTACCCATTTTTTATCTAAATGCTGAGTGTGTTTTCTTTTTGGAGGAGGAAAATAACTAAGAGCAATAGGGATAATAATAAGTGAAAAAAGAAAAATGAGCATAATATTCATAGAAGCAATTACCCCAAATTCTTTAAGTGTTTGGCTTTTGGTGAATATAAAAGCAGCAAAACCAGAAGCAGTTGAAAGGTTAGTAAGTAGTGTGATATTCCCCACCTTATTTATTATTCTCGATATTGCTTTTATCTTGTTTCTGTGTCCTTTAAATTCGTTATGAAATTTGTTGAGTAAAAAAATACAATTCGGAATGCCAATAACAACTATTACTGGCGGAACCAATGCCATTAAAATTGAAATTTCATATCCTAAAAGGGACATAGTTCCAAATGACCAGATTACGCCAATTACTACCACAAACATAGATACTAAAGTCGCCCTAATCGAACGGAAAAACAGAAATAAAATAAAGGAAGTAATAAGCAAGGTAAGAATAATAAAAAGTGTTATTTCTTTGCGTACCTGTATAGAATCAACTGTTCTAATATATGGTAATCCGGAATAATGTAGATCTAAATTTTGCCTCTTAGCATACTCTTCTCCTTTGAGATGTATTAGCTGAATCAATTCTTCCCGTTCGTTTATTTTTAAAATTTCAGGATTGATACTTACAACTAAAAAAGTGGCTTTCGATTTTTCATTATAGAATAAATCTTTATAAAATGGCTGATTTAATAAATTGGTAACCGATTTATCAAATTCCTCTTGAAAAGTTAAATTGGAATTATGCCAGTTAATCGTCTTAAAACTTTTGCTAATTGTGTCCTTTACAAGCAAAGATAAATTCTCAATGGAATTTGTCTTTTCAACTCCACTAATTTCGCTTATTTCATTACTTAAGTTTTGCCAAGCACTATATTGTTCAATATTAAATAAGTCAGGGTTTATGACACCAATAACCATGGTATTCTTATTGTCACCAAAATTATTTCTGAAGTTTTTATAATCATGAAAAACAGTAGATGTTTTTGGCAAAATCTTTGCCATTTGATAGGATAGCTTTATGCTATTTGCCTGATAAAGCATCAAGGTAGTTAACAAAATAACAGAAAGTAAAATTGCAAGACGAAACCTTAATATAATTCTAGAAATTACTACCCACATAAATATATAAAATGCTTTTTTATGATGCTTAAATTTTTTCCGAAAATAAGGACAAAATTTGATTATCCCTCTTCTTAACGAATTAATTTATACCAATCTTATGTCTTCAACAAAATATTTAAATAGAGATAAAAAAACGGCTAAAAATGAGCCAAAAAAATTTAATGATTAGGAAACTCTAAATGGTTAAAATTTCTTTTTCTTTGGCAGAAAAATGATTATCTGTTGTTGTAATATACGAATCCGTTAGTTTTTGCACTTCTGACTGAGCATCTTTTTCCAAGTCTTCTGACAACCCCTCTTTTCCTAATTGCTTCATTTCATCATTCGCTTTATGGCGAACATTTCGAATGCTTACTTTGCAATGTTCTGCTTCTGCTTTTGCTTGTTTTACCAATTCTAATCGTCTTTCCTCAGTAAGTGGGGGAATGTTTATCATTATCATTTCCCCATTATTCATAGGCGTAAAGCCAAGATTAGCTTCCATTATTGCTTTCTCAATATCTTGCAAAACAGATTTATCCCAAGGTTGAATAGAAATGGTTTGCGCATCAGGAGTGTTTACATTAGCCATCTGACTGATAGGAGCAGAAGTGCCATAATAGTCAACTTGAACACTGCCAAGCATTTGCGGATTAGCTTTTCCTGCTCTTATTTTTGTCAATACAGCTTCCAAGTGCTTAATGGATTCTTCCATTTGCTCTTTGGCAGCCTCTAAGTGAAATTTTACTTCTTCTGTCATTGGTTAAAAGCTTTATACAAGATTATTAAAAATTAACCAAAGTTCCAACTTTTTCGCCAGAACATACTTTTTTAAGGTTGCCGTTTTGGTTCATATTGAAAACTTTAATCGGTAAATTGTTTTCCCTGCAAAGGGTGAAAGCCGTCATGTCCATTACTTTCAAACCTTTTTTATACACCTCATCAAAGGAAATAGAGTCATACATTTTTGCCGTTTTATCTTTTTCAGGATCGGCCGTGTAGATACCATCCACTCTGGTCCCTTTCAAAATTACATCTGCCTCAATCTCAATAGCTCTTAAAGTGGCAGCCGTGTCGGTTGTGAAATAAGGATTTCCTGTTCCTCCTCCAAATATTACTACTCTCCCCTTTTGTAAATGGCGAATGGCTTTTCTTCTGATGTAAGGTTCAGCAACTTGTTCCATTTTAATTGCGGTAAGCAACCTTGTTTGGATGTTAATTTTTTCTAGTGCCGATTGCAAAGCCATTCCATTTATGATGGTAGCAAGCATCCCCATATAATCGCCCTGAACTCTGTCAAATCCTGCTCCTTCCGATTGAATTCCTCTATAAATATTGCCACCCCCAATTACAATAGCAACCTCAACGCCAAGAGATGTGATTGCATGTATTTCATTGGCATAATCGGTTAATTTTACCGAATCAATACCGTATTTCTTTTTCCCCATCAAAGCTTCCCCGCTTAATTTTAATAGAATCCTTTTGTATTGCATAGTCTAAAAAAGTTTTTCAAAGATAAATAATTCAGCTAAAGAAAAAATAATGTAGTTTAGAAATTTTGAGCCATAAAAAAGCCGCTCTGAAAAAAAGTGGCTTCTTAAAATTATATAAGTGTTTTTTAACCTAATGAAACTCTTTTAAAACTACTAACTTCAACATCACTATAAGTTTTAATGTAATCTGAAACAGATTGTTTTTCATCTTTAATGAAATCCTGATCAAGCAGACACATTTCTTGGTCTAAAGTAGTATTATCTGAAATGTATCGGTCCATTTTGCCAGGAATAATTTTATCTAAAATATGCTCTGGCTTACCTTCTGCTATTAATGCTGTTTTTACAGTTTGTTCTGCTTCTGCCATTACCTCATTTGTTAATTGCGACATAGAAATGTATTGCGGAACATTTTTAAGTTTTTTTCCTAATCTTGCTAACTCTTCATTGTCTTTTTCAATTACAGCAATTCTCGCCTGTGTTTCTGAAGAGACAAATTCTGCATCAAAATCCTTGTAAGATAAAGTAGTTGCCCCCATAGAGGCTACTTGCATTGCCAAATCTTTGGCTAATACCTCCGATTTTTCAACTACATTAGTCAACCCAACCAAAACTGCAATTTTCACCCCATGAATATAAGAGCCAACAAAAGGAGCTTCTACTCTTTCAAAAGCGGAAATTTCTAACTTTTCTCCAATGACTCCTGTCTGTTCAATTAATTTTTCTGCAACAGTCATTCCACCAAAATCGGCTGTCATAAAAGAATCCTTATCCTTATGATTTAGTGCTATATCGGCAAATTGACTAGTTAATTCTTTGAAAGAATCGTTTTTAGCAACAAAGTCTGTTTCGCAAGCTAATACAATTGCAATACCTGCTGTATTATCTGCATTTATTTTTGTAATTGCCACTCCTTCAGAAACTTCCCTATCGGCACGCTTTGCAGCTACTTTTTGTCCTTTTTTTCTCAGCACATCAATTGCCGCATCAAAATCGCCATTAGCTTCTAATAATGCATTTTTACAATCCATCATTCCTGCACCTGTTTGCCTTCTTAATGTGGCTACATCAGCCGCTTTAATCGCTCCCATTTTTACTTTTCTGTTTTAGTTGTTTCTTCTTTTGTTTGTTTTTCCTTTTTAGCTTTTAGTTTTTTAGCATTTTCCATGGCTTTCTGTTCAACCGCTTTATTTTTTTCTTCTAATCCTTCTGCAACAGCATTGGTAATAATTTCCATTATACACTCAATTGATTTTGTAGCATCATCATTGGCAGGGATAGGAAATTCAACCAGGCTTGGATCTGAATTGGTATCCACCATCGCAAAAGTTGGAATATTTAGCTTTCTGGCCTCAGCAACTGCAATATACTCTTTATTAATATCTACAACAAAAATAGCAGAAGGCATACGATTCATTTTTGAAATACTGCCTAAATTCTTTTCCAATTTTTCTCTAGTTCTTGAAATTTGAAGGCGCTCTCTTTTTGATAAAGTATCAATAGTTCCGTCCTCCTTCATTTTATCAATAGTCTCCATCTTTTTTACTGCTCTTCGGATAGTAACAAAATTGGTTAGCAAACCGCCTGGCCATCTTTCAGTAATGTACGGCATATTGATTCTTTGCACTTTTTCAGCAACAATATTTTTTGCTTGTTTTTTGGTTGCAACGAATAAAATATTTTTTCCTGATTTTGCAATCTGTTTCATTGCAGAGGCAGCCTCTTCAATTTTTGCTACTGACTTATTTAAGTCAATAATATGGATTCCATTTCTCTCCATAAAAACATAAGGGGACATTGCTGGATTCCACTTTCTTTTTTGGTGTCCAAAATGCACACCTGCGTCTAATAGTTCTTTAAAATTCGTTCTTGTCATGTTTACTTTCTTTTAGTCAGCAACCCTTAGGTAGAAGCCTTCTGGCTTGTCCTAAAAGTTTAGATGCTAAACATTGATTAATAATTAAAATTCTATCTTTTAACCCACTGGAATTTCTTCCTTGCTTTCTTTTGTCCGGGTTTCTTTCTTTCCACAACTCTAGGATCTCTCGTAAGTAAACCTTCTGCTTTTAGTGCAGGTCTATTTTCAACATCTAGCTCACATAAAGCCCTGGCAATAGCCAACTTTATTGCATCTGCTTGACCAGTAGTTCCTCCCCCTACAACATTTACTTTTATATCAAATTTACCTTCCATATCTACTACTTGTAATGGTTGATTTACTTTATAAAGCAGTATTTCAGTTGGAAAATATTCTTTACTATCTTTTTTGTTTATGGTAATTTTACCTTTACCAGCCGACATATATATCCTAGCGACTGATGCTTTTCTTCTTCCTATTGTATGAATCGTATCCATATTATTTTAAATCGTTTAAATTTAAGCGTTGTGGTTTTTGTGCCTCTTGCCCATGCTCAGCACCTGCATATATATAACAGTTTTTTAAGATTGCTGCTCCCAATTTATTTTTAGGAAGCATCCCTTTAATGGCATGTTTTACAACTGATGTTTCATCTTTTTTCAGCATCTGAGCAGGAGAGATTCTTTTTTGCCCTCCTGGAAATCCAGTGTGAGAAAAAATTTCTCTTTTTTCCATTTTGTCTCCTGTCATTACAATTTTACCTGCATTAATTACAATTACATAATCACCACAATCAGCATGAGGGGTAAAATTTGTTTTATACTTACCTCTTAAAACTTTGGCAATTTTTGATGCCATTCTTCCAAGAATTTGTCCTTCAGCATTAACTACAAACCACTCTTTGTTTGCTGTCTCTTTATTTGCTGATAATGTTTTGTAACTTAATGTATCCACTATATATATGTTTTTTAGTCCTTTATAAAAGGGCTGCAAAATTACACTTTTTTATATTTCTGCAAAATATTATTACCTATTATTGCTTACAACATTTAACACCTTTCCTATCTTGATAAAAGCTGTAATTGCTTTATCTAAATCTGCACGACTATGTGCAGCAGAAATCTGAACTCTAATTCTAGCTTTTTCTTTTGGCACAACAGGGAAGAAAAATCCAATAACGTATATCCCCTCATCCAATAGTTTGTTTGACATTTTTTGCGCCAGTTTTGCATCATACAACATAACAGGAACAATAGGATGTATTCCCTCCTGAATATCAAAACCCGCGACAGTCATCTTCTCTCTAAAATAAGTAGTATTTTCTTCTAGTTTATCTCTTAAATCAGTTGAATCTGAAAGTAAATCGATTACCTTGGTAGCAGCTCCAACTATAGATGGCGCTAAAGAATTAGAAAATAAATACGGGCGTGATCTCTGACGCAACATATCTACAATTTCCTTACGGCCAGAAGTAAAACCTCCCATAGCGCCTCCAAGAGCTTTCCCTAAAGTAGAAGTAATAATATCTACCCGTCCTATTACATCACAATGCTCGTGCGTACCCCTGCCAGTTTTACCAACAAAACCTGTAGAATGGGAATCATCAACCATAACTAAAGCATCATATTTTTCTGCCAAATCACAGATTTTATCCAATTGTGCCAAATAACCATCCATTGAGAAAACCCCATCTGTAACAATAATCCTATTTCTTTGTTCCTGAGAAAGCTTCAGTTGCTCTTCCAAACTTTCCATATCATTATTTTTGTATCGATATCTTTTTGCTTTACACAATCTAACTCCATCAATAATAGATGCATGATTCAACTCATCAGAAATAATAGCATCTTCTGC
>Ga0163108_10004034_pt1 | contig 10405 bp, 8 predicted proteins | sample Fk1155metaG_FD_109644 | JGI IMG/M metagenome (GOLD analysis project Ga0163108, IMG submission 109644) | Marine microbial communities from the Central Pacific Ocean - Fk160115 155m metaG | ecosystem: Environmental > Aquatic > Marine > Oceanic > Photic zone | place: The Central Pacific Ocean...
CGGTTTCTTTGGCAATGGCAGTTCGCCTCCCGCGGATGGTGGGGTCTACTGTGGCGGCTGCGGAAGTGAGATCGCCTACGCCTTCATCGCCGGCGGAGCGGGGGGTCCAGCGGGCCCCCATCATGGTGCGGGTGGCTTTGGTGGTGGTGGCTGCGGTGGAAACTACGGCGGCGGCGGCGGCGGTGGATACAGCGGCGGTGGTTCGGGCTCCAGCAACGGCTACGGTGGCGGTGGCGGTGGCTCGTTCAGCAATGGAATGGAAGCGGTGACGGCAAGCGGAATCAATGAAAGCCATGGATCGGTCATCATCACCGTCTACGAATAAGCCCACCCGTCCGCGTCAGCCTCCAGCGGCCAGATCTTCAATCCCGATGGTGCCATCCGCGAAATAGATCTGTTCTACGTTGAGCAGCGTGTCGGTTCCATCCGGGCCCTGGACGACCTGATTGTCCCCATCCGCTTCTACCGTGTATGCACTCCGATCATTGCAATAGATCACCGTATCGACCCCCTCTCCACCATCCAAGGTGTTGTCGCCTGAATTTCCGCGCAAGAGGTTGTCTGCGCTGTTGCCCAACACAGAGGCATCGTTGGTCCCTGTCAGGGTGACTTGAACCAAGTACTGAGACTTGTGGGTGTAGGGCTTTTCGGGGTTGAATTGCATGTGAAACACACCATCAAAGGTGCTGGCCAAGCGCGCTTCATACCCCGCCATGGGTGGCAGGAAGGCCTCCAGCAGTTCCTTGCCCTGTGGGTCCTTCTCAGCGACCTCATCGCGGTTCTGGGCAATGTAAATGCCCCACATGCCACCGGGCTCGTCAAACGCACCCCAATAGCCGTAGTAGCTATCGATCACAGACGCGATGTACTCCTGCGCCAAACTTTCTTCCGCCGCCAACTCATCGATCCAGTCGTTCACACCTGGATCGATGGGAATGCCCCAGCGCCCATCTTCGAGTGAAGCCAAGGCTTCGGCTTTGAGTTCCGCTTGGTAGTCGGGCAATGCACCGGGCATATACGTCCCGATCCCCATGTCGTGAACCAGATGGAAAATCTCTTCAAAAGTAGCGTCGCGGTGATTCCAGTCATTGTTGATGTACCAGTCTCCGCCTTCCACCGTCATCTCATCTTGGAACAAAGGTTGGGCATCAAATGGAGGCTCTTCTCCTTCTTCGTGTGCACCACCGGGAAGCATCAAGGTGGCCCCATTGTCGGCCATCCTGTTCGCCACGGCCGACTTGTCAGCCCCATACCGGCTCCCCGGCACATCGGTCAGGAAGAAGCGCAACACATTGCGCGCACGGTGCACCATTTCGTCGGTGACTTCCGTGGCGGCAAAAATCTTGATGGGCTTGCGGTTGGGCGCCACAACCTCTGCATACCGATCAAAGCCCCACGATTGATAGCCGGCGTAGCGACTCGGGGTTGGAACCACGATTCCCGTGTCTTCCAGGCAAGTCGTCGACGGTTCCCCCGCCTCCCAGATGGTTTCACCCGGCACCGCCTCTTCCGCCTTGTCGGTGGCACAAGAGAACATGGGACCACAGAGGCTCAGCAACAAGAATGAAGATGGTCGTGAATGTGTCATGGTGCACCATCTTTCCCCGATGAGACCCCAATTGTCCAGCCTGAAATGACGCCCGTTTGATGTGGACCACCGCCGGGCGCTACCATGGTTGCATGTTGATTCGAAATACATGGCTGGATGGTGAACAGGTCGACCTGCGCATCAAGGATGGGTGCATCGAATCCATCCACGCCCACCAAGAAGGCACCGAAACGTGCGACATCGAAGGGGGAATGGTGTGCCCCCCATTTGCCGAACCCCACGTCCATCTGGACGCCACGCAACTGGGCGCACGGATGCCAAACCGGTCCGGCACCCTCTTTGAAGGCATCGACAACTGGGCAGTCTTGCGGGAGCAAATCACAGCCGACGATGTGCGCAAACGCGCCATCAAAACCGTGGGCTGGTACCTGGCGCACGGCGCCACACGGATTCGCACCCATGTCGACACCGCAAGCCCCACCGCCGCAGAAGCCCTCCTTTCGTTGCGCGATGAACTGCGGGATCCATCTGTGCTGGGGATCCCCGTGGCGTTGCAGGTGGTCGCATTCCCGCAGCAAGGGATTTTGACCTCCACCCAGCGCCAAGCCGATTGGGAGGCCGTGGTGGCGATGGGTTGCGATGCTGTGGGCTGCATTCCCCACTACGAACAAAGCCATGAAAACGGCGACCAAACCGTTCGAATGTGCTTCGATTTGGCGGAGAAGCACGGCATTCAGGTGGACCTTCACTGCGATGAAACCGATGACCCTAGTTGGAAAGCCTTGGTGCAAGTCTGTACCGAAACACGGAACCGATCCTTTGCTGGAAAAGTAGTGGCTGGGCACTGTACAGCCATGCACAGCTGGCCGGATGCCTTGGCAGAATCAACCATCGAAGCGGTGGTGGAGTCGGGTGTGCAGATCGTGACCAATCCACTGGACAACATCGTGTTGCAAGGCCGCAGCGACCGGTACCCAAAACGCCGGGGCCTCACCCGCGTGGACGAACTCTGGGCAGCCGGTGCCACCGTGGGCATTGGCCACGATTCGGTGGTGGACCCGTGGTATCGCTTGGGCACAGCCAACTTGCTCGACCCCGCCTACATGCTGATCCATGCCGGCCACCTAACGGGTGAAAAGGAGATGCTGCGGGCCTTCCAAACCCTGCACCGGGAGAACCACCTGCCCTTCGGCGATGCCCCCACTCTCCAGGTGGGCACCCCGGCGAACTTGCTGTGGTTTCCCACCGCCAATCCGATTGAGTCCCTGCGCCGCCGACCCAGACCCCGCGTCTTTCACAGGGGACAAGAAATCAACTTCAGTGGGCTGGATTTTGGCTGTTAGCGGGTCACGCCGTTCAACCGATCCACCACCGAGAACAAGTCGCCCTGGTTGTAAAAGTCCACGGCCAAGATGTTGATGCTTCGGCCGCGTCCCGCAGCGCATTCTTCTGCACGCGACAACAACACATCGGCTTGGTTCACCTCCATGGCCCCCTCTTCGGTGGGCAAGGGCGTGCCGAGCCAGTGGTTCACCAGAAACAATGGGTTCTCATCTTCTCCGCGCAACCGTTCACAACTGAATTCATCAGCACTGGAAAAACTGTAGGGTGTGTCGGTGATGAGATCCCAAGCATGGTGGTACCAAGCAGGTGGGGGTGCACCCGATTCCGCCGTGATCACCAACTGCTGCCCGGCGTCGATCATCTCTTGAAGGGTCGGAAAGGCGGAGCCATCGTGGGTCCAAACCCGCTGGTCGAGGCCCACCTCGGTGATCACCTCCACCATGACCTCCACAGACAGCGAGTCCTGAAAGATGATCAGCAGAACTTCTTTGGGGTTCGCCAGCAAAAATTCCTCGATCTCCTGCAAACCCTCGGCCAATGGTTGGGCACCCAATTCGCAATACCCGTGACAAAGGTAGGGCTCGCCATTCCAGTCCATGGTGTCGAGCATCATGGCGCGAATGCCGTCTTCCAATTGTTGGGTAATGCCGTGCTGTTGATTCGCCGCAACCCAGTCCGCATCCGCATTCGCCATGCTGTTGTGGGTGCCCGGCAAGGTGATTTGCTCAAGCGTTCGGGCACACAGAGACCCGTGACCATTGCACCCTTCTTCAACCGCCGTGGAGCCGGCGCCTGAATCCTGCATCTTGTCCGCCGTGCACCCCAACATCACCCACAGCCACCACATTTAGACCACCCCCTGCAAGACAAAACCATGATGATTCAGAAGCATTTCCAACGCAAACCGTCCTTCGTGCATGGTGAAATCATAGGTTTCGGGAGTCGTTGGAGCAATGGGAGGACCCGATTGCAGTAGGATGAACCGCCATGTCAACCAACAGAGAAACCCCCGACACCATCGTTCAGGACATCCTGACCGAGACCATCACACAAGGAGAACAAGCGTTTGGATTCATTCGCATTGCTGCATGTGGACTGGCCTTGGTTCAAATATGGTTTCTCTTTGGTCTGTCTTGGCTCGATGCTTCCCGGCTCGATGTCTTGACGGGTGTGCTGGGTACCACCATGGCTGTGTCTTGGTGGCTCAAACAACAAATCGATGAACATGGACCCCGGCCCGGATTCCTTGCAACATCCCTGGCACTCGACCGGTTTGGCATCATGGGTGCACTCATTTGTGTGATGCTGTGGCCCTCACCGGCCTACCCCGGCATCGGCCGTGTTCCAGAACTGGGCTTCCTTTTTTTGGTCACCATCGCGGCTGGGCTGCGCTTGAGTGCACGCCTTGCCATCTCTGCTGGCATCTTTGACGCCATTTCTCTCTTCGTCCTGTTTCGTCTCGACCGCGCCGTCCATGGTCCACGAATCGACACCACGCTGGCAAACGAAGTCATGGCCATGCTGATCATTACCCTGTGCGGTGGGCTCGCATGGACGATTTCCCAGCGCAGTGCGCTCTTGGTCTCGCGCGGGGCCAGCGAAGCCAAACAAGCCGAAAAAACACGACAGCGATTGGGCGCATATGTGTCCACAGAGCTCCTCGACCACGTATTGAGCGAAGGCAACGAACAGCTTCAAGGCAAACGCCAAACCGTGGTGGTCCTCTTCAGCGATTTACGGGGATTCACAGAGTACAGCGAGAGCCGAGATCCGGAGGGCCTGGTCGCCGAACTCAATCAATATTTCGGTGCCATGCTGGCCCCCATCCAAAAACATGGGGGCGTCGTGGACAAGTTTATGGGGGATGCCATTATGGCCGTCTGGGGCGTACCAGAAGGTCGGCCAGACGACTCACTCCGCGCACTGCAAGCGGCCCAAGCAATGAACGATGCTTTGGCCATCCACAATGAGCATCGCTCCAACCAAGAACTTCCCCCACTCAAGCATGGCATCGGCCTCCACTTGGGTGAAGCGGTCGCAGGAGACATCGGTACACCAGCACGACGGCAATACACCGTCATCGGCGATCCGGTGAACATCGCAAGCCGGTTGGAATCGATGACCAAAGAACTAAAAACGCCCCTAATTGTGTCCAAATCCGTGGTGGACAATGCCCAATCAAGCGGTGGTTCGATGCCACCCGTGGAACCCCGTGGAACGGTCACAGTAAGGGGCCGCACCGAACCAGTGGAGATCTTTAGCGTGGGCCAGACTCCCGTCGCCAACCCAGAAGAATAAGCGGAAACAACAATCCCCACTGCACGTTCGATTCGCTTTTCGCACAACCAGGCCCCGTGCTCAATTGAGCTTCAGCGCTCATGCTGTCGGAGACCTCTGGTGATGCTGCAGACTCTTCGGACTCCGTGGAGTGATCCGGATGGCCCGATCCCACGACCAACAGCGCATTGTCCCGCTCTTCATCGCTGACCTCGCCATCTTCGTCCCCGTCCCCATACAAGCCGGAAGCGTGGGCAAAAACATCGACAAGCCCGTCGTGTATTTCTGCATCATCGGGATCGATTTCGATCACAAAATAATCGTCCCATTCCTCCATGTCCTCGCGGTCATCCATGTCCTCGAGGTCTTCTTCATCCCTTCCGAATTCTTCCAAGAGGAGCTCGGGGTCCATCGAAACCCATCCGGGAAAACCCCATTCCAACACGGTTTGGTCGCCATCGATCTGAAAGCCCTCTGGCGCCTCGAATTCGAGCACTTCCAATTCCAAATTCAGAACAAGAACCAACTCGTCTTCGTCTGACAATGCCTCCACGTACAACCCATCTTCGGTAAACAGATCAAGCCCACACCACTCTCCATTCGGGACTTCGATGTGCGTGTCCCCGAGCAAGTCAACTTCCTGATCCAATTCCAAGTCGAAAGGGGTTCCGTCACAAGACTCCAAAGACATGCTTGAAACGATGGTTCGGGCCGTGATCACTTCACCCGCATCCACCGGGGCCATGCGCATGGCTGCATCCCCCGGGTTGCCCACGACGGTGCCCTCATCCCTGCTCCCTTCCTGGGAACAGCCAAACAGAACAGCCACAAGAAACAAGGTCGGCTTCATTCTTCTTCCTCCACACCAGCACTGAGCGGAAAGGCCATCATGTGGAACTGATACACCCGTTCAGCGGGTGCCTCCGCCCCATCACACAACTCCAAAAGGCGTTCCGCAAAGGTGTTGATTTCTTCTTTGATTTGCGGCACCAGCGCCTCGGGGATGCACACCGTCACACCGGTGTAGTGTCTTTCGGACGACTTGAATTCTGTGATGCCCTCGCGTGCCCGATCGATCATGCCTTGGTGGTAGTTGTGCACGGCCAAGCCCAACACTTCACGGGGGGTGACCACGGCACCATCTGCCTGGGTCACCATCCCATCACCGGCCCTGACCAACATCCCCAACTCGAACAAGGCATCGAGGGCGCGCTGCGCATGCGCCCGCGTGATCGATGGACGAAGCGTTGCAGCCACCCAAGCCGCATCGGCACGAAAGTCTGGTCGAGCCGCCAACTCCCGAATGGCCGGGAAGGTCCAATCCGACAAGTACCGGAAACTGTCGCCTTCAATTGCATGGGCAGACTGAAACCGGCGGCGTGCCGAAATCTGCTCCCACAGTGCATTGCGTTTGTCCGGATCGGTCGTCCGATCAAAGTCCGTCAACAAAGACAAATACCGTTTTTCCTCGGCGCGGAGCCCCATTGCTTTTGAAAACGGAGTGAGCATGGCTGGGGTCAAACTCCGCCGGCCTGCGATGAGGTCCACCACCAAACTTGGGCTCTTGTGGCCCACACGTCGAACGAACCCACGATGGGAAAAACGGGGTGAATCCTTTTTCTTCCATTGAAACCATGCGGATAAATACGCGCGGTAATCCAGGAAATCGTAGATATCAGGAGCCTTCATTCAGTACACCTTACACCTCCATAGCTGACACCAAAAAGATTACCTGTAAAGCACTTTTTCCACTTTTTGTACTGTCGAACCAGTACAGATTCAGCACAAAAAACCATGTTTTTCAGTACAAATGGACCCAAACGAGGGCAAAGTATCTTTCACCCTTGCCTCAAACCGATGTAGATTGATCGCACACGCCTGTAGGAGATCCCAATGACGATCCGTACCTTGTTCTTGCCGTTGACCTTTGCACTCACTTTGGGGTGCTACGACAAGGAAGACCCAGCACCCGCCAATGGCGACGATGTTGAAGAGTCCAGTTCTGGCGACGATGACGACCAGGAAGGATGGTCTGACGACGGTGGAGAGGGCGAAGATGAAGGGTCCGACGAGGACGAGGACGAGGGCGGCTGGGATGATGGCGATGGCTGGGGCGACGGCGGCTGGGGCGACGACGACGGCGGCGGCTGGGGCGACGGCGGCTGGGGCGACGACGGTGGCGGCGGCGACTGGGAAGAAGAAAAATGCGAAGAGTTTGAAGACTGGATCGGCGGCTACATAGAAGCCTGTGAGGGCGGAGATGATGACGCCTGCGACGAGGCAGAAGACCTGTGGCGCTGGTACGAAGAAACCTGCGAAGACAGCGACGGTGGTTGGGGTGAAGACGACGACAGTTTTGAAGACTGGATCGAAGACACCGCCGAAGATTGTGAAGATGGTGACGAAGAAGCATGCGAAGAGCTGGAAGACACCGTTGACACACTCGAATGGCTCGACACCGAAGAGGGCCTCGAAGAACTGGAAGAATGGATCGATGACCTCGCAGAGGACTGCGAGGACGGCGACGACGATGCCTGCGAAGAATTGGACGAGACCATCGACTGGCTTGAATGGGTCAGCGGTGAGGACGCCGAAGATTGGGAAGAAGACGAAAGCTTCGAAGAGTGGGTCGAAGAGACCTTAGAAGACTGCGAAGATGGTGATGAAGACGCCTGCGAAGATCTGGCGGGCACCATCGAAAAGCTGGATTGGCTCGATTCCGAGGAAGGTTCAGAAGAGTTGGAAGGCACACTCGAAGCATTGGCCGAGGACTGCTTGGGCGGCGATTTAGAGGCTTGCGAAGAATTCTGGGAGATCACAGACTGGCTCGAATGGGTCAGCGGTGAAGACTTCGAAGATTGGACAGACGAAGAAGACGAAGAAGACGAAGAAGACGAAGAAGACGAAGAAGACGAAGAAGACGAAGAAGAAACTTGGAGTGATGGCGACGGGGACTTCGGCACCTTCATGGATGATCTTGCCGAGGGATGCGAAGACGGGGACGACGATGCATGCGAGGAATACGATGCTGTTGTCGAAGAATTGGAGTGGTTGACATCGAGTGACGGGCGGGAAGAACTTTCCGACACCATGTCAGCCCTTTCGGAAGACTGTGAGGACGGCGACGACGGTGCCTGTGACGAACTGGATGCCCTCATGGACGAGCTCGAATGGCTCCTGAGCGACGGCGAAAGCAGCGGCAGCGACGACGATGATGACGACGACGGCGGCTGGGGCGACTGGGGCGGCGGTGGTGGTTCCGGCGGTGGCTGGGGCGGCGGCGGTGGTTCCGGCGGTGGCGGTGGTTCCGGCGGTGGCTGGGGCGGCGGCGGCTGGGGCGGCGGCGGCAAATAGCCTACAAGTCAGCGGACCGTATGGAAAACAATTTCGACCCCACTATTGTGGGTTCGGCGGCCCTATGATGTGCCATAAAAGCGCCATAATCTGACCGGGCAAGCCCTGTACAAAACTGTTACCCCTTGTCATGATCGACAAGAGCAAAGAGGGAGCAGTACGCATGGTTCGTTGCATAAGTCTATTCTCGGGTGCGGGCGGTCTGGACATCGGCGCAGCACAGGCGGGTGCATCGATTGTCGCCTGCGTCGAAAAAGACCCGGATGCAGCAGAGACCCTTCGCATCAACAGCGTTGCTGGCCATACAGATGGCATCCTTGAAGCCGATGTCGAAACGATTGACTTCAAACAATGGAAGGACAAGCAGCCCACGATTCTGATCGGTGGACCACCCTGCCAGCCTTTCTCCAAGAACGGCTATTGGGTCAAGAACAACAACCGACTCATCGAAAACGACCCGCGCAACATGCTCGGCCAGTTTCTGCGTGCGGTGCGTGAACTGCAACCAAACGGCTTCTTGTTCGAAAACGTCGAGAGCATCCGGCATCCCACCAACATCAAGGTGTTCGAGAAGTTCGTGGCAGAAGCCGAGGCCCTCGGGTTTGGTTGCACGGTGTACCGCGCCAATGCCGCGGATTTCGGGGTGCCGCAAAAACGCAAACGCGTCTTTGTTTTTGGCATCAAAGGGGGCAAGGAGCCCATCCCCTCTCCGCAACCCACCCATGGCGATCCGACCAAAAACGATTTGTTCACCAGCCTCCAACCCTACGTGGGCGTTGGCTCGTTCATCGAAAAATATGACGACGACACCTTTGCCGAACCACAGGAAGACGCGAGCAAGGGCACCTATTTTCATGAACTTGTGCATGTGCCGGCCGGCAAAAACTACATCGCTCTTTCCAAGCTCGAAAAATACGATGGGCGCACCTTCCGCTCCGGCGGCCGATTCTGGAACTTCCTGTACAAACTCCACCCGGAACTGCCCTCCATCACCATTGCGGCACAACCAGGACCTTGGGTCGGGCCCTTCCATTGGAACAATCGCCGATTGCGGGTGCCCGAAATCGCCGCCATTCAGACCTTTCCCGAAGACTATCAATTTGCGGGCAAGCGCCGTTCGATCCAAAAGCAGATTGGGAATGCCGTACCTTGCTTGCTCGGCAAACACATGGTGTCCCACCTCATCGAGCACCTGAATTGAGCATTCCGGCACCAAGTCAGAACATCCGGACGGCACCCGCCGAAACCGAGGCCCCTGACATGGACACAACAGACCGCGCAACGGCGTTGCTGGAGCGCGTGTTGTTTCAGGCCGAAAAAGATGAGCGCGATCTGGCCTATGACACGGCCTGCCAATCGGAACAGGCACGCAAGCAATCCGGTTCGTACTACACGCCTGTGGATGTCGCCCGGTTCTTCTGGAACCAATTCTTCGATGCCCGTGGCATCCACTCGGCCGACCAAGCCACCGATTTTGTGCGCATCCACCGATTCATCGAACCCTCGTCGGGTTCCGGGGTGCTGGTCTTTGCCTTGCTCGACAAACTTCTGGCACTCGGTGTGCCCCTCCGGGTCATGCGCGAACTCGACCTGCACTTGGTGGATGTGAATGCCGCAGCCCTCGCGTATTGCGAACGGCAGTTCACATTCATGAACGAAAGCCTCGGTCATGAATGCTTTTCACCCTGTTTCGAACACGTTGATTTTCTGCGCTACGAGGGCATCTCTTCCACCCGACCGCTCGTGATTTTTGGCAACCCGCCATGGGTCTCGAACCCGAGAGGTGCCACCTGGAAGAACACATACGCGGACTTTCTCGACCGTTGTCTCGAACAGGCGGAACCGCTCGCAGCCCTCCATTTTATCGTCCCGCTCTCCCTC
>Ga0163108_10004035_pt1 | contig 10404 bp, 7 predicted proteins | sample Fk1155metaG_FD_109644 | JGI IMG/M metagenome (GOLD analysis project Ga0163108, IMG submission 109644) | Marine microbial communities from the Central Pacific Ocean - Fk160115 155m metaG | ecosystem: Environmental > Aquatic > Marine > Oceanic > Photic zone | place: The Central Pacific Ocean...
AGTGATTCTGATAAGCAGCGTATGAAGGGTAATGGGTGAGACTTATGAGCTTCTCGTAAGATCCCATGTTTTATGGTTGTTCCAGAAGAATGATGTTTTGAAACAACATCTGTTGTTTCCTCAAGAGAGAGATTAGAAAAAAGTTGTGGGTCGTTATTAGACATGGTTAGGAATTTTTGTTGTCAATTGAAAGTTGAAAGATCTGCTTTTGACTGTCAAATGATCTGGTTGATGAGAAAATGAGTATTCTATTTGTCGTATATATCCATTGAAAAAGATTACTGTACTCTGATTCATCTATATCGAAATCTAGATTATCTATAATGATAATACTATCAACAGAGGCATAAATTCTTGCAAGAAGTATACGGGATTTCTCAATTGATGATAATTGCTTTCCTCCGGCATAAATAAGGTGGTTGGGGTTTGACAAGTATTCGAAGTTATGAAGACATGCTTTATGCAGTGAACTTAACGCTTCCTTATCAGTAACTCTAGGATCCATAAAGCTTATATTGTCTAAAAGAGTTCCAGTGAGAAATGTAGGATTATCTGATATATATGTCAACCGAGTTAAAGTAGGATTTAATTTGATAGAATCATCTAGAATAAGGTTTAGTGATCCACCACCAGGTAAATAGAGGCCAGCTAATAATTTGAGGAATGTAGTTTTTCCACCTCCAGACTTAGATACAATTTGAGTGATTGGTAAAATTTCAATATCACCTGTTATTCCGGAGAATACAGGATGTGTATTATCGTAACTAAACAACAGATTATCTAGTTTTAAGTTAATATGTTTAAAATCTAATGATTTAGTAGAACGTGTTGAGGAATTGTCTTGGGTCTCAAAAACATCCCTAAATCGCTCAGATGAGCTACTTACAGTTTGGTAAGACTCTAGAATGTCAGGGATAAGCATTATTCCAGTAGTAACTAAGCCTAGTAAATATTGAATAGCAACATAATTACCTATGGTAAGTTTATTTTGCATTATAAGTAAAGGGCCAATGGATATAAGGGCAGTGTTCAAAAGATAAAAAGCACTATTCGAAAACAATCCAGTTGTATTCTGATATAAAGAAACAATCTGCTGTGAATTCAAAAAATTCGTGTAATAACCTGACCATTGAGAAAATCTTTGGTTTTCAAGGCCTGCTAATCGAACGTCTTCGAGGGAAACAAGAGAAGATATTGAGATTCCTTGAGCTATACCATTTTGTATAGACATTCTCTTATTTTGACTCTCTGTTGCACGATTAACATAGTAAGTAACATAGGCTAGTATTCCTAATAACAAGAAAGCAATTAATCCGATTAATGGGGCGACAAAAAGAATAAGAAAGGAAATTATTATTGATCTACCTACTGTTGACAATTGAGAAATTGATGTATAGCAGATACCAAGACTTACTTGGCTTGGAAGGACAAGTCTATTGGAAAGTTCATCTGCATTTCGACTTTCTAGCCATTTGAATGGCATAGAAACAATTCGTTTAGCAAATGAATATGTTTTAAGTGTAGATGTAATGAATGTAGCCCTATTGATAATTTTATAGGTAGTTAATGTTAACAAGGTTGTTAATCCAGAAAGGAAAAAGAACATCCAAAGAAAAGAGGGTGCTAATTGTGTCTGATTTTTAACCACAACATTGTCAATAAAATATGAAGTGAGTTGAGCGGTAAACATTGCCGGAATAGCTCCAGCAAGGGATATAAGAAAAGCTAAAGTTAGCTGCGGCTTTATATGATCAATAAATGAGTGGTATATAGACAGAGGCTCAACTATCGATTCAGATACATATGATTTGATATCTGAGGGCTTAGACTCTACGTGTATAAATATTTCACTAAAAGCTTGCAAAAATTCATCTTTACAAACCTTCCGACGTCCCATAGCTGGATCGTTTAGAAAATAAATTTCATTTTCAACTCCTTCATATATTAGAAAATGGTTTTTATTCCACCACATAATGGAAGGTGTTACTAATCCTGAGGCATCGTCTAATTTATATTTTTTTGCATTTAGTATGAAACCTAATTTCTCAGCTGCTTTAACTATATCTCCCACTGAACTACCATCCCTTCCAACACCGATAATCTCTCGTACTTCATCTAAAGTAAAATGAAAATCATAATAATCTAGCAACATTTTTAATGAAGCAGCTCCACAGTCAGCTGCCTGCATCTGCAAAGTCGTAAGTGTTTTATTAATCATGTCAAACCAGTTATAGACTTAAGAAATGGAAGAACTAATGAGATGGGTCTAACATATTCTAATATCACGGTAACTACCCCTTCAGTACCAACAGAAATTGGGTAGGGAGGCCCATCTGATGAACTCCATTTATATTTAGAAATATTATTAGAATAATCTAATTTAAGGTTAGTATTAAGCATCGTAGTATGTGAATCAAATACACTATCTGCAAGAGCATCTGATCCCAATATATTTGATGCTACTTCTTTAGATATAGGAATTTGATCAACTGATTTAACAGTACCTCTTATAGCACCATATTTATTCAGATCTGCATTTACAGGAGAAACAAGGACGTTCATTCCTACTGCAATACCTTTGGCTGAAGCGACAGGAAGAAGCGAAGTGATAACAGAAGGGCTTGTAAATATTTTAGTTTGGGAAAATTCGGCGATAGAGGAGCCTGCTGTAACATAGTCGCCTGATTGAACATTTTTACGTAATAAGATGCCATCATTTGTGGGCAATATCTGAATATCACGAGAGGATTTGATTAGAGCTGAAGTGAATTCTACTAGTTTTTGCTTGGCTTTTAGTTTGGTTTGTGTAAGGTCACTTTCTCGGTCAATTTGTGAGCTTTGCGAATTAATTAGGGATTGTTGTGCTGAAAGTATTTGTGATTTGGGGAGTACACCCTTATCTACTAAGTATTTTACATCAGATAACTGCTTAGAATAAAGCTCTGAGAGAATGCTAGCTTTATTAGTAAGTTCAGTATAAGATCGATTCTGCTTAGCAAGTGTCGTGAGAGACGACTGGTAAGACTGCAAACTATTGAGAAAGTTAGCGGCGATACCATCATCTAATAAATAAGCTACAGGTTGTTGAGTGTTAAATGATTTGCCAATGATAGAATTAGGATAGTGTTGATTATTAGATTTGTTATTAAGAGTATGATTGTTAATATCAGAAGAAGCCTTTATAGTTATTTCTATGTATTTTTTTGCATAAGCGACAAGTTGTTCTTGATACAATTCAGAAGAAAGAGAAGTGGAATTAGTTGCCTTATTTAGTAAAGATGGTAACTTATTAAGTTGAGATTTCGTGGACTTATCGAGATCAGATTCAAAATATATATTTCCGGAGTTAGTTGTTGACAGTTCACTAACAGTATTCGGTATTACAAAGACAGCTGCTCCCTTTACTGTATATGGTATTTGACCAAAGAGACTCCATAGAAACAATAATGATAATGAAGAACCACAGGTTATTATGAAAATCTTAGTTGATGGATCTATTATTCTGGTAATAGAATTTAGATGTTCTGGGTTATGAGAAGCTCGATTTAAACCTTGTTTTTTGTCTGTTTTTTTAATATTAGATAATGGAGTGGTCTTTTTCATTGAATTAGTGTTGAGATAAAGAATTCGTTAATAAATAATACTTTCAATAGTGTTCAATAAGCTGTGAGTGAGTTTGTGGATAATCTGGAAAAAGAAAAAGGCTTTGGTACTGTATCTTGTTAGAAAGGTAATCATATATAGCAGTACTTTTATCATTTAATGAGTTGATATAAGTTGAAGTAGCTGTCTGTAAATCTGTAGATGTCAAAAAACCAGCCTGATAACCAATTAATGTTAATGAAAGAAGAGACTGTTGTTTAGACAAGCCTAAAGAATAAACATCTATATTTTTATAGGTAGATTCCAATTGGTCTTCCAATGAAGATACAGAATTTTTCAGCTTCTCACTTGAGTACTTTATTAACAAATCAGATTTACTTGCTTGTTTCTCGTATGACTTAGCAGACATAATGTTAATACCTCCATCAAAAAAATTCCAAGTTATTGTACCTAGAATAGAATAATCATTATCTGTCGATGTGAGTATAGAGGGAGATTTTTGATACGTAGTTGTTAAAGCTGAAGTAGCTGACAGTGATAATATAGGCAAATAAGAGTAATATTTAGATTTAGACAATGCGTTATAATTATTTTTTTGATATTGCAATTGATTTAAATACGGTGATAGTAAAAGGGCCGCTTGGTATGAATTTGGGTAAAGTTTATACTTATTTAAGTTGTCTGGAAATGAATCAACAGAGTTGAAACTACATAAATCCAAGTCAATTAATGTGCTCAAATTATTAATGTCTTTAGTAATCTTGCTTAAATTTGTATTGTATTGAGCTGTGTAGGAATCTAGCTGTTGAGAAGAATTTAGTAAATCTATTTTTGATGCTAAGCCACGTTGATACTTTTCTTGAATATCTTGATGTTGTTTTGTATATACATCAATCAATTTGAGAGTATTCTTTGATAATTCACTATCTAGTAGGTATTGAATATAGGCTGTAGAAGTGTCTATTGCGTTTTGTTGTAGATCTGATAATGTAATCTGTTTCTGTAAGTTATAGATATTATCGGATGCGCTTATAGAATACAATTGACTAATATTGAAAAAATTCCAGTTTAGACTTGCATTCAATTGATTATTGCTATTTTCAGTCCATGATTCTGTGTATGGCAAATATGAATGCTGAGAATACGAGTATTCGCTTTCATTAAAGCTCCACGAATTTGTGAGTTCAAGTGATGGGATAAAGTATAATTGTTCGGATCGTAAATCATAAAGTTTTGAGTATTGAGATTCAAAAGATGATTTCATGTTATCATTGTTATTTGCTATATACATCACGCTATCAATTTGTTGATCTATAGTCTTATTCCTTAAATCCAGACAATTTGGAGCAGATTGAGAAAACGCAAAGGATGGAGATATCAATAGCCCAATGAATGAAATAAGAAAATAATTATATTTATGCATATAGAATATATTTACATTTCATATTATAATTATTTAATCAAATCTGTCAACACCTAATGTAATAAATATTAAGCAATATCTGCGAATGCTAACATTGTAAGTACTGTGATTCCAGGCTAGAATTAGTTTAAGAGTTGGGAACACTGTAGAAACAAGATGGATACAATATACAAATCATTAAATATAAATACATTTGCAGAAGTATACAAAATAGTAAACCCTATTTTTGAACAATGTTCATTTTTGTTCTCTAAATATGCTGGTAAAGGATATGGATTGATAGATAAAAAATATGAGCAAGTCTCTTCATTCTTAGTGCCTGGTTCCTATACATGTATTGAACCATCAATACTTCCGTTGACATTTTGGGATGAAATAATTGATCTCTGCCAAATTTATTTTGATATAAATCACTCAATATTTTCAGGAGTAAAGGTTCAGCTAAACAAGTTCGTACAAGGAAAATATGTTCACCCACTGATAATTTACCCCCACATTGATTCATCACCTTCAAATCACTTTACGCTATCAATTAATATACCAATTCAATCGTCTACACCTGTAGTTACAGACTTCTTTAAGTATAAACCTACAAATTCAACAACACCAGTACACGAATTATTCATGAGGAGTAGTAATAAAACACTACCAATCAATGATCCAAATTCATTGGAAACGATTTCTAAATTTCTTCTAGATAATCCTACATATGTAACTTCTAAGTCACTAGTTCTTAAGAACTGGTCCAAGGTGGGTAGTATTTGTTGTGAACCTGGTCAAATCACATGCTTTAAAGCTAATCATTTTCATGCTCCTAGAATAGAATATAGTTCGATTCCGGATCAAACCCGTAATTGCTTAATAATATTTCTATACATTCCAATAGATAAAACTATTAATGATCACTCAGGTATTTATGATAGTAATACTGATTTCAATGCTTTAGTAAAGAATAGCTTCAGGTTTAATAATGACGGTTCAGTAAGAGTTTTTGAAAATATGGAATCAGAGTCTTAATGAATGTTGATTTGTTTTAGATAGTTTCTCATCCCATAATTCAGGTTGAACTAGTCCATTTTGAACAGCCTTGGAAAATACGTATTCGTTGAAATATAGCTTTGATGGAGGACACCTAAAGTTATTACTATGAGAATTATTTTGAATGTAATCCAAAGGGCAACCACCACGACAAGAACCAATTAATTTACATCCTCTGCATTCTTCTTGCTCAAACGCAGTCCAGTTATTCCAGGTATCAAACTTCGATTTGTCGAGCAAAGGAGCGCCCTCATTACTGAGAGTACCAACTGCTTCATCTCGATTAGCCATTACTACATAGCATTTAAATAATTCACCATATGGACTAATGGCAAAGCTACTTTTCTTTGTTGCGATGCATGAACCACCAAAAGATGGCATATCAAGAGCAATATTAAAATTATTTTGACGTAGGTAGCAATTGAGTTTATATTGAAGATGAGAAAAGGTGAATGGATCTAGTAAGTTTTCATCTACATCGGAATATAAACTGTCTTCAAGTTGATTTTTTGAAGGACTGTAAACGTTATAAAAATATATTGCAAATTGATCCGAATGATTAAATTTAAAACCTATAAATTGATCTATCATATTAAACAAGCCATCCATGTTCAATTTATTGACATTTGTACGTATTATTATCTTTAGTTCTGTGTTTTCTAACACGGACTTGATGTTATTCATTATCAGCTCGAATGAACCATGACCTTCTTTAATATATCGAGAGTTGTCATGACAGTCTTGATCTCCATCAATAGTAATTTGAGCTGCTTTAATACCGGATTTAATAAGCATTTCAGCTGCTTTAAGCGTTAAAAAATAGCCATTTGTTGTAATGTGAGATTCATATATAATTTGTTTACTAATACAATGACTTAATAGCTGTGAACTAAACTCAGCGATATCCTTCTTTCTTAGTAGCGGTTCACCGCCATACCAACTTACCTCCAATTTTTCACAATCTGGAAATGATTGGATATAGGATACAAGTTTAGAAAAAGTTGCTGAATCGAGAAATTTTGATTGCTTATTTGTACCTTGGTTACAATATGAGCATGAAAAGTTGCAGGCTTCCGTCATCATAACAGTTATACTAAGAGATTTCTCCTTATATTTTTTGCTTATAAAATCCTTTTTTCTTAGTACAGTGATCTCATCGATGTCAGTATTAAGTATTGCACCAATAGATTGTAATCTTAGTTTTAATAATATTGGAGCAGTTAGGGGGTGTGATAGATATGTTAACTGACTATTTTCAAGAAGGAGAGATCCTTGTGTACATGTATTATGCAAAAGTGATTTACCATCCTTCAAAGGAATAACAATATTGAGGTTTGACTGTTTCATGTCAACGGAATAAGAGCGAATTAATTTTTAAGTTACGTTATCTTATAATAGCACAAGTAAATTAGATTTCTAAGCCTTTGAACCCATACATATCAACAGATTCATTAAATAGTCTTGATGAATTTATTCGTAATTCGATTCGAGATGTACCATTTTATAATAAGTATAGACTGTCGGATAAACTTAACTATGAAGAACTTCGTACACTTCCAATTATAGACAGGAAGGACATTCGAGATAACTTTCCAAGAAATATAACATCAAATAGAATTTTTTTATCAAGTTCATTAATGCCCAAATATCTTAAAATATGGTCAACGAGTGGTACTAGTGGCGATCGAGTATCGGTAGTTGGTGATACAAGAATTGATGGAATGCCGGATAATTTTAAACTTTTTTTAGGCACAAGTATTTGCCGTAGTAGCGAAATAAAAATGGCTATTATAACAAGTCCGATTTGCAATGGTTCAACTTGTAATAGATTGTCGATAATGAGTTATAAAGAAAGACTATCTGGGCCTGAACAATGCAAGTTAACGCTTCAATCACCACCAAACCTGTTTAACATTTCCCATTCGTATATTACAAATACAACTCAAGAATTGGAATTATTTAAACCAAATATAATATTGGCAGATCCAATATATCTGTACCTTATTTGCAAGCGCTGTGAACAATTTGGAATTTCCTTAAACTGCCCAGAGATGATATTTCATTCTTATGAATATTGTCCTAAAAATATCTTATCATATTTAAAGAATTTCTTCTCAACATCAAGCATCTACAGTTATTATGGTGCTACGGAATTAGGAGGGGCAAAATTAGGAATGGAGTGTAAATATGGAAATATGCACTCGTGGAAATCTCAATCAATCTTGGAAATCATTGATAAGAGTATGAATCACTGTAATTATGATGAAATTGGTGAGTTAATAACTACTAATATAGCTAATCCATATATGCCACTCATTAGGTATAGAGTTGGTGATTTGGCCAGTTGGAAAAAGGTTACATGCAATTGTGTTAATGCAGATTGGCCTATTTTAGAACTTCACGGTCGAAAGTCTGAATCAATTATTATAAACGATAAAATAATAACACTTAGACTATTGGATGAGATCATATCTAAACATTCAGACATAGAACTCTATAAGTTATTTATTTCGAAAGCTGAGACTATCCTAGAAGTTTATGACACAGAATTAAATAAAGCTACTGCGATGAGAATAAATAATCACTTTTCAGAATTGGGCTTAGCAGATATTTCATTTCATAATAAGAACCAGTTTTCACTAGAAAAATCATTAAAATTTAAATTACTTTCAACATATTAAAATTGTGAATGCCGATTATAGAAAATTATTCCCAATTCTAAGCAGAACATTTAATAATAATAAAATCATATACCTAGATTCATCTGCTACTACTCTTAAGCCACAGTGCGTGATAGATTCTATTGTTGAATACTACAGTTGTTATTCAGGCAATGTACATCGAGGTCTACATAGCTTGTCCGAAATTGCCAGTAGAGAAGTCGATGAATCCAGATACGGTGTTGGATCATACATTAATGCTTTTGAGAATGAAATAATTTTCACAAGTAATGCGACTGAATCGTTTAATCTTCTTTCCAAATGTTTACCAAATGATATAAAAAAAATTGCAATCCCATTTTATGAACATAATTCCTTAATTGCACCATTTATTCAATCTAGAGAAGTAGTTTTTTTTGGCAATGGACCACAATACCCACTTACAATTGACGAACTGAAAAAAGTTATTGTTAGTGAAAATCCTGATTGTATAGCTTTTAGTCATGTCTCTCACCTTTCAGGCGTTATTAATGATATAGAGTCGTTAAGTCAATTTTTACATAATGAAGGCATAATTTCGATTATTGATGCAGCACAAAGTGCTGCATATCTCCCTATAGATGTAAAGAAAACAAAATGTGATTTTCTAGCATTCAGTAGCCATAAAATGTATGGTCCAACTGGTGTAGGAATACTATATGGAAGACAAGTTCATATTGATAATCTAAGACCCTTTAATACTGGAGGTGGAGCTTTAGCTTCTTTAACTGAAGATGGATTAAATTATAAGTCAGCTCCATACTTATTCGAAGCAGGAACACCAAATATATCTGGCATAATAGGGTTTCATGCAGCGGTCAAATTCATTAATTCATATAAAGATGAAATGAACAAAAACATACAGCAACTTAATACATATCTTCAAAATATGCAGCTTCAAATAAAACTAAATCAAGAATTTACGGTACTTTCTGGAAGCAATGGGAATGTATCACTGCCAATAATGACACTAATACCAAAGAATAAATTACTAACCTCTGATCAAGTATCAGCCTTGATAAATGATCAGGCTGGGATCATGACAAGATCTGGTTTTCATTGTTCACATTTATACTTTCATAACGCTTGCCACTTAGGTGGTGGTTTAAGAGTTTCTTGCTCATCATATACGACAATAGATGAACTAATGTTTGCATTAGAATCAATATTGTCAGAGTGGTATTAGTTTATAAATTCGCATTATAAAATCCATAGTTATTAAAACTACGATTATATTTTTTAGTGTAAAATCTACATTGCTTTCATGCAAGGAGTATTAATGTTCTGATATTCGGTGAATCAAAAAATCATTAATCAAGGCACAATTGTCGCAAAAGGTAGTCATTAACATTGGCTATTTAAGATCATTGATATACTATATTAAAGCAAGCAAATGGCATATGATCAATTCGAGGACGTTGTACGAGGGTTTGCTTTGCAAAGATGAACATGTTCAGGAGATTCATAGACCATGTTATCTTTCAGGATTCTTAATTATATTTAAATTAGTTAATGCAGCAGGGTGTTCCAAAGGCGTGGACAAAAAAGTCAAATAGCCCAGTGAAGCTGACTCCCACGATTGGATCCCAGGCCCGACTTTGTCGATAGCGCTCAACCTCGAAGCGATGGTTTAGCAAGCAG
>Ga0163108_10004040_pt1 | contig 10399 bp, 8 predicted proteins | sample Fk1155metaG_FD_109644 | JGI IMG/M metagenome (GOLD analysis project Ga0163108, IMG submission 109644) | Marine microbial communities from the Central Pacific Ocean - Fk160115 155m metaG | ecosystem: Environmental > Aquatic > Marine > Oceanic > Photic zone | place: The Central Pacific Ocean...
AAAAAGCTAAAAATATATTTAATAAATGGGAATTAGATTTTAGTGTAATTGGAGAAGTAACAGACTCTAAACATATAGAACTAATTTTTAACAATACCAATGTTGCAAATATTCCTTTAGAGCCACTCGCTAATGGATTAATATATGATAGACCTTATAAAATTAATAAATTAAAAAATAATACAATAATAAATACTGATAATAATTGGCAAATTTCTCTTCAAAAGCTCATAAATAATCCTGATTTATGCTCACGAAGGTGGATATGGGAACAATATGATCACATGGTTATGGGTGATACTATAGGGATGCCAGGCTCTGAAGCTAGTATAGTAAGAATACATGGCACCCCAAATGAAGCACTTGCTATCACTACTGACTGTACTCCAAGATATTGTAAAGCAGATGCTGAACTGGGTGCAAAACAAGCTGTAGCAGAATCTTATAGAAACCTTTGTTCAGTTGGAGCAACCGCATTAGCTATAACAGATTGTTTAAATTTTGGAAACCCTGAAAATCCGGTTGTTATGGGTCAAATCGTTGGTGCAATTAAAGGGATTGGAGAAGCATGTAAGAAACTTTCTATGCCTGTTATAGCTGGTAATGTTAGTTTATATAATGAAACAGATGGTGAAAGTATTCCACCAACTCCTCAAATAGGAGCAGTAGGTATTATTAAAGATACTAGTAAGGTTATTAATAATAAAATAATAAAAAGCTTAAATAATGATATATTAATAATTGGTGAAACTTTTGGCCATCTAGAATGTTCAATTTATGCTAAGGAAATTAACAATAATGAAAGTGGTCTACCTCCATATGTTGATTTAAATGAAGAATTGAAAAATGGGAATTTTATTTTGGAATTGATTTCAAAAGGCATGATTAATTCATGTAAGGACATATCTGATGGTGGCATAGCTATAGCACTAACAGAAATATGTACAATGAGCTCAATTGGATGCAAAATAACTCAAAATAATAAGCTAAATATTGACGCTTGGTTATTTGGGGAAGATCAAGCAAGGTATGTAATAATTTGCAATAAATCTAATACAAAACATATTATTTCTGTTGCTAACCAAAAACAAGTAAAAATAGATTTTATAGGAGAACTTCAAGGAAAAAACTTTGAAGTAAAAGACTTTAAAAACAAGAGTAAAAAGATTTCTATTGAAAAATTATATGATTTAAGAAATAATTGGTTCGAAAATTATTTTTCATCTTAATATGAGGTATAATTATGTCCATGAGCTCTGATGAAATAGAAAAAATGATAAAAGAAGCAATGCCAGATGCTAAAGTTGTTATTGAGGATCTTAGAGGAGATGGTGATCATTATTCTGCTCAAGTAATCTCTACCCTATTTAGTGGTAAATCTAAAGTGCAACAACATCAAATGGTATATAAAGCACTTAAAGGGAAAATGGGACAACAACTTCATGCTTTAGCACTTAAAACAAGTGCCCAATAAATAAAAGGAGAAATAAATGAGTAATGTAGATGATGGAGTAAAAGATAGAATTGAGAAGGAAATTAATTCTAATGATGTAGTATTATTCATGAAAGGAACACCTGTGTTTCCGCAATGTGGCTTCTCTTCTATGGTCTCTCAAGTTTTAAATCATATAGGAGTAGAATTTAAAGGTGTTGATGTACTTGCAGAACCTTCCCTCAGAGAAGGTATTAAGGAATTTAGTGACTGGCCTACGATTCCACAGCTATATGTTAAAGGTGAATTTATAGGTGGTTGTGATATTGTAAAAGAAATGTATGAAAATGGAGAACTTCAAGAATTATTTCCTAAATAAAGCTACCTTGAATAAAACTCTACTACTAAATTTGGTTCCATTGCAACAGGATAAGGTATATCAGCTAGTAGAGGTATGCGATTAAATGTACCTTCTAACTTATCTAAATTAGGCTTTATATAGTCAGGAATTTCTCTTACTTGTGATTGTGAAGCTTCTAAAACTAATGGGTGTCCTTTTGAAGTATCTTTTATAGAAATAATATCACCTACCTTACATAAGTAAGATCTTATAGTAACCATTTTTGCATTAACTCTTACATGGCCATGATTAATTAATTGCCTCGCAGAAAATATTGTTGGGACTAAATTTAATCTGTAAACTATAGCATCTAACCTTCTTTCTAAAAGACCAACTAATAACTCTCCTGTATCACCTTTAAGAGACGCAGCAGTTTTATAATAACTTCTAAATTGTTTTTCAGAAAGGTTACCATAATAACCTTTAAGTTTTTGCTTAGCTCTTAATTGTATTCCAAAATCAGAAACCTTTCCTCTTCTTTGACCATGTTCACCAGGTCCGTATTCTCTTTTATTAAAAGGGCTTTTAGGTCTACCCCATAAATTACAACCTAATCGTCTATCAATTTTATAATGCGGCTCACTTCTTTTACTCATACTTTAATGTTTCCTAATTTAAGAATTAAAACAATCTTATGGAATATACATCTGAATGATATAGTGTCAACCACGAACTTTTAATTATTCCTTCGTTAAAGAGGATATTATTCCATGCAAAATTTTTATTTCCTGATCAGTAAGACTATTTCTTGTAAAAATAGCTTCTATATTTCTAATCATACTATCTTTTTTCTCTAACGGAATAAAAAATTTATTTTTATTAAGATTCTCAACTAAACGCTCTAATAAATAATTTAATTCTGATTTATTAGCAATTTTATTTATTCTGGTTTGTTTTTTACTCTTATCTATTGAACTATTCTTATTATTTTCAATAAACCATTGATAGCAAAAAGAAAAAACTGACATTGATAAATTTATTGAATTAAAATTTTTATTACATTCTATACTAGCAATAGCATCAGCTTTTACTAATTCCTTATTTGCTAAACCGGATTTTTCACCTCCAAAAATTATACCCGTAGTAGAAATATTATTATGCTCAAATAAAATTGCAACCGCTTCTATTACATTTAATACAGGCTTATTTATATCTCTTTCTCTTGCAGTTGTAGCTAACAAATATGAAATATCTTTTGTAGCAGATTGAATATCAGCAAAAATTTTAACATTAAAATTATTATCTTCTAAAGCTCCAGCAGAAGTTGCCACAGCTTTCTTATTAGGCCAATCTTCTCTAGGTCTAACAATTGCTAAATCTGTAAATCCAAAATTTAACATAGCTCTAGCAGCTGAACCAATATTTTCCCCAAGTTGCGGCTCTATTAATATAATCTTAGGATATCTATGAATTTTATTTGTCCTCTAAAAAAGCATTAGTTATAGGATAGCGCCTCTCTTTACCAAAAGATCTTGCTGTAAGCTTAACCCCTGGGGCAGACTGCCTTCTTTTATATTCAGAAAGTAATAATAATTTATAAATTCTTTTTACTAAAATTTCTTTATGCCCATCTTTTATTAAATCAATTAATGAATAATCTTTTTCAATAATCTTTTTTAAAATTTCATCTAGAATCTCATATGAAGGCAATGTATCCTGATCTTTTTGATTTATATTTAATTCTGCAGAAGGTTCTTTATTAATGCTATTTAAAGGTACTACAACTCCCTTAGGGCCTAATAAATTTTGACAAAAATTATTATTACGCCATTTTGCTATTTCATATACATCCGTTTTATAAGCATCTTTTAAAACATTAAAACCTCCATTCATATCCCCATATATAGTTGTATAACCAACACTAATTTCACTTTTATTTCCAGTAGATAAAAGCATATAGCCAAATTTATTAGATAAAGCCATTAACAAGACACCTCTAATTCTAGATTGAATATTTTCTTCAGTTGTATCTTCATTTAAACCTTTAAAAGAAGACTTTAATTCTTTTAAGAATAATTCATTTACATCATCTATATTTATCGTATCCATTTTTATACTTAATAATTTAGATAATTCCATAGCATCATCAAGTGACCCATTCGATGAAAACTTAGAAGGCATTCTGACACCTTTTACCATCTCCTTACCTATAGCATCTACAGCTATTGCACAACTTAAAGCAGAATCAATTCCTCCTGATAAACCTAATATTACACCTTTAAAATTATTTTTGATTACATAATCTCTCAGACCTATAACCATTGCCAAATATTTTGCTTCATAGCCCGAAGAAATTTGATTTATATTTTCATTTTTAATTTCAATTTGGTCATGGACTAATACTAAATTACATACACTCATACCTTCAAACCAATTAGAAATTTGAATACGTAGTTTTGAATTATTATCTAAAGCAAAAGATCCTCCATCAAAAACTAATTCATCCTGTCCACCTATTTGGTTGACATAAATTAATGGCAACTTAGTTTCAGTTACCCTTGCTACAGCAACAGACAATCTTTCATCTTCTTTATTTTGATCAAAAGGTGATCCATTTATTACAATTAATACTTGTGCGCCAGATTCCACTAAAGTCTCAGTAATATCGCTATGCCACATATCTTCACATATCATTAAACCAATCCTAATTCCCTTAAAAGAAATAGGGCCAGAAACCCTTCCTGAATTAAATACTCGAGCTTCGTCAAAAACGCCATAATTAGGCAAATGATGTTTATCTATTATTGATATTTCTCCATTATGAATTAATGCTGCAGAGTTTCTTAAAATATTATTATCCATTCTTGGATAACCCACAATAACTGCTGGTCCTCCATCTTTTGTAAGCTCAATAAGTTTGTCAATTTGTATAGAAACAGCATCAATCAATGAAGGTCGTAATACTAAATCTTCAGGAGGATAACCCGTCATACATAATTCAGAGAAAACACATAAATCAACATTTTCTTTTTTAGATTTTGCTCTTGTAGAAAAAATAAAATCATAATTTTTTTCTAAATTTCCTACATGAAAATTAAGCTGACACATCGAAATTTTAATTTTTACACTCAATTTGTTTCCCGTTAAAATTAATCTTTATTATTAGGTAATAAAAATTCTCTACCCATTTTTACTCTCTCTATACCATCATATTCAATTATATCTGCAGTAGCATAGGTTTCAGACCAACTTTCTGGCAAATATGATCCTGTACCTATAAAATCTATTGGAGCTTTGATACTAGACATCAATTTACATTTTTCCGGTGTAAAACCACTAGAAGCCACTATTTTTACCTTATTCCACCCTGCATTATCTAAAGATTTCCTTAAATATATTATTGCTGCAGCACTTACGCCTGTACCTACTAACCATTTCAATTCTTGTTCTGTTCTAAATGTTCTTATACCATAAGGATTATATTTATCTAATAATTCGTATGATTTAGATGTATCTAAACCTTCTACGAATCTACCTCCATGGGTATCTAATCTTAAAGACAACATTCCATTCATAGCTAAACCTTTTAATTCTGCACAAACTTCTAAAGAATCAGAAATTTCTCTTCCAAAATAATCTATTAAAACAGTTATTGACTCATTAGGATAAGTATTAGCAAAAATTTTTGCTGCATTAACAGTTGTTCCTGCATATCCTACTAAAGCATGAGGCATAGTACCAACACCCTTTTCTTGACCAAAAAAATGAGAAGTTATATCATTTGCACTTCCTATAAAACCAATTGCCCCAAGTTCTTTTTGCGCTTTTTTTGAACCAACGGATGCTCCATACGCCATTAGCTCTTGCATTTCTGTTCCGGCACAATGACGCGCGTCCATAGCTATAAATCCTACTTTAGGCAAATCACTTGTCATACCAAAAGTATTATATGCTGCTACACAAGGCCCACCTAATTTCTGCAAAAATATAGTTTCTAAGTCTACTAAATGTATAAAACTGCCGGATAAATACATTAATACCTCACCAGAGCCTACCCAAGCACCTTCTTCAAAACATTCATCAATCTTTACCTCATTACCTCTAGAGTTAGTTACAAATTTAATCCATTCTAAAGCCAATTTTGGACAATAAATTACAGGCCTTCTCATAAAAACCGCATATGTAACCTTAACGTCACCATGCTTTTTTACTACTGATTTAGTCAATTTAAAATAATGATCCGTTCTTAACTCAATATCATTTTCAAAATCAGACAAAATACTTCCATTCTTAAATTATAATATAAAACTATACTTTATGTGTTTATGTGTTAATAGTTTATTTTTAAAATTAACTTTTTTAAGTTTCTTAATGAAAAAAACTATTCTACTTATATTAACTTTTATTTTTATAAATATAAATATTTGTATTGCACAAATTAATGGCCATTTAACTGATAGGCTAGAAAAATCTTTAATAAAAGAGTACTTTCCAAATTATAATAATACTAATTTAAATGTTATAGACAACCGAATTTTAGAAATTAAGATTAATAACACTTTATTAGGCTATATTTTTTCTACTTGGGATATGGTTAAATCCCTTGGATATGATCGTCAACCATATGAAATAATTGTAGGTCTAAATACAAATGGAACATTAGCAGGAGCAACTTTAACATATCATAACGAACCATTATTTGTTCATGATATTAGTGAAGAATATTTAGAAGAATTTGTTAAAAACTCTAAAGGACTTGATGTTTCAATAGGATTGCCTAGAGTTTCAAGAGGACAACCTTTAAGAGCGGACACACTACACCGTGGAACTATTTCTTCCAATTTAATGCATGAAGCTTTATTTAAATCAGCAAGAAGTGCTGCAATATCAGCAAATCTATATGGAGTAAAGACGGGAGAAAGAATAAATTATTTAAAACAAGAAAATTTAAGTTGGGAAAGACTAATAAAAAAAAAATATGTAGTAACCCAAAGAATATTACTTAATGAAGCAAAAGCAAAACTCATTAATTTAGGATTATCAGACAATATTGATGACTTACCAAATTTAAAAGAACTTCCAAATAAAGAAAAAATATTTTTAGATATTGCAGTCGGGCTGAATAATCCAAGATCAATTGGATATAATATACTTGGAGAATGGCGGCATGATAAGATTATGTCTACATTAGATGCCAAAGATCATGCCATAGTAATTGCAGGAAATGGATACTCTTTTAAAGGATCTGATTGGAGAAGAACTAAAAAATTTGAAAGAATTAGAGTCATACAAGGAAATAATATTATTACATTTAAATCAACAGACCAAATTAGACTTTCAAAAATAAATAGCAAAAACGCTCCAAAATTCAAAGAAATTGGCTTATTTAGAATATCTCCTGATAAAAACTTTAACCCTATAGAACCTTGGTATCTTGAGATTATATATTTTAATGATGAAAAATCATCTGAGAAAATTATTATTCCTTACATACTCAGTCAAGAACTGATTATAAAACCAAATGAAGAATTATCAATGTGGACAAACGTATGGCTAGGAGATAAATTTAGAATAAGCATACTAATAGCATCTTTGCTCATACTTACTCTTATTACCATATTTCAAGACAAATTAAGTAAAAATAGAAAAATATTTAGATTCATTAGAATTTCATATTTAAGCTTTACTCTAATATGGATTGGATGGTATGCAGGAGCTCAATTATCAATTTTCAATATATTATCTTTAGCTAGAATACCTTTAACAGGTGTAGATTTAAATTATTTTCTCATTGATCCATTAATATTTATAATATTATGTTTTACAATAGTTTCTACACTTATATTAGGAAGAGGATTATTTTGTGGATGGTTATGCCCCTTTGGAGCACTACAGGATCTAATAGGTTGGATTAGCAAGGTTATAGGTATTACTAAAAAAGAAATTCCTGAAAAGTATTATACTAAATTATGGAGTTTAAAATATTTTATACTACTCATTATATTAGGAACCTCTTTTATTTCAATGGATACAGCCTCCCAACTTGCAGAGATAGAGCCTTTTAAAACTGCAATTATGAAACACTTTAATAGAGGAATACCTTATTTAACTTATGCTGTGATATTGTTAGTAATTAGTATATTTATGGAAAGAAGTTTTTGTAGATTTTTATGTCCTTTAGGAGCAAGTATAGCTATAATTGGTAAGTTCAGAATTATAAACCACCTTAAACGAAGAAGTGAATGTGGAAATCCTTGTAATTTATGTTCTACTTCTTGTCCAGTAAAAGCAATACCTACAAATAGTATTAATAAAGGTAAAATAATTATGAGTGAATGTTTTAGATGTTTAGATTGTCAATTAGAATATGTAGATAATAAAAGATGTCCGCCGTTAGTTAGATTGCAAAAACAAAAATTGGTTTAAAATGAAAACTATTATATCTCGAAGAAAAACAATTCAAATTTTTGCAAGTGCTATAGCATTATTTCCTATTTCATTAAGTGCAAACAAAAATATACATAATTACCATTGGAAAGGAATAGCCTTAGGGAACCCAGTCGAAATGAAAATATATGCAAAAAATAAAAATCATCTAAATAAAATATTTTTCTTAGTTAATTCTGAAATAAAAAGAATAGATAATATTTTTTATTTGCAAAATGCATCTAGTAAAATTAATCAACTAAATCAAAATAAAATTTTACTCAATCCAGACAGAGAATTAATAAACGCAATTTATCTTTCAGAAAAATTCTATAAAATCAGTAAAGGATCATATGACATAACTATACAACCATTATGGAATAAATATTCTTCTGGCAAAAAAATTATACTTGATGGAATTAACTTTAATAATATAGATATATCTAAAAATAAAATAAGACTTCTAAATAATTATACTGAAATCACTCTTAATTCCTTAGCACAAGGTATATTAACCGATAGAATACATGAAATATTATTAAACTCTGGGATTGAAAATCACTTAATTAATTTTGGAGAAGGTAAAGCTTCAGGAATATCACCTAACAAAAACAAATGGAATTTAAATGTCAACAATAACATTATAGATATTACAAATAAAGGATATTCCGTGAGTGAACGTAACAGTACAATGCTTCCTAATAATATGAGTCATTTGTTTAATGCTAAAATCAAAACTTCGGCTATAAATATACCTTCAAAAACAACAGTTATTGCTAAAACTGCTACATTGGCAGATGGACTTTCTACAACCTTTGCAGTTTCAAATAATTTAATTAGGAATGAGTTAATTAAGAATTTTACTAAAGTCCAATTTATTATTAATAACTAGCTTATTTTCTATATTTACTTAACTCTTCAGATAATATGAATGCTAACTCTAGCCCTTGATTTGCATTTAATCGAGGGTCACAATGGGTATGATATCTATCACCTAAATTTGTTTCTGTTATGTCTTGAGAACCACCTACACATTCCGTAACGTCTTGACCTGTCATTTCTAAATGTATACCACCAGCATATGTGCCTTCTGCTCTATGAATTTGAAAAAACTGCTTTACTTCATTCATAATATTATCAAATGCCCTAGTTTTATAACCATTTTTAGCCTTAAATGTATTTCCATGCATAGGATCACATGACCATATAACTTTCATCCCTTCTTTTTTAACCTCACGAATTAAATTTGGTAAAAAGTCTACAATCTTTTCATGTCCCATTCTTGAAATTAAAGTTAATTTTCCAGCTTCATTTTTTGGATTTAATTTTGTAATTAAAGCAATAATTTCCTCTTTAGACATAGTAGGGCCTATTTTAACTCCAATTGGATTTCCTATTCCTCTCATAAATTCTACATGAGCTTCGTCTAAAGATCTAGTTCGTTCTCCAATCCATAACATATGTGATGAACAATCATAATATTCTCCTGAAATACTATCTATTCTAGTTAAACTTTGTTCATAACCTAATAACAATGCTTCATGAGATGTAAAAAAATCAACTTTTGAAATTATAGCCGCGGTATTCTTATTAATCCCACAAGCTTTCATAAAATCTAAGCACTCTCCTATCCTATTCGCAATAACTCTATATTTATCATCTTGAGTACTGCCTTCTAAAAATTCTAAATTCCATCTGTGCACTTCATGTAAATCTGCATAGCCTCCTGTTGCAAAAGCCCTTAATAAATTTAAGGCAGAAGCCGCTTGACTATAAGCACGTATCATTCTATCTGGATCAGGTTCTCTTTCATTAGAATTAAAACCAATCCCATTAATTATATCTCCCAAATACGAAGGAAGCTTCTTACCATCTTTATCCTCTGTAGGTTCCGATCTAGGTTTAGCAAATTGTCCAGCTAATCTACCTACTTTTACTATTGGTAAAGACGAACCATAAGTTAAAACCGCTGCCATCTGCAATATAACTCTAAACGTATCTCTTAAATTGTCAGCATTAAACTCTGCAAAAGACTCAGCACAATCACCACCTTGAAGTAAAAAAGCCTTTCCTGCACATACCTGAGCCAAATTATCTTTTAACGTTCTCGCTTCACCTGCAAAAACCAAAGGTGGTAAGGATTTCAACCTATTTTCAGCATTTTCTAATTTTTGCATATCCTTATATACAGGTTGATGCTT
>Ga0163108_10004044_pt1 | contig 10396 bp, 6 predicted proteins | sample Fk1155metaG_FD_109644 | JGI IMG/M metagenome (GOLD analysis project Ga0163108, IMG submission 109644) | Marine microbial communities from the Central Pacific Ocean - Fk160115 155m metaG | ecosystem: Environmental > Aquatic > Marine > Oceanic > Photic zone | place: The Central Pacific Ocean...
AGACTATTCAAAATTTCTTAAAAGCTTTTTATTCTTGGGGATGTATGGATTATCAAAATGTTCCACCTGCAGATAAATTAGGAGATTATAACTTTGAAAACTTCAATGATAGGGTAAAAGCAAGTTTTAGTACTTTGAGCGACCCTAGGAATGAAAATATGGGAGGCCCCGATATTGAATGGACGTATAAAGATAAAAAATATCCAAGTTTTTCTGGAGAAAATAGTTTTATTTCTGCAATTAAAAAAGCATATGACACTCAGGCTGGAGATATAGCAGATACATTTAGTTTTTTTATTGATCTTATTTTAGGAGGACAGCTTACAAAAATTGTTTCAGTTGTAAATAAACCTAAAGATGGACAACAGAGTGATAAGCAAAAATCTTGTATTGATTTTGCAGTTGGTATGGAAGGTTTAACTACTAATTTATATGAAAGTTATCAGTCAGCTTTACTATGGAGAGATATGCCTTTGCAAATATTTGAAATTCAAGATTTTATTTCAAAATTTGCATTGCAAGTCCTTGACTGGGGAGATCAAATATTAACAAATGTAGTAGATTGGTTTGCGCAAAATACCAAAAATTTATCTACATGGACAAAAATGTTTGAGTCTTTGATAAAAATTTACAATAACTTTAATTTTATTTTCCAGGTATTTATTGATTTCTTTGATAAATGTGACGACTGTAAAACTAGAAGGGGATCATCATTCATAGATATAATTTTAGGTTTAATTCCTGATATTGGTGACTCTTTACCATTTATGGAGTTTCCAAAGATTCCAGATATCACTTTGGATATTTCAAAAATTAAAACTGGTTTATTTATTAAAATGCCAATTATTAAATTTAACCCGCAGCCATTACCTCTTCCAAGGATGAATTTTGAAATGACATTTCCTTCCGCTCCTGATCTTGATATTGGTTTAGTTTTTGGCTCTATTAAAATTCCTGTTCTTCCGGGACCACCTGACTTATCTACCTTAATAGATCTTCCTGATTTACCAAAAATCCAAATTCCAGTACTACCTATAATTCCAGTAGCACCAGAAATTGCTGATGTTGGAATTGATATTCAAGAAAAAATTGGTGAAGAGCTAGACTTGATAAAACAAATTTTAAGAATATATTGTTTAATTCAAAAAGGTTTAATCCCAGTTCCAGAGTTAACTTTGTCGAAAGCAATTCAAGACATGACTGCTCGACCATTAGATGTTGTCTTACCAATTGATAAACAAATCTCAATCAAATTACCTCAGTTAGATTTAGATTATGTAAAAGAGTATCAAGCAATTTTAGAATCTGACTTAACATATGAAACCGATGCTATTTACGAAGGACTAAACTCTTTCTCTCAAGCACTAAATTTACAAATTCAAGATGCGTTCCAAGAATACAATAAAAAGATTCTTGAAATTAATGAACTTTTGGATTACAAATATGAATTTTTAAAAGAAATCCAATTTGAAGACGTTGATCTAAATGCCAAAGTTGGACTTGATTTAAAAACTGCTTTTGATTTACTTGCAAGAGCAACTGAAATTGAAGCAAAAATAAAACTTCCAAGTACTCATACCGTAATTGAAATGACTGATTTTAAGCCACGAGAAAATTTTAAAGTTGAAGATTCTATATTCTTTGATCAAGATAAACTTAATAACGCAAAGTATATTACAGATCTAATGTATGAAAATTCAGACGAGAAAAATATTGCTTCCATAGATCCAGTTAAATTTACTCAAAACAAAAGCATTGTTTCTGATTTATTACCAAAAACTTCCATTAGTAAGGATGCAGTAAAAGAGTTTAGTAATCTTATTGATAACTCTCAAAAATTAGACAAGATCTTTAAAGATAGAGCTAAATATATAGCACAAGGGCAAGGAGATAATTCTAGTCAAGGCGTTGAGGCTAAATTTCCTACTGGTGTCCATTATGTAAGTCCAGATGGATCCTTCTCTAGACTGTATTCTTTTGAAGATCAAGATGAGGCTCAATCTAATTTTATTTTTACCGATCTGGATTATGATTCTGACGATGATATTATTCATACAATAGATAAAGAAGTTTACTTTAAGCCTTTAAACTCTCAAAGAAACTTTAGATCTGGTAGCAATGATCAATTTACACTAAGGGAAGATCTAGATAAAGAAATACAAACTTTAACACCTAGAGACATTCAGATCACTGAGTCTTTTGAAGAAATTCAAGTTTCATTTAATAACTACTTAGATCTTGATAATCAAATTATTGATATTTATAAACCTGGGACTGATAAACTTATTCCTTTTAGAAGATACGTGATATTACATGATGAAAATCAAGAAACTGAATTTGAAAGCCTAAATCAAATTGATTCATTAAGTGGAGTTATTTCTAAAGACAACTTTCAAGAGATGTTTGTAAAAAAATCTCAATCATCTAGTTTGAAAATAAACATTCCTTTAGGTTTATATAGTCTAGTACACAGCTCTAAGATTAATTCAAATTTACACACCTTTAATGGTCCAAAAGCTTTGTCTATTGATTTTTGTAAAGATCGAGTAGCTCCAACTATATCTGGAAATATATCAGACATTGCAAACCCAGTTTTATATCAAGATATAGACCTTGATCTAAATACAAGCACCGATATTGGAAGTCGTATTATATCAATGTCTGTTAATTATAGAAATCAAGCCTACGCCTTGAATGTGTTAAATCCAATTTTTAATTTACCAAAAATAACAAGTCCCCAACTTGATAAAATAACTATTCAAGCTGTTGATTTAGCAGGTAATCAATCTAAACTTGAAATCAGTCCTAATCTTCAGGATCTAAATATTGTTTTAGATAAAGTATCTAATACAAACGTAATAGGTAAGATTGTTCCTAGAGTTACTGAAGGAAATGTAACTATTTTAAAATCTAATCAAGATAGACTAATCCCTATAAAAACTAATCTAGTAGAAGACTCTAGTTTTGATTTTAAATTTTCAAGTCAGGAAAATCTACAGATTACCGACAATAAAAATAGACCTGCTATAGAAATTGAAGATAACAATTTAATAATTAATGACAGCTCACTTGAATTTACAGTTTTAAATTCCTATGAAGATTTAGAATTATTAACTATTTTAGTTTCAAAAGACACTCAACCTGTAACAAAAGTTTTACTTAAAACAGATTCAAATCTGAGTCCAGAAATCATAGAGTCAAGGGAAAAGAGTAATGATTCAAGCTCGCAGCTAGTAATTGTCGACGAAAATATAGAAGACAATATTACAATTGAAATAATCAATGATCCATTAAGTGATCTTGATCAGACTGCAATAGTTAAGCAAAACAATAAAAACATCCTTGCAGTTTCTCGATTTGCAAACCCAGTTTTAATTGATAAGCAATATACTTTAGAACTTGACTCTAGCAATCAAAATCCAGATGCTGAATCATTGGATCAACATTGGATCTCCTTACGAGGTAATGCCAATGGGAAGAATCTTGTAAGTTTTAAAATACAAAACATCCAAGATACGCTATCGTTGGAACAGTTTATAAATTCTGATTACCAAAGTCACAATCAACAAATAAAAGATAATCCAAAAGCAGGAATCGATGATCTTGATTTAAAAGCTGACACTCAATTTTCGGATATTAATGAAAACACTAAAGGATTTGACGAGATCAATAGACTAGCAAGGCTTGGGATTTTCCAAGGGGTTAACATTGACGGTCAAAATCTATTTTTACCAACTAACTTTTTATTAAGAAGTGAATTTGCAAAAACAATATTAAAAATATTATGTATTAAACCTAGGCCAGAAAGTTATTTATCACCGAATGTATTTTCTGATATTTTATATTCAAATACATATGACTGGTTTTATCCAATAACTAAAGAAACATTTTTCCTGGGAATATTTGAAGGATATAAAGGAGAAATTAATAATCTAGGACAAAGTCCATTTAAACCATTTAACACTATTTCAAGAATAGAAGCTGTAAAAGTTATTATGGAAGCCCTAGAAAACATGGATGTAATTACTCTTGAAGATGTAACAGAAAAAAATCCATGGTATACAGACTACTTAAAATTTGCTCAAGATCTAACTCCAATATTAAATGACTCTGCAGTTGTTAAATCTAACTTCCTTCTAACCAAAGATGAAGCTCAAGAACCAAACCAACCAATTTCCAGACAAGATTTTGCAATTCTAATCTCTCGATCTCTCGATATTTATAATTGTATAGAACAAAGATCTAAATTAGGTTTACCACTGGAAGATTATAGAATTAATGAAAGCCAAACCCACATTCAAGAATCAATTGAAAGAGCATCTAAAGAAGAAACCCTGGAATCCTCAGAAAAACAAGCATTTGGTTTAACTAATGAACAAGAAGATCTATTGAGTCCAGATGATAGCACAGAAATACCTGATTCTAGTATTGGAGTTAAGGATCCTATTTGTACAGCTTGTCCATGCCCTTATGAAAAAAAACAAGGACTTGCATTGCAGGATAAAGATAAATTTTTTATAATATATGGTGAGTACGATCCTATAAATCCAATAATTTATTCTACTTCCAAAGTATTTAAAATTAACCCAAATATAGATGGTTAAAAATAAAAGATTACGTCATTTAATTTATATATTTATCTTAGTGATAGTAATTTTATCTTCGCAAATTTTCAATGTTCTTGCTAATCCACAATCCTCAGAACAACAAAGACAACAAGAAAAAATACAGCAAACAACATCTTCTGAAATTCAAGATAGACTCAATAATCCATCCCCAGTTTGTGAAGAAGAATATACACGAACCTTAAACCTTATTACAGCTGAGTTTTACGATGAACTTAAAGAAGTGGTAAGTCAGCCAACATACGATTCAGCATTAATTCAAGATTTTAAAGATGCTTATATGAAAGCAAAATACTTAATAAGTTTAAACTTATCTCAAACTCAAGAAAGATTAGCTCAAAGTGAACAAAATTTACAAGGAACAAGTAGCAAAGAACAACAAAATATCCAGAGAGAAATTGATAGAAAAAACAAATGTATTGTAGTTACGCAAGAGTATCTAGATGAGATTAAACATGTTTACAAGTCTACCCTTACTAAAAGTGTTCAAGCTAAAAGGGGAGCTGTAATCCTTGAAAAATACGATCAAATCAATAAACAGTTTGAACAACTACTAAGCATTACAGATGAATCTGTAAAACAATTCAATAAAATAAATGACAACCTAATATGCTATCTTTCAAAATGCCAATAAAAATTTTTGGTTTATTAATTATCGCTCTTATTTCATGGAATTTAATTCCTAATTCGGCAAGTGGTGCTCCAAGTCGATACGATGAATATATAAAAATCACAGCTGAAACTATTGCTAAAAACAACCAACTTACAAATGAATTTCAGAACCAGCTTTTTTTACTTCATGAAGAGGAATATTTCTTAGTAGCTTCACAAGACCTTAAAAAGTATCATGATATCTTAAAGCCTCCAACTATTGCATATGATATTACCAGCGAAAGCTATAATGCAGCCCTATACAATGAATGTGTAGATGATGAACAAAAAATTAGAATTATAGATACTGATTTTCAAAATTTATCTTCAATATGTTTAAAAGAAAGACTTGATAAAGAATTTGCTGACTATACTATTTCCTTAGAAAGGGTTATCCCAACACCATTACCGGAGTATAAAGAGTTTTTGAGAGAGAAGGTTAGTGAAGCTAACAGAGTTTCAGTAGATTTTTATAAGGAAAATTACTCGGCTTATATATTACATTCACAGTATTACCAAATCAAAAAAGAACTTCATACCATGAATTCAAAATTATATGACGTCTTTATGGAAGTTAAAAAATATCCTAATAAATTACCGAATGCAACAACAACTTCGTGCACTTAAAAAGTTCACCACAATTACAATCGGACTACTAATTTTTTTAAGCATACCAATTGCTAAAGCTGAACTTGACCTTGCTGTTAAAAATCAAGTCTTGGAAGCATTATCAGATGCAGTTGCAAATTATGAGAATGAAAAACTTGATCTAGATAATGATTCTTATGGTTCTCTTAAGAAATATAACATTGAAAAGTATAGCGAAAAATTAGCTGGAGGCATGAAAGGTTATTCTTTTAATTCAACCAATTCTGTTTATTCAGTGCCAGACTGCTGTGAGCCAGATTTGTACTTAAGTATATTCGGTGAAATTCATTATAAAACTAATCAAGAAATTCTAGATGCTGCTACAGACCAAGTTGGCTACTGGTTTGAATCTACTTTTATTGAAAATTTTACTTCTAAATCTACAGTTGGAGAGGCAGTTGCTGAAAGACAAAAATTAGAAAAGGTTTACGAAGATCAAAAAGAGGTAATAAGTATTACAAATAAAGCGATTATTAAATCGAAAGCTTTTGAAATATTTGCTAATGATTCAACTTTAGATTCCAATTTTGACTTACTAGAGGATCTTAAAGATATAGAAAATTTACTTTTTGGTGACAATGTTCCATGGGAAACTTTTCAAATTCCAGAATTAAACCAAGAAAGTTTGTCATCACCTACAAATCACGATACGAATTTAGAAGAAACAGATATCGATGAAGTAGTTGAAGATCTCAAAGATGATATCAATCCTGATATTAGAAGTTCAGATACTGACAACAGTGATAAACAAGAGGATTTACCTTCAGGTGAGGTTCAAGATTTTACACCAGATCAATGTGGAGTAAGTCCAAACTTAGCAAATGAATTAGAATCACACTCTTCAAACAATCAAAATGATCCAGATTCAGAAGGTGATTTTCCAGGCGGGCAAGTAGATCCAGATAGCCAAGAAGATGAATCTGATGAAGATCCTAATCTAGATATCGGTATTAATTTACCAAGTTTTACAAATAGTAATCCTTTGTTTCCCGAGTTCACATGTTATTCTGGAAGTGATGTTATTTATTCAACAGTAGGAACGCCAGAACAAAGATTTTGTTTTTATATTAAAGAAGTTAGACAAAACTTAAGGTGGTTAACTCCATCAAATAATTGTACAAATTGTATTTTTGATAGTATGAATGAAAAATTTATAGAAACTAATGATAAAAACCTAATACCTCAAAAGCTTACGGGTAATTATTTTGAACCACCAATCTGTAAAAAAGATCTTTTAAATAAAATAAATAGTAGCAATATTAACTTTATAGCGAAGTCTTTGTTTAGTCTTTCAAGTCCTCAAAAGGCAATCCAAGAAATTAGTCCTAGCGATATTTCAAAGAGATTTAAAGCAACTCAAGTGCAAGCACCTGAAATAGATTTCTCAAATGCAAATAACTTTTTAGAGGTTTTAGAAGATATTCAAGATTTTCAATCAAAAATAATTGAGGCACAAGTAGATCGTCAGTTGAAATTATCTTTAGAAGAAAAAACTGCTACAGCTAACTCCGTAAATGCACAACTTTTAGAAAGAATGGAGCTATTTAATAAAAACCTAAAAAGCTTACAAGATTCTATCTTCTCTATCAAAGAGACATCAAAATTATTTTTATCCAAACCAAAATGTCAATAATATCAAAAATTTTAAAATTATCGATAATTTCCATATTTATTTTATTTATAAATATTGGTTATACCCAAACTGCTCAGTCACAAATGAACACACTTGATAAAATGGGATTTACAGTGCAATCAATCTATAATGGTTTAGCAAATTTTAGTTCATACTCTGAAGACTTCTTAAATACAAACTTTGACGTTTACAAGGGATCTAGATATATAAATAATTTTTGTAATACACGAGATCGATTTTTTGTAGTTGAACAAAAGCAAGATTTATACAATCTTTTAGTAAAGAATGGATTTGGATACACAAGGTCTCAGATCGCAATTATTAATGAACAAATTAAAGCTTTAGAATTAGAGCTTGAGTTTCTAAGAAATGTCGACGTTTATCAAGCTCTAGGATACGGGGAAAAAGCAACTGAAGGTGCTGAACCAATAAATCAGTTTAAGATTAAAGGTTTACCCGAAATGTTTGATAGATTATTAAATTCGTATAAAAAAGTTTATAATCAAGATCCCCAACAAAGTCAAAATAAAAAGAAATTAGAGGAATTCATTGGTTTATTTGTAGAAAAATATTCCCACCGTTTTAATTATTATGACAACTCTTCAACCCCTAGTATCTTAAAAGATGGAGACTATAGCAAGCGCGAATGTGCTGGTGGCTTGGGAGCTGTTTTAGACAAGGCAGATGCTGTTGTAGAAGGCTATAAAGGTCTTGGTGAGGTTTATAAAAATGGATTTGGAAAAGAATCAAACAAGCTTATGAGAACCATTAAAAAGTTTTGGAACACTTCAAAGTCTGCATTTTCTGGAGAATTATATAAAGATAAGCTAAAGAAAATATATGGCTTTACAGAGGGTAAAGATTATTCAGCTTGGGAAGGACTAAAACAAGTAATGTCAAAAACGTTTCCAACTGTTGAAAAGCAGATTCAACAAATTAAAGATACCTATGGAGACAAAGCAGATTCAAATAAAAACCTCGGAAATAAAACCCAGGCCAAAGTTAATAAAATATTTATGGAGGCAACAACTGTAGATCAATTTAGTCAGTATCTTAATCAAACCTCAACATTTGAAGAGTATGCATTTTTACAAAATGCTATTGAAGAAGTCTCAAGAAGACAATCTGAAAAACAATTTGCAAGACTTGTTGATAATCAAAAAGCTGAAATTGCTGATTTTTCTTCGTTGGAACTAGCCTCAGTTTTAGATAAAACCAAGCAAACTATTAAAAAAACACTTAACATAATAGAGGAAGATAACGAAGGAACCTTACTGGGTAACATGAAGAAAATTCATGAAAAGCAATGTAAAGACGAATCATAAAACAAATCAAATAAATAAAATATAACCAATTTAAAATGACAGCATTTTTATTACCAATTATAATTTTGGTACTCATCACCTCAATTAAAGAAGTAAAAGAATATGAAGAAGGGGTAAAATTTACACTTGGAAAATTTTCCAGAGTTTCAGGCTCAGGTTGGAGAATAGTTCTTCCAATATTCCAGAGTATGGATGTAGTGGATATGCGTACTAAAGCAGTAGACGTTCCAGATCAAGAAGCAATTACTTTAGATAATATTTCTATCTCTATAAACGCTGTTATTTACTACAACGTAAAAGATGCACAAAGAGCTATCATCAACGTAGAAAGTTACAGATACGCTATTTCTCAATTAGCTCAAACAACAATGAGAAATATTGTAGGGACTGTTGATTTAGATACTCTCTTAAGATCTCGAGATCAGGTTGCAGATAAAATCAGAAATATTGTAGAGAAAGCATCTGATGAATGGGGGATAAGAGTTGAATCAGTTGAGTTAAAAGATGTAAGACTTCCAAATGACTTAAAAAGAACAATGGCCAAAGAAGCCGAAGCAGAAAGAGAAAAAAGAGCAGTTATTATAAAGGCTAAGGCAGAATTAGAAGCTTCCGAAAATCTTTCTAAAGCTGCACATTTATTGGCTACAGCTCCTGGAGCTCTTCATTTAAGAACTCTTCAGTCTATAAATGATCTGTCTTCCGATCAATCAAATACCACAATCTGGATGGTACCAATTGAAGGGTTGGAAGCACTTAAGGGTATAGGTGGAAATATTCCAAAGAAATAGAGATAAAAAAAGCTCCATAGAGGAGCTTTTTTCTTTTATGCAACCTGAGACCCTAAAGACTCTAAAAAGTTACTAAGAACTAAAATTAATAGGTTTAAAGGAACGAAAATAGACTGAAGGTCTTCAATGTTAAATACTAAAGTTAATCCAATCATTAAAGTTAAAAAACATCCAATTGCCGCACCTACAAAATTATGATCATTTTTAGAGATAAGAATTTCAAATAAATTATTGATTGATATAAAACAAACTGTCAGCATAAAAATAGCCAACATACCTTTTGCAATTGCCATAAATACAAAAGGAAGAGCAATCAAATTTAAAACAACTTGGCTGATAGAAAGTTTAATCATTAGATTTGAAATCCCTGTACTAGGTAATCTATAGGCTACGTTGTAAAAATAACCACCTAATACATTATTAATTAAGATTACAAAGTTAAATACTAAAATAAATATTATTGCAAAACTCAAGCCACTTTCAATTGTAATTCCCGCTTTAGAAAAAGCTAAGAACAAACCAAGTCCAATTCCAGAGCTTATAAACCCTGCAATAATTGATAAAACTACATAGTTAATTTTTGAAACTAAATTATTTTCCATTTTTTTGAGTTATTTCTTCTTTTATTATTAATATTACTGCTAAAGTTATATATATATCTGCAAAGTTAAAAACTGGCCAAACCTGAAGGTTTTTAAATTAAATAACTAGGCCATTTCTAAATTA
>Ga0163108_10004045_pt1 | contig 10396 bp, 6 predicted proteins | sample Fk1155metaG_FD_109644 | JGI IMG/M metagenome (GOLD analysis project Ga0163108, IMG submission 109644) | Marine microbial communities from the Central Pacific Ocean - Fk160115 155m metaG | ecosystem: Environmental > Aquatic > Marine > Oceanic > Photic zone | place: The Central Pacific Ocean...
ACGCTTGGCCAGGCGCTTGGCCAAGTCCAGCAGATCTCGGTGGCGAATGTCTCCAGCGGCGACGACGACCGTCGAGCCGCTGACATAGTGGCGGGCGTGAAAGTTGGCGAGCTCGCGGCGGCGTGTGCGATCGAGGCTCCGATCGTAGCCAGCGATGGAGCGACCAAGCGGCTGGTTGGGCCAGAGCGTCTCGTCGGACAACTCGAGCACGTGCTGCGACGGCTGGTCGAGTGTCATTGCGATTTCCTCCTTGATGACACGGCGCTCGCGGGTGATTTCGCGCCGGTCAAAAACTGGGTTAAGATACATGTCGGCCAGTACGTCCATCAGTTTGTCGGCTTGGCTGGCATGGGCGCGGGCGTGGTAGCACGTGCTTTCCTCGCTGGTGCAGGCGTTGATATAGCCGCCGATGCCCTCGACTTCCTGCGAGATTTGAGCTGCAGAACGGTGCGGGGTGCCCTTGAAGAGCATGTGCTCGAGGAAATGGCTGATGCCGGCCTCGCCTGCTCGTTCACAGCGGCTGCCGACGGTCGACCAGATGCCAAGACTGACGCTGGCCATGTGCGGCAACTCGGCTGTGGCCAATCGGAGACCATTCGGCAATCGGGTGATATGATACATGTATTGAGTCAGTGCCTTATTCCGGCGGGCTGATTAAACGGCGATCAGTGGCCAGCGGTCAATCCCGGCCGTGTCTGCCGGTTGCATTAATGTTGTTGAACTCAATCTTGTTTTCATTTTAACTGGGCTTATGCAGATCGAGAGCCTGCGGGTTTTTTGTGACTTGGCCGAAAGTCAGAGTTTCACCAGTGCGGCACGGATCAACCAGATCACCCAGTCGGCGGTGAGCCAGCAGATCAGCTCGCTCGAGAGGCATTTCAAGACCCTGCTTATTGAGCGCAGCAAAAAGATGTTTCGGCTGACGAAGGAAGGCCAGTTGCTCTACGACCATAGCAAGGAGATCATCAACACGTTCGAGACGCTGACGAGCCGGATGCAGTCGCTGCAAAACGTGGTGTCAGGCAACATTCGCGTCTCGACGATCTACTCAATCGGGCTGCACACACTACCGCCATTCCTGAAAAAGTTTCTGAAAAAGTTCCCAACCGTGAACGTGCATGTTGAGTACAGCCACGCGGACAAGATTCTTGAGGACGTACTGGGCAACGTGGTGGACCTTGGTCTCGTAGCCTATCCGGGCAAGGACAGCAAGCTGAACATCATTCCTCTGATGGAGGAGTCGCTCGTCTTGATTTGCGATCCGAAGCATCCCTTGGCCAAACGTGGACAAATCAAGCTTAGCGACATCGCGGGGGAAAATCTGGTCGGCTTTCATATCGACATCCCGACGCGGCGGGGGATCGACCGCGTGCTGCGGGAGAAGAAAATCACGGTCAATCCGGTGGTGGAGTTCGACAACATCGAGACCGTTAAGCGGGCGGTGGAGATAGGTACCGGCGTGGCGATCGTCCCAGAGGTGACCATTGTGCCGGAGGTCAAGCTTGGGAGCCTGGCTAGCGTGAAATTCAGCGACGTGCAACTCGCCCGGCCTGTTGCGGTGGTGCATAAGAAGAGCAAGGCCCTCTCTCCTGCGTTAGAGAATTTCCTGTCGATCCTGACCGGCGAGTAGGCAGCGCTTGGCCAATCGGAGTGCTCATCCTGCTGGGGTTGGGTTGTTTGAGCCTCTTTTTTTGCAACTTTTCACGGAAACCGGCGTTTATCTGTTCACTTGCTGCCCTTGGAATGGCACTGACATCGATCAAACAGATATTGGCTGACGCCGATTTGGCCACCCCCGTTGAGTTTTCGGACCTGACAAAGGAATGGCGTATTGCCGCCGAAAACGGCTCGGAGGAGCCGTTACTTGCGTTTTTTGCGCGCGAAAAGGGTTTGGCCGAGGACGCTTTCCTTGAGCGCTTGGCCAAGGCGATGGATTTGCGCTTTGTCGAGCTGAAGGATATTAGCCCATCTGCTGAGGCGCGAAAGCGGGTGACGACCAAGGTGGCATTCCAGCATTTCGTCCTGCCGATCCACGCCGAGAACGGTACGCTTGAGGTGGCCGTCAGCGATCCGTTCGACTCGGCGATGATCAACGCAGTCCAGTTCAACGCCGGCGGCACTGTCAAATTGGCACTGGCGCCGCGCAGCGAAATCGAGAAGGCACTCAAGAAATTTTACGGTGTCGGCGCCGAGACACTTGAGGAACTTGAGGACGATGACGAGCCGTTTGAGATTTTTTTCGACGAGGACAAGGAAATCACCGAAGGCGATCAGGACGCCAGCGTCATTAAGTTCGTTAACCAGGTCATCTGGGAGGCATTCAAGGACCGCGCAACCGACATTCACTTCGAGCCGGCGGAGGATGAGTTTCGCATCCGTTATCGAGTGGACGGCATTCTGCACCAGACGCCGATGCCGGCTCAGTTGAAGCGGTACCAGGCCTCGCTTATCTCGCGCATCAAGGTCATGTCCGGCATGGACATCGCCGAGAAACGTCTACCGCAGGACGGTCGCATCAACGTCCGGATCAAGGGCGAGGAAATTGACATCCGTGTTTCCACCGTGCCGACCGTTTACGGCGAGAGTGTGTCACTGCGTCTGCTGACCCGTGGCACCATTTTTCTGACACTTGACCGGCTGGGATTCGATCCCAAGGACGAGGCGATCTTGCGTGAGCTGATCGTCAAGCCGCATGGGATCATCCTGGTTACCGGGCCGACTGGTTCGGGCAAGTCGACCTCCCTGTACGCCTTCCTAAGCACTATCAATTCGGTGCATCAGCGGATCATCACCATTGAGGAACCGGTTGAGTATGAGCTGAAGGGCATCAACCAGATTGCGGTGCGCTCGGACATCGGGCTGACTTTTGCCACCGGCCTACGGCACATCCTGCGGCAGGATCCGAACGTGGTGATGGTGGGTGAGATTCGTGACGGCGAGACGGCGGACATTGCCATCCGCGCTGCACTGACCGGTCACTTGGTGTTCAGCACGTTGCACACGAACGATGCTCCCGGCGCGTTCACACGGTTGGTGGACATGGGCATCGAGCCGTTCCTCGTGGCATCGTCGGTTGAGGCGGTCATGGCCCAGCGTCTTGTTCGTACCATTTGCCCAAATTGCAAGGAGGAGCAGAAGGTCGACCGTGACTACCTGCGGCAGGTCAACTGTCCGGAACACATTATCGAGTCGGGCACATTTCATCATGGGGTAGGTTGCGAGGACTGCCGCCAACAGGGCTACCAGGGGCGTCTGGCGATTTACGAGATGCTGGTCATGAGCGAGGCGATTCGGCCGCTGATCCTCAAGCGCGAGGCGTCGTCTGCCATCGGTCAGGTCGCAATCAGCGAGGGCATGCGTACTCTACGTGACGATGGCTGGCAAAAGGTGGTCGATGGCAAGACGACCATCGAGGAAATTCTGCGCGTGACCATGTCCGACGAGCACTTGAAAGACGAGTAGCATGGCGGGGAAGAAGATTAACTGGAGCAGTTGCAATTTGATTGAGCCGGCATCTGAGGGGAGCCGGTTGTGGCAGTTCTCCGTGTCGTCTAAGAAAGTGAAGCTCTCTGGCGACCTGCGAGTGGCCGAGGGCGACGATCCGCCGGCCAAGGCGGTGGCCAAGGACTGGAGTGATATGCTCAGCCGCAAGCTCAACATTGCCACCCTGCCGCCGGAGAAGGTTTTTTTACGCGTGGTCGATCTGCCGGCCTGCGAGCCGGAGGAGTTGTTGCCGATGGTCGAGTTCCAGATTGAAGAGCTTTCACCGCTGCCGTCTGTGCAGACCGTGTGGTCGGCCGAGGTGGTCCCGGGCTCGACCGGTCAAGAGGGCAACCAGACGGTGTTGGTAACCATCGCCGAGCGGAGCGAGGTGGAGGAGCGGCTCGATAAGCTGGAGGCTGCAAATTATCTCTGCGACCGGGTGGAAGTGCCGCTGCTGCGGGAACTGGTGCCCATCGACCCGAAGTCGGACGGGGCTCACATTCAGCTCGTGCAGGGGGCCGACTCGGTGCTGGCACTGGTGTCGTGGTGGTTCGGTGGCCGGCTGTGTGACATCAACTCATTCAACCTGCCTGATCACGAGGCCAGTCGCGGGACTTTGGTGGAGAAAATTAATAGCGTTGCCTGGGCAGGGGAGGTCGCCGGCTGGATGCCGGGCGATCCGGCCTGCCACTTGGCCAAGCGGGGCGATGTGGAGGGCGACTGGAAGGCTGCGTTGGCCAACTGCTTCGGCGATCGCATCAGCGAAGTGGAGCCGGTGAGCGAGGTCGATCTGGCTACGTCTGCTGCGGAGTTTGCCGCCCGGACCCAAGCACCGGGACTGATGATCGAGGAGTACAGTATCCGCAATCGGCAACGGTTTCAGGACGGCCTGTGGATGGAGGGAATCAAGGGGGTTGTGGCGTTGATGCTGTTGGGACTACTTGGCTTTTATGTTTACGGGAGTCTGCTGCAAGGCACGCTGGATGAGAAACAGGAGAAGTTGGCAATACAGGGCGGTCATTACACAAACGCCCTGTCGCTTAAAGCCAAGGTGGAGACACTCGAGAAACAGAAGGCGTTGAAGTACGCGGCTCTCGAGGCGTGGCACAAGGTGTCCACCGGGTTGCCGGGTGATTTGAAGTTCACCGAGTTGGCGTTTGCGTCGGGCCGAACGCTCGACGGTAACACAAGCCGGGAGCTGCGAATTAGTGGCGCGGCGGGAGCCGGTAAGGCGACGCTGATTGACGATTACCAAGAGGCACTCACGCGGATGGAGTCGGCTGCCGGCAAGGCGTTGTTCTCTGGCGTGCGTGCGGAGACGATTCGGCAGGACGCGAGAAAAAACCAGACCGTATGGTCATTGGTATGTGAGTTCGATGGCGAGTAACGAAAGTATATTTGACAAGCTGAACCTGAGCAGTGGCGAGCGGCGGTTGGTCATGGCCGTGGTGGTGGTGCTGGTGCTCGCGCTTGCATGGATGGTGTGGGGGATGATCCCCAGCCCGGGGGTAACCCAGAACAAGATCACCAAGGCACAAACGCAGTTGAACAGTTTCACAAACGAGATTAGCAAGATCTCGCATTACAAGACCACGATACAGACGCTCGAGGGTTTGGGCTCTGCGGTGATCCCGATCGAGCAGGAGGTGAACATGCGCCGGGCCATCAACAATCTTACCGCAGCCAATGGCGTGCGGGTTACCCGCACCGGGCGCATGACCACCAAGACCAACGAATTCTTCCTAGAAAAATCGATGCGCATCGATTTTTCCAGCAAGGAGAGCGACATCGTCAACTTTCTCTGGAAACTCGGTGGCAGCGACTCGATGGTGCGGGTGAGCGAGATGCGCGTGCGTCCTGACAAGAACCGCTACCGGCTGGACGGCTGGATGAACTTGACCGCGAGCTACCAAAAAGATCCCAAGGCCGCTCGGACCCGCCCGCCCGCCGAAGCCAAGCCGGCCCCGGTCGCTGCCAAGCCAAGCGAACCCGAGGACAAGCCCAAGCCGGAACCATCCAAGCGGGATGCGAAAAAGCCCAAGCCGTCGGGCGGCAAGCGCACCATTCCCTCCCGGCCGGTCCGCAAGACACAATAAATAATGAAACTTTACACGAACCACTCGAGAGCCATGAAAAAACTGACCACCGGTATCCTGACGTTGGCATTTGCCGCGCTTGGCCAAGCGCAACCTGCGAACCCACCCGCCCCGCCGGCACCACCGGCGCCCGGTAACGAAGCAGCTGCTGACGACGCCCCTTTGGCCATGGACGACGTCATCCCGATGGCCGACCTGCAACTGGTCAACATGCCGCTCGAGCAGTTCCTTGAGATTTACGCCAACTACGTCAACCGCACCATCCTTCGGGCATCAGCGTTACCGAACCTCAACGTCACTCTTCAGGCGCAGACTCCACTCACCGTCGAGGAGGCCGTACAGGCAATGGACAGCGTGCTTTCGCTTAACGGCTACACGACCATCCCGGTTGGGGAGAAATTCGTCACATTCGTACCCAATGCCAATGCGCTACAGGAGGGCGCGGCGTTCTCTACGATCACCAGCGCGGACGATCTGCCAGAGGCCAACCAGTATGTCACCCACATCGTGAAGTTGAAGAACTTGCTGCCCAGCGAGGCCGTGCCGATGCTAACCCCGATGGCCAAGAATCAGGCCGGCATCGTGGCATTGGATGTCAGTAAAACACTGGTCCTGCGTGATAACTCCTCCAACATAAAACGGATGCTAGAGTTGCTTGAGCGCATCGACATCAAGCCGGAGGAGGACTACAAGCTCAAGGTCATCCCGATTCGCTATGGCAAGGTGGAGGAGATCTACGCCACCATGCAGGACTTGATCACCGGCTCCAGCACACCTCGTCAAAGTCCCTCCAGCGGCAGTAGGACATCCGGTCGAACCAGCAGTAGTTCGTCGAGTTCCAGGGGCAGGACAAGCGCATCGAGAAGTGGTTCAGTTCGCTCTCTCCAAAACCGCCCCTCCACCTCTAGCAGCAGTTCAAGCAACTCATTCCGTAATCGTTTGCAAGGCATCGTGAACCGCGCTGCTGGTGGTGACATTCAGATTCTCGAGAATGCCCGTATCATTCCAGATTACAGATCCAATTCGCTCATCATATTCGCGAATGATGCTGATATGGTTAAGATTGACGAGATTGTGACACACGTGGACAGCCTTTTGGCGCAGGTGCTTATTGAGGCCATCATTGTGAACGTTACGCTGAACGATGGGATGGAGACAGGCGTTAACGCCTTTATGCACAACGCGGAGGGCCCTGGGGATACCCGACAGATCGGAGGCTTCATGAATGGTGGTCCCTCAACCGGCGGCTCATCGACTCCGGCTGAGAGCAACTCATCGACTTCGGCCGAGAGTGGCGCGGATACTGATACCGGCAAAGTAGCGGCTGCCGCCGGGAGTGCATTAGGATCGCTCGGAGCCGGGGCACTGAGCGGCGGCTTTTCCTACATCAGTCGTTACGATAATACCCTAGAGTTCGCCTTAAAAGCTGTGGCTAGTAATAGTACCGCCAGAGTACTGCAAACCCCACGCGTTCAGACGAGTCACGCCGTTCCCGCGACATTCTTCAATGGCGAGCAGGTGCCCTATCAGGGTAGCAGTAGCTACGGAGGCTACGGAGGCTACGGAGGCTACGGAGGGGGGTACGGAGGGGGGTACGGAGGGTACACTCAATTTCTGAATGTGGGTATCACCCTCGATGTGACGCCGTACATCACGCCGGATGACCTGGTTGTCATGGACATTCAGCAGACCATCTCCGAGTTGGACGGTTTCATCGATATGGGCGGTGGCCAGCAGGGAGGCAGCGGGCAGAAGGCGCCTCAAACCACTGAGCGCGAAGCCAGCTCCACCATCTCGGTCCGGGACGGTGACACAATTATGCTCGGCGGCTTCATTCGGAACTCGAAGACCGGAACTGAGTCAGGTGTTCCATTCATTAAGGACATCCCGCTGCTGGGCAAGCTGTTCAAGAGTGAGTCCAGCACGAACAAGCGCTCGGAGCTGCTCGTCCTGATCCGGCCAACCATCCTCAAGTCGCCCGAGGATGCCGCTCTTATCGTTTCTCAGGAACGCATGCGGTTGCCTGGCATCCGCGAGGCTGAGGCCGAGTTCAAGGCCGACGAGGCGGCGCGACTAAAACGCGTGGAGAAAAAACTTTCCCGGGCAGCGGGTGAAGCGCCAGACCGCAGACCGCAGGCACGGTCCAAGCCGCCGTTCAACTGATCTTCGCGTATAACCTGTCGTATTCGGAGGTCGCGCGCTCCCAAGAAAAATCGGTACGCATGCCGTTGTCTCGCACACTGGCTAGCTGCTCCGGATTGGCGTAAAGTCGGATTGCTTGGTTAATTCCACTACCAAGAGCCTCTACTGAACAGTCGCCAAACTTGATCCCGGTCGCTGTATCGTCCCCTTGGCCAAGATCAACCACTGAGTCGTCCAACCCCCCGGTGGTGCGCACAACCGGCACCGAGCCGTAACGTAGGCTGTAGAGTTGGTTCAGCCCGCACGGCTCAAAGCGCGAAGGCATCACGAAAAAATCACTCCCCGCCTCGATACGGTGGGCCAAGCCGGTGTCATAGCCGATTTTCACAGAGAGCTGCTTGGGATGTTGCTTGGCCAAGCGGCTCATCGCCTGTTCAAGGGATGGATCGCCGCTGCCCAGGCCGGCAAACTGAAATACCGATCCGCCGTCGAGTTGCCCCTCAAGCGTGCCAAGCAGAATGTCGATCCCCTTCTGGTCGGTGAACCGGCTGATGTTGCCGAACAGCGGTGCGTCGTTGAGCAGTGGCAGGCCAAGTTCCTGTTGCAGGGCTCTCTTATTCGCGGCCTTGCCGCCGGGCGAGTCGGCGGAGTAGCTCGCCATGAGATGAGGATTGTTCGTCGTATTCCATTCGTTGTAGTCAACGCCGTTGAGAACGCCCGCCAGTGAATTGACTCTGGCCTGAAATACACCCTCAAGGCCACAGCCGTATTCCTCCGTCTGCAGCTCGCGGGCGTAGCGCGGGCTCACGGTGGTGAGAAGATCGGCGAATACGACACCGCCCTTGAGGAAGTTGACATCGCCGTGAAACTCAAGCTGTTGCCAGTTGAAAAAAGATTTTGGCAGACCGGTCAGCGCAAACTTTTCGGCGGGGAAGCGGCCCTGATAAGCGGCGTTGTGGATGGTGAAAACCTTGCCTACCGGCGCATCCGCAAGCAGCGGGATGATGAGTCCGCACTGCCAGTCGTGTGCGTGGACGATCTCCATACGCTTCGCCAAGTGGGCGACACATTTTGAAAAGAAAATGAACCGCTCGGCATCATCGGAGTGACCGTAAAGGTCGTTGCGATCGAACCACTTCGGCTCGTCAATGAATAATAGGGTCAGGTTCTGTTCCGGCTTGAACTGCCAAATTTTGACCGCTGGCTCTGCCTGATCAAGCGGCTCGAGGGCGGGGAACTGTTCGCGGATGCCCCTGTACAACGGCGTGATTAGGGTGACTCTGTGCCCGGCTGCCGCCTGTGCATTGGCCAGCGCAGCCGTGGCATCCGCCAGCCCGCCCGTCTTGGAATACGGGAACACCTCGCTGCTTGCGTGGAGGATGTTCATGGCTGCGCCGGTGCGAAAAAATCAGTTCGCCGGGATGCGGTCGGCGCGGAGGTACGGCTGGATCGGCTCCGGGATGGCGATGCTGCCGTCCGACTGTTGTCCAGTCTCGATGAGTGCGACAAACAGCCGTGCCAGTGCCGTGCCGCTGCCGTTGAGGATGTGCGGATGGCGATTATTGCCGTCGGCATCCTTGTAGCGAAGATTCATCCGGCGAGCCTGGTAATCTTCGCAGTTGGAGCAGCTCGACACCTCGAGGTAGTCGCCCTGGCCCGGCGCCCAGACCTCGATATCGTAGGTGGTTGCGCTACCGAAACTCATGTCGGCGGTACAAAGTTGCAGGATGCGGTAGTGGAGGTTGAGCGATTGCAGGACCTTTTCCGCATGGCCAAGCATCTTGTCGAGTTCGTCGTAGCTGCCCTCCGGCTCGACGACTTTGATCAGTTCGACCTTGTCGAACTGATGCACACGGATCATGCCGCGAGTGCCTACCCCCGCCGCACCTGCCTCGGCGCGGAAACAAGGGCTGTAGGCACAGTAATTTTTCGGCAGTTCGCCGGCCTGGAGCAGTTCCTCTCGATGGATGTTGGCGACCGGCGCCTCGGCGGTGGGTACGAGGTAAAGTTTCCCTCGGCTCTCCTCGTCGAGTCCCTCCTGCACCATGTAGGCTTGGTCCTCGAACTTGGGGAATTGGCCAACGCCGATCATGCAGTCGTAACCGACGATGAAAGGCGGCGACACCTCGGTGTAGCCGTGCTCAAGCACATGCAGGTCAAGCAGGTACTGGATGAGTGCTCGTTCGAGCCGCGCGCCCCAACCGCTGTATAGAAGGAAGCCGCTGCCGGCGAGTTTGGCTCCGCGGGCGAAGTCCACCAGTCCGAGGCTTTCGCAAAGCTCCGTGTGCGGTTTCGGCTCGAAGTCGAAGCTTGGCTTCTCACCCCACTGGCGGGTTTCCACGTTGTCATCCTCGCTGGCGCCGACCGGTACGTCGGCTTGAGGGAGGTTGGGCAGGCGCAGCAGGATGTCTCGCAGCTCGCTGTCGGCTTGGGTGGCTTGGGTGTCGAGCGTTGAAATCTGGCCGCCGATGTCGCGCACCTCGGCTTTTTTGGCCTCGGCCTCGTCGTTTTTTTTCTGGCCCATGAGCGCGCCGATTTCCTTGGAGGCGGCGTTGCGTTTGGCCTTGAGCTCCTCGACGGCGGTGATGGTTTCGCGGCGCTCGGCATCGAGTCGCACGGCGTCGTCGACTTTCGCGGCGAATTCCTCCCCCCGGGTCGCGAGGCGTTCCCGGACG
>Ga0163108_10004047_pt1 | contig 10394 bp, 10 predicted proteins | sample Fk1155metaG_FD_109644 | JGI IMG/M metagenome (GOLD analysis project Ga0163108, IMG submission 109644) | Marine microbial communities from the Central Pacific Ocean - Fk160115 155m metaG | ecosystem: Environmental > Aquatic > Marine > Oceanic > Photic zone | place: The Central Pacific Ocean...
AATAATTTAAAAACTAAAACAAATATAAAAAACAATAATGAAAATAAATACCTTAATAAATCAACATAAATCTAAATTTGATAAATTTTATAAAAAACTATTGAAGCATAAGCTAAATAATAGCGTTTTATCCAAAGCTATGATGTATAGCTCAATTAATGGTGGTAAAAGAATTAGAGCTTTTCTAGTATCTCAATCTTCTAAAATGGTAAATTTATCTAATAAAAATATGATGTTAATTGCTTCCTCTATAGAAGCAATACACTCCTACTCTCTAATTCACGATGATCTTCCTAGTATGGATAACGATGACTTTAGGAGAGGTAAACCAAGTACACATAAAAAATTTAATGAAGCCACAGCAATTTTAGCAGGTGATGCTCTTCATGATCTTGCTTTTGAATTACTTTCAGATAGTTTAAATAATATTAATCCAGAAAAAAATTTAAAACTCTTAAATTATCTTACAATGTGTACTGGTTATGATGGTTTAGCTGGGGGCCAATCTTTAGATCTACTTTATGAAAATAAAAAATTAAGTAAATTAAAAATTATAAATATGTATAAAAAGAAAACTGGAAAATTATTTGAATTTTCCTTTGCAGCACCATTTATAATTGTAGGTGAAACAAATAGTAGAATTAATTTTAGTAAAAAATATGGATCTATATTTGGTATAGTTTTTCAAATTATTGATGATTTACTTGATGAAACTAATAACTTTAAAAAAATGGGTAAAACTCCTGGTAAAGATATTAAACAAGGAAAGAGAACTCTTCAAAGCATAGTTGGTAATGACAATGTAATAAAATATTGTGAAAAGATAATTAATGAATTTATTATACAATATAAAAAGGAATTTAAAAAAAATCCAATTCTTAAAGATTTATTAGAGTTTAATCTTCAAAGATTAAATAATTAATTTTTTAGCAAATAAGATTCCTAAATAAGAAGAAAATGCAGTAAGAGTTCCTCCCCATAACATATCTACTAAAACAACACTTGGGGACCAACCCTTAATAGTTGCCATGTTTGTGAGATTATATGTTCCATATGCCACTAATCCAAATATAAAACCTTTATAAATAACTGTATTTAGATCATTAGAATTTAAAGATGGCTGAATAATAATTATTGCTATTCCGAAAACATATAATGCATAAAATAAACCCGCTGCCCACATTACTGGTTTATCTAAAAGCAAATGTCCAATATTAGGTTTATAAAAAAATTTTACTGCAAAACTAAGCCAAATAATATCTATTAAAAGAAAAATCAAAGCTGCTAAAATAGTGGATGTAAATAAAAGTTTCATAGTTATATTATTTAGTTTTTATAGTAATTTTCAATAGTAATTTTTTTATTTTATTAGATTATTTGTTTATTTTGATAAATTTTATTTGTTATATGGATGTAAACACTTAAATTTAGGTTATGCATATGAGAATTAACTATTCTAAATTAATAATAAATCTATAAAAAATTTATATGAATTATGATCTAAATAATATTTGTGAAAAACTTGAAAAAAATGGGTATTGTTTAATAGATAAATTTTGGGATAAAGAGTTAGATTTAGAAATAGAAAATTTTTTTAATAATAACATTCAACCTTTAGAAAAAAAAACAAAAATTGATGAATATGGTAATAGATGCTTTTCCATAGCAGATAATGAAATTGAAAAAAATCCATTTAATAAAATTAAAGAATTAAAACAATTTAAAGATATTTATAAAAAAATTTTAACATACAATAATATTGAAATTAGTAATGATTTAGATATTCATAATGTAATTTCTTATCAGAAAAATGAAAAAAATTTAAATAAAAACATAAGCTCTAAATTACATTTTGATGCTTTTTATTTAACTATTATAATTACAATAAAAAAAAGTATTGATAGCGTATCAGGCTCAACAGGATCAATAATTTTATATCCAAATTTAAGAAAAAAAAACAAAAGTAGTATAAATAATTATTTATTTAAATTTATATTTCAAAATTTTTTTACAAGATGGATTTTAAATTTAAGTTTTTTTAAGAGAAAATTAAAAGCTACCACAATTTCTGCAAAAAATAATCAAGTACTTCTATTTTATGGTTACAGATCTCTTCATGGTAATGAAGCTTTAAGAAATTATAATTTAAAAGTTAATGCAATATTTCACATTTTTAACCCACACAAAAAATCAAAATTAGATAACTTTATCTTCAATAGAAATAAAAAAATAAGAAATAATAAGCTGAATTATTAACATTCCTAAAAAAAATAATCATAAACATTAAGTTACCTTTTACAAAATTTTATGATTAATTATAAAATCATATTGATTTACAATAATTTTTAAAATACTTTAATTATATTATTGTATATTTTGTTATAAAATTTAAATAAATTGATATGAAAAATAATATTCAAATTCCATCAAATCGAAAATTTGGTTTTTTTTTCACATTTATTTTCTTAATTTTTTTTTTATATTTTTTAAACAATAAATCTGAATATTTATCAATTACCTTCTTAATTTTAGCTATTATATTTTTTATTATTACAATTATTAAAGCAGAGTTATTATTGCCATTAAATAAAATATGGATGAAATTTGGATTATTTTTAGGTCTTATAATAAGTCCAATTGTATTAGGTTTGATTTTTTTTACTATTTTTACTCCAATTAGTATAATACTTAAATTATTTGGAAGAGATGAACTACATCTTAAAATAACTTCAAAAAAATCTTATTGGAGGATACGTCAAAATAATTTGATTGTTAGTGACTTATTAAAAAAACAATATTAACATGAAATTATTAATAGAATTATGGTCCTTCCTACGTTTTCGCAAAAAACTTTGGTTATTACCTATAATTATAATAATGCTTATTTTTGGTGGAATGTTAATATTAGCACAAGGTTCAATTGTAGCTCCTTTTATTTATACAATTTTCTAAATTAAAAATTATGTATATTTTAGGAATCTCAGCTTATTATCATGATAGTGCAGCTTGTTTATTAAAGAATCGAAATATTATTGCAGCAACACAAGAAGAACGTTTTACAAGAAAGAAACATGATTCTGACTTTCCCTATAACTCAATTATGTATTGCTTAAATGAGGCTAAAATTTCAGCAAATGATATAACTAATGTAGTTTTTTATGAGAAACCTTTTTTAAAGTTTGAACGTCTTTTAGAAACTTATTTAGCTTTTGCTCCAAAAGGATTTAAAAGCTTTGCTGCAGCAATGCCTATATGGGTAAAAGACAAACTTTTTCAAAAACATCAAATAATAAAAGAACTAAATAAAATAGTAAAATCAGATCATTGGTATGAAAAATTATTATTTTCTGAACATCATATGTCTCATGCAGCAAGTGCCTTTTACCCTTCTCCTTTTAACAAAGCTGCCATATTAACTATGGATGGTGTTGGTGAATGGACAACTACATCGATTGCGCTTGGTAATGAAAATAAAATTAAAATCATAAAAGAAATACATTTTCCTCACTCTTTAGGATTATTATATTCTGCTTTTACTTATTATATTGGTTTTAAAGTTAATTCTGGTGAATACAAAGTTATGGGACTAGCCCCTTATGGTAAACCTAAATACTCAAAAATGATTAAGGAAAAGTTAATTAAAATTTCTGATGATGGAAGTTTTCAATTAAATATGAAATATTTTAGTTTTGCTACTGGTCTTAGAATGACTAATAAGAAATTTAATCAATTATTTGGTGGAAAACATCGTGAACCAGAAACTAAATTAACTCAACATCACATGGATCTAGCAGCTTCAATACAAAATGTAACCGAAGAAATTGTTATAAAAATTGCTAAAAATATATCAAAAGAAACTGGAGAAAAAAATCTTTGTCTAGCTGGAGGTGTTGCTCTTAATTGTGTTGTTAATGGAATATTATTAAGAAAGAAAATATTTGACAAAATTTGGATACAGCCAGCTGCTGGTGATGCTGGAGGTGCATTGGGAGCAGCTCTATTAACATTGTATCAATATCATAATAAAAAAAGAGACTTTTCTATTGAGCATGATTCTATGAAAGGCTCTTATTTAGGCCCTAAATTCTCAAATGAAGAAATTGAAAAAGAACTGAATAAATCTGGTGCTAAATTTCAAAAGTTTTCTGATGAGAATTTAATAAAACTAGTTGTATCTTTACTAAAAAATAAAAAATCTATTGGTTGGATGCAAGGTCGTATGGAATTTGGTCCTCGTGCTTTGGGTTCAAGAAGTATTATAGCTGATCCTCGCTCTAAATTTATCCAAAAAGAATTAAATTTAAAAATCAAATTTAGAGAAAGTTTTCGTCCATTTGCTCCAAGTATACTTAGAGAACTTGTTGGTGATTGGTTTGAGCACAATACTGATAGTCCATACATGCTCCTAGTTGCAAATGTAAAAAAAAATAAATGTCGTGAGATGACAAAAGAGGAAGAAAATTTATTTGGCATTGATAAGTTAAATGTTTCCCGTTCTATTGTTCCGGCTATTACACATATTGATTATTCTGCACGTATTCAAACTGTTCATAAAGAAACCAATGCACTCTATCACTCATTATTATCTGAATTCTATAATGAAACAGGATGTCCAATTTTAGTAAATACATCTTTTAATATAAGAGGAGAACCAATTGTCTGTAAACCAACTGATGCATTTAAATGTTTTATGGGCACTAATTTAGATGTTTTAGCAATAGGAAATTATATTTTATTAAAAGAAGAACAGTCAGAAGATCTAAAAGTAAAATATCATTTAAATTATGAGTTGGATTAAATGGTTTTAAAATGAAACTTATAAAAAATATATTTTCTCCTACTTGTCTAATATTTTCATTTTTTTTAATTTTCTATACTTTTTATAAATCTGAAATAGTTTGGGGTTCAGAAAAAAGGGATTATTATATGATTTATTATATTTCATCATCCTGCCTGTTACTTTTTTCAATTATTACTTTTTTCTTAAATCATAAAATTAAAGAATACCTAATCATTATTTTAATCAGTATTTTTATGGGTTTGTATATTTTTGAAGGCTACTTATCACTCCAAGAAATAATTGCAAAAAATAAACTTACAAAAGATAAATTTAAAATTCATCAACTATATAAAGAAAAAACAGATAAAGAATTTGATAAAAGATCTAAATTAGAAATATATGATGATTTAAAAAAATCTGATAAAGATATTAAAATTGCAATTCTTCCTAATTATTATTTACAAAAGAAAAACAAAATCTTTCCTCTATCCGGTATATCAAATTCAAAAACTATTTTATGTAATGAAAATGGATACTATGCAATCTATGATAGTGACAGATATGGTTTTAACAATCCTGATGAAGAATGGGATCAGAATGAAATTGAATATTTGATAGTAGGTGATTCTTTTACACATGGAATGTGCGTTAATAGACCAAATGATATAGGTTCTGTATTGAGAACTCTATCGAATAAAGCTGTGCTAAATATTGGATATAGTGGGAACGGACCTCTAATAGAATATGCCACTTTAAGAGAATATTTAGATACAAATGTAAAAAAAGTGTTGTGGCTATATTACGAAAAAAATGATTTAAATAATTTACAATCAGAATTAAAAAACGACTTATTAAATAATTATCTTAATGATTTAAATTTTACTCAGGATCTAAAATCTAAACAAAATCAAATAAATAAGTTAGCAAATAAATTACTTGTTTTTCAAAAACAAAATAAAATTCAAGAAGATAAATTTTTATTTAAATTAATGAAATTTATTAAGATTTATAATTTAAGGATTTTAATTTTTCCTCAAACTAAAATAAATACACAAAAGCTTCCAGAAGAAGAGTTTAAAAAAATACTTAAATTATTAAAAAAAATAACATTAGAAAATAATTCTGAATTATATTTTATTTACTTACCATCATATGGTCGTTATTTTAATAATAATATGAATAATAAAGAATATGAACTAATAAAAAAAATAATAAATGATCTAGATATTTCATTTATTGATATTCATAATGAAGTATTTGAAAATGAAAAAGATCCACTAAAATTGTTTCCTTTTAGATCATATGGTCATTATAAACCGGAAGGATATAAAATAGTTACTGAGTCTATATTTAAAAAAACAAAATAAATTAAGAATTCAAATCAGTTTAATTAAAATTGATACTTTTTAATTATTCATATATAAAGATTAGACTTGTCACAAAAGTTAGAATTAAATCGAAAAATCTTAAAATTATCAAATAATTTATCGTGAAAAATTTATTTTTTAAAAAAAAAAAAATTATTTGGATAGGCAGTGAATTTTTTTATAGAATTTTACCAAACAAGTTTGTTATAAAAATAAAAAATATTTTTATAAAAAGAATTTTTATTATATATAAAGGATATAATATTTTAAAAAAAAAGAATAAACTAGATATTTATCATAAAATTATAGAAGATTATGAAATAGAAAAATTAGATATAGATGAAAATAAATTTTCCCCTTTAATTTTAGATAAAGATTTAGAAAATAAACAACTAATAGTTAAGCAATTTTTGCAAAGTTTTTTATTATCACAAAATAGAAGATTTTTTTCTTTAACTAGATCTATTTTATATGTCATTGGAAAAGATAAAAAACTCATTTTTCCTGCTCCTTATAAAATATTAAAAATTTTAAATAATCATGAAATACAAATTGATTATTTTAAATCTGCTTTTTTTTGGAAAATATTTATTTGTTTTTTTTATCTTTATGGGATTTTAAAGGTATTAAAATTAATTACTCTTTTAATAATAAATTTATTTAATTTCAAAAAAATTAATTATAACAATAGTGCATTTTTTTATCAGCTAATACCAGGTTTTTTTGATTTTACAGTCAATGAAAAAAATTTTTTTAGTTTTTTTACAAATTATAATAAAAATACTGGTAACAAAATTCATACAATTTCTCATGATTTAAGTTCAGTTAAGAATTTTAATAAAAATTTTAGATTTGTTAAAAATCAAATTTATTATCCCAAACTTATAATATTAGATTTAATTAAATACATCTTTTGGGCAATTTCGGCTATTATAATATGTTTTATTGATTTAATTAGAGGCAGATGGTGGAATCCAATTTTATTATATCAATCCTCTGAACAATATTTAATAAAATTAATTAATAAAAAATATATTCACGATATATATTTATTTAACAATACTTTTGGTTTTGCAAGACCTTTGTGGACATATGAAGTAGAAAAAAAAAAATCTAAGATTGCATTCTTTTTTTATTCTTTAAATTATTACCCTATTACATATAAAGAAAAATCATATAAACCTAATGGTTTAATAGATTCAAATTGGAATAATTTTTTTGTGTGGAATAAATTACACGAACAAAAGATTAAAGACCAATGTAAAAATAATTTTAAAACTTTATCAATTTTTCCAAACTTTTATTCAATAAATTCAAATGAATTTAATATAGCAAATAAAAATTTTTTGACAGTCTTTGATGTTACTCCTCTCAGGAAAAGTTATTACAATAGCTTATTACTTCCTCAAGAACACTATACAAAAAAGCATATGGTGACTTTTTTAAATGATATTTTTGAAATTTGTAAAATACATAATCTGAAATTAATATTAAAAACTAAAAGAATTAATTATCTAGCTGATAAAAACTATACATCATTTTTAAAAAATTTATCTAAAGATAAAAATTTTATTTTGTTAGATGATTCAATATCATCAATATCATTAATAAAAAAATCACAATTTATTGTTGCTTATCCTTTCACTTCCACTAATCACATCGCAAATTATTTTAATATTAAAAATTGCTATTATATGCCTAGTAATAAATATCGTTTAGATAATGACTTAGCTTTTGGTAATAAAATTATATATAATAAAGATGATCTTAATAAACTAATTATAGACTCTATAAAAAATTAATTATTTATTATGATTATTTGATAAAATTTATATTACCCAATTAGTAGGATTAATTAAATTTATATTACTGCATTTTAAACTTTTGGGATAATCTATATATCTATATTTTATAATTGCTTCATTTAATTGTTCAATTTGATTGGTATTTTCTATGCCAATTATAATTTTATCTATCATAGGATAATTTAAAATAAAAAACAAACCTCCTTCAATATTAGATAAATAGTTATTTTTTTTCCATTTTTTCAAATAACTAAATATATGTTTCCATTTAAAAAAATAAGGGTCAATATTTTTCTTTAATAACAAACCTTGCAAAAAAATTGATCTTACATGAATCTCAATGCCAAATTTTTTTAATTTATCTAAAAGATTATTCTCTATCAAACGCTGGTCAATTAATGAAAAAGGACATTGAACTATATCAAATTTATATTTTTTTACATTTTTTAGAATATTTGTAAAATTATATATAGAAATACCAATTTTCTCAGTAATATGTCTTTTTTTTAAATCAATTAATAATTTATTAAATACATTAAAATCAGGACTTCGCAAAAAATTTTCATTATGTAAGATTATTGCATAAAATTTTTTAATATTAAAAGTTTTTTGATATTTCGTTATTTGTTTATTTATCCAAAATTTATAATCTTTAATATTTTCTTCAGGATATAGTTTTAAAATAATTTTATGATTATCATATTTATTAAAGACATTTGAATAATCTGAATATGAATTTGAAGTATCAAAATAATTAAAATTGTTTTTTATAGAATGTTTAATTATTTTATTTTTTTGATTTAAAGTTATTTTTTCTTTTATTCTATTTATTCCATAATTATCTATAAATTGTGCAGTACCAATAATAATTTTTTCTTCAAAGTTATATCTTTTACACATTAAAAATGAATTTTTATTACTTTTTTTCTGAGTAACAATTTTAAAATTCATCTTTTTATATGTTTTAATGGCAATTAAATTTTTTTTATCTACACCCAAAAATATATTTGATATGTTGTATTGAAAATAAAAATACTTTGAAAAAAAATTAATAATTTCAGTTGCAACACCTTTTCTTCTATAAGCAAGATCACCAATCAAAATTCCCAATAAAACACTGTTATTTTTTTTGTCTATTTTATCAAACTTAATATTACCAATATGTTTTTGTTTTTTACTAAATATACCAAATAATAATGTATTTTTTTTACTATTATTATCTTTAATAAATTTCTTAAGTTCATCTAAATTAATTTTATTTTTAGCAGCTAATATAAACTTTTTAACATCATCGTTACTAAACCAACTTAAATAATTAGAATTTGCATATTTAGATGATAATTTTTTTAAAAAAAATCTTTTTGTTTGCATTTTAGTTTAAATATTTTATAAAAATATATACTCAATTTAAACTATATATTTTATTTTTGCATTATTTAAGAAATTATATTTGTTTTCTAAAATTAAAAATAAGACATTTTCAGTCTTTTTAGATACCCTCTATCGCTTTGATATTAAGTATTTCTTAATTAATTATTCTAAAATATAAAAAAATCTATAAATATAGTTGAATAATAATATTTTTAATTAAGGAGCTTTATGGTTAATATTTATACAAAAATTATTATTACTATAATTTTATTTTTTATATCTTTCAATTTGAAGGCAAATAGCAATTATTTCAAATTTAATTATGGTATAAGTTCTAATAATATTGAGGCATCAGCTGCAAGCGATACAGCGAGTGGCGCAATCACAACTGATGAGGATGATGCTGGTTATATGCTTTCTGGAGGGTATATGATTGGTGATAATTGGGGTGTTGATCTAATGTATTATAATATGGGTGATTCCACAATTACAGTAACAAAGGATGACATATTAAAAGTCGAAAATGCTAATTTTTCTGTAGAGACTGCTGGAGACATAACTAGGAATGTAACTGGTTTTGGAATAGGTTTAATTACGGCTAGTAATAATGAAAATAAACTTCTATCTCTTGATTACTATTTAAAACTTGGAATCCACTCTTGGGACGAAGGTGGTAGCACTACATTAATGGATGATGATACTGGTTTTAAATCAAAATACTATAATGAGGGTATTGGTGCGTATGGAGGAATTGGTATTTCAATGAATTTATATGAAAATACATCTCTAGACTTTGCATATGATATAATTGGAGTCTCAACAAATATGGACTTTGATAATAACTCATCATTATTAAGTGCGGGTTTAAGATTTAAATTTTAAATAGTTAATATTGACCATAGTGGTCTTGATAGGAGAATGAACCTGTTGGGACCACTGATTTGTAAATGTAGTGCTCTGCTACTTATATATTTCCATAATTCTATATGACTGTGTATATTTGATAATCGCTATTTCTATGGTGGGTGCGACAGGGATTGAACCTGTGACCCCTGCCGTGTCGAGGCAGTG
>Ga0163108_10004048_pt1 | contig 10393 bp, 8 predicted proteins | sample Fk1155metaG_FD_109644 | JGI IMG/M metagenome (GOLD analysis project Ga0163108, IMG submission 109644) | Marine microbial communities from the Central Pacific Ocean - Fk160115 155m metaG | ecosystem: Environmental > Aquatic > Marine > Oceanic > Photic zone | place: The Central Pacific Ocean...
CGGCCACCAGCAAGGCGTAGCGGTACGCCTTCTGGCGCGACAGCGAAAAGTCCGGTTCCGGTTCCCGCACGCTGCTCCGAGACACCAGCACTTCGTTTTGCAGCTTGGACTTTTGGAACTCATCGAGCTCTGGCGAGTCGGCCCGGGCGTTGATAAGAAAGAAAATGGCCAGGCCGGTTGGCACCATCAACGCGGCGTTGAGCAGCATGATGCCCAGCCACTTGCCCAGCCAAACCTGCCAGCGCGCGACCGGCTTGACGGCTACCATCTGCATAACGTTGTCCTCGATCTCGCGTGCCAGCGTGCCGCACCCCATCCAGAGCGAGGCAATGCCCAGCAGTGCGGTGGTCGAGCCAAGCGTGTAGGTGAGCACGAGTTGCACTGTGCCCTTGGCTGTGCCGTCACTCTTCACCAGCATGGGAATGCCGAACACGATGACCATTAGCGCGATAATCATCGCCACGACGAAGCGATACCGGACGGCGGCTTTCAGGGTCTGCTTGGCAATGGGCCACATGGCGCTTGGTTTGAGGCGGAGCGATTAGTCGCTGAGCAGTCCGCCCAGCTTCTCGTTTGCTTTGTCCAGATTTTCCTCTTTCTTCGGGGCGACGTCGACTTTCGGAGCGGGCTCGGCCTTGGCTAAGTCGGCCAGTGTGTCGACGTCCACCGTCTCTGTTGGCTTGGTCACCTCTGGCGCATTGCCGGGTGTTGGTTTGTCCGCAGCGCGAGTGAGGTGGTCGAGCACGCGATCGGTCCGTTCGCCCGCGGTGTCGCCACGCAAATAATCAGCTACGCGGTGACCGGAAGTCGCCCCGGACGTCTCCGACTCCTTCCGGCGTGCCTGCTCGACGATGTTGAGAAACAAGCTCTCGAGATTTTGGGTGGGATTATCCACGCGCACCTCCTCAGATCCGGTGTCCTCGCGGATCAGCGAGAGCACCTTGTCCATCGTCCCACGCGAGAGGGTCGGCGCTGTGATGCGTGTCGCGTCGCGGTTGGCCAATAACTCGCTCATCGTGCCCATCGCCTGCACACGCCCACCGTATAGGATCATCGCCCGGTCGCAGACATCCTCCACATCGGCCAGCAGGTGGCTTGACAACACGACCGTCTTGCCTCGTTCGGCGAGGGTGAGGATCAAATCCTTGATTTCGCGGCAACCGATCGGATCGAGGCCGGAGGTCGGTTCGTCGAGGATGACGAGGTCGGGGTCGTTGATCAACGCCTGCGCCAGGCCAATGCGGCGCTGCATGCCTTTCGAGAATTCGCCGACGTGCCGGCGCCGGGCGTTGTCCAGCCCGACCATCTCGATCAGTTGCTCGGCGCGCTCGCGGCGCTCCTTCGTGTCGATGTGAAAGAGGCTGCCAAAAAAGTCGATTGTCTCGTCGGAGTTGAGGTAGCGGTAAAGGTACGATTCCTCCGGCAGATAACCAATGCGCGCCTTGGTCTGCACGTGGCGCGGCGAGTGGTCGAACACCGTGATGCGACCGCGGGTCGGGTACAGCAGGCCGAGCAGCATCTTCACCGTGGTGGATTTGCCGGAGCCGTTCGGGCCAAGCAGGCCGAACACCTCGCCGCGCTTGACTTCGAAGTCGATGCCTTCGACGGCGCGCGCCTTGGCCCTGCCCCAGAAATCTTTAAACACCTTGGTCAGGCCCTGGGCGGAAATGACCGTTTCGTTTGAATTCATAGCTGTGTTATTCCTGTGTCAGGCCAAGCGGTTGGCCAAGCACTGCTCATGAAAAACCTCAGGCCGGTTGGGGTGCCATGTCGGGCGAGTTCTCGGTATCCGCTGAGGCTGACTCCGGCTTAAAGGAGCCCAACTCCTCGCCTTGGCGAACCAGGCGAGCGCTGTTGAACACCACGATCAGCGAGCCGGCGTTGTGTAGCACTGCCGCAACGATCGGGTTAATCACCCCATAGCTGGCAAGGATCATGCCGACTATGATGAACAGGATGCCAAACAGGAAATTCTGGTTGATCACCGAGCGGGTCTGTCGCGATAGACGCACGAGGAACGGCAGCCGGCGCAGGTCGTTGTTCATCAGCGCGATGGTGGCGCTCTGGATGGCCACCTCGCTGCCGGCTGCGCCCATTGCGACGCCCATGTCCCCCGCGGCAAGCGCCGGGGCGTCGTTGACGCCATCGCCGATAACGGCCACGCGGTAGCCACGTTTCTTAAGGTCGTCCACGAAACTCACCTTGTCCTGCGGCAGACATTCGGCCACGACCTCGTCGCAGCCAATCTCGCTGGCCACGCGGGCGGCCACCGGCTGGCGGTCGCCGGAAACCATCGCCACACGCCGAACGCCGGACTCAAGCAGATCGGCAAGCGCCTCTTTGGCCTCGGTGCGGGTGGCGTCCTGCAGGCCGATCCAGCCGATGCAGACACCGCCGCTGGCGACGAACAGCAGGCTGTATCCTTCGGTTTCCTTCAGGTCAACCTTCGACTCGAAATCATCGGTGACGCCGTTGTCACGGAGCCACTGCGCGCGACCGATAACGATGTTCGCACCGTCCACGCTGGCCTGTACACCCCTGCCGGCGGTCTCCTTAAAATCACTGGGATCAGTCAAGGTCACCCCGGCTTCGCCGGCCAGATTGACGAGCGCTTTGGCCGTCGGATGGTTGCTGAATTTCTCCGCGGTGGCGGCGACTTTTAGCAACTCGGCTGGTTTGATGTCGCCTTGCGGAGCCAGGCGGCTGACCGCAAGTTCACCGGTTGTCAGTGTGCCAGTCTTGTCGAATACAAATGCGTTAATGCGTGCTGCAATCTCAATGTCAGCGACGTTCTTGATAAGGATCCCAAGCCTTGCGGCCGAGGCCAAGGCGGCGACCATTGCCGTGGGCGAAGCGAGAATGAAGGCGCACGGGCAGGAGATCACCAGTACCGAGACAACGCGCTCGATGTCCTGTGTAAAAAACCAGACGACACCCGCGATGACCAGCACCAGCGGCGTGTAGTAGCCCATGTATTGGTCGATGATCCGCATGATCGGCAGCTTGGTTTGTTCGGCGGAAAGGATCAGGTCTCGCACGCGGCCAAAGGTGGTATCCTCACCGGCGCGGGTGATCTTGACCTCTAGCACGCCGGTCAGGTTGGTCGTGCCGGCGAAGACCTCCTCACCGGTGGCCTTGTCCACCGGAAGCGACTCACCGGTGATGTTGGCCTGATTGATGGAGCCCTGACCGCTGACGATGGTGCCATCGGCTGCGACGTTGTCGCCGGGGCGAATCCGGATCACGTCACCAACGTTCAGTTCGGACGCGGTGACCTCCTCCTCACCATCAGCGATAATGCGGCGGGCTTTGGTCGGGGTCATCTTGACAAGTGACGCGATCGAAGCACGAGCACCGGCTGCAGTGCGGGTCTCGATTAGTTCGCCAAGCAGCATAAAAAACGCGACGATGCCGGCAGTCTGGTAGCCTCCCAGTTGCGACTCGCCCGAGGCGATAGCGGCTAGAAAGGCGATGGCGACCAATTCGTTGATGGTGAGCATGCCGCGCAGGATGCTTTTGACCGCCAGCTTGAGGATCGGGAGGCCTAGGATGATTGCTCCGATGAACGCACTCACACCAGCGATCCGGTCGTCCGTGCCACCGAACCATTCCATCAGGAACGAGTTCGCGATGAACAACACCCCGGCGATCATGGTGGTGAGCTTGAACTCGGTGTGCTCGTGGTCGTGTCCGCAACTGTTGCAGTCGCTCTCGTGATCGTGATGGTGCTCGCGGATCTCTTTCCGGCTTAAAAGTGATGTAACCTGCATGGTGGTTTTCTTGTTATGATTTTGCTTGGCCAAGCGCGGTTTGCACCACCGCCGTCATGGCGTTTCGGCTTCCTTCAGTTTCCGTTTTTCCGGCGTGCGGTTGAGCCAAATCCGGGGCTGACGCCCTGATAGGTAAAAAACATCGACAGCGTTGGTAAGCACTCGCTGCATGGTTTCTGCGACGAGGCGCTGTTCGAAAAGAGTGGGGTTATCCTCATAAAACGGCTTTTGTTCCTTGAACGCCTTGGCCTCGGCCTGCACGGAGGTGAGCAGGGTGTTGGCCGTTGTCTGGCCGCCGCCCTCGATGACCTTGGCTTGGCCAAGCGCGTTGGCCTTGGCGCTCTGCGCATCGGCCTTGGCGGTTGCGACTTTTTGTTGACTCTCCTGCTGAATTTTGAGGAACGCGTCGAAGGCCGGCTTGACGTCGAGTGGCACGGTGACGTCGAGTGTCAGTGAGTTGATCTTGATGCGCAGATCGCTGTCGATCTCGCCGATCGTTTTTTTAAGGCGGCGTTCGATGGCGTCCCCCAAGTCGGACTGCCGAGTGTATGCATTGAGGGCACTTCGCCCGGCGGAGGCATGGTAGACAGCGTTATCGAGGATCGACTCGAGGAACTGCGTGACATCGGAGAAACCAAACTCGTAGGCCTTGATTGCATCGCCGGATTTTTCGTCGAGGCTGAAGTTCATCTCCGCCTTGACGTGGATGGCGTTGCCGTCGCCGGTAAGGGTGTAGCCGTCATAAGTCGGCTGGAAGGACATGCTTGCCTGTGGGGTTTCCTCGTCCTCGGTGCGCCAGCCGACGTCGGAAGTGATGGTGCGGTTTTCGTTGACGGGGATTTGCACGATTTCATCGATCGGGTATGGCCAGGCCCAAACCAGGCCAGGCGGGAGGGTTTGCTGGTATTTGCCGAACCGCAGGTGCAGGGCTTTTTTGTTGTTGTCGACCTTGGTGATACCGGAGCTGAAAAACGCCACGGCCAATATCACCATGATAAACCGCACCACCTTGAAGCTGCTCTGCAGCGCCTCGGTCAGCGCACGTGAGCGTGCGTCATCCATCGCCTCCGGGCGTTGCGCCGGGGCCGGTTTATCGGCATCGCTCATGGCTTGTTGGCACTCGGTTGCGTCAGCAGGTTGAAGGGGGGCGTGTTGGGATCGAGAATCAGAGTGGAGTTGTCCTTAAGCAGCCCCTCAAGTGCCTTGCGATTGAACAGGAAGTTAGCCAGCTCGGGGTTCTGCTTGAACACCTCGTAATACTTCGCGGCCTGCGCCTCGGCCTCACCGCTAATTTGGATCGCCTCCGCTCGGGCCTGTGCCAGTATCTTGTTGGCCTCAAGATCGGCTTCGGCCTTGATGGTCTTGGCTAGGCGCTCGCCCTCGGCCTCAATCTCCTGAATCCGGGCCTGGCGCTCAGCCTTCATGCGCTCGAACACGGCGCTGGTGACCGATTCCGGGATGCCGAGTCGCTTGATGCCGACCATGATGATTTCGATGCCGTCGTCCTTCGAGTAGTCGCCGACCCGCTCTTTCATGTCTTTCTCGATGGCGTCGAGTTTGAGGTCCTGCTCGTTGGTCGTGACCAGATTGTTGAAGGCGTACTCGCCGATGACAGCGTTTTGGGCGCTGCGCACCTTGCCTTCGAGTACTACGTTGGCCTTGGCCAAGTCGCCGCTGAAGGTGTTAAAAAACTTGAGCGCATCGTTGATTTTCCAGGTAACGAATACCTTGATGAGGATCGGTTTGCCCTCGGCGGTGCCGGTCTCCTCGAAGGTCCACTCAGAGCTCTGGATTCGGTTGTCGAACACGTACACTTCGTTCACGGGCCAAGGCAGTCGAAAGTGAAAGCCAGGGCCAAGATCGGCCTTACCATCGGACTGGACGGCCTTGCCGAAGCGGGTCTTGATGGCCACCTCCGTCTGGCGCACCTGAAAGGTGAGCAGCATGAAACCGAAGATGATCACCAAAAAGGCGCCTATCGTCAGTGTGACTTGATTTTTTTTCATCGTTCTAGAATGTTGAATTTAATTATTAGGGTCAACAGTCACGTCCAGCATATCACTACGCAACTTGTCTTGTAGTTCCAAATTGATGACATCTTGTTTGTTCGGATTGGACAGGATGTATTTGCGGGCGCCCTGCGTTGCCCGCTGAAAGGTCTCTAGTTTCGAGCGTGTCGTGTACACGCTTGGTGCCGCACTGAAGGCAGAAATTTGGTGGGCGAACCGCGCAGACTCAGCCTTGGCCAAGGCAACTTTATTGGTGCTATTGCTGCTTGCGGTCGCCAAGATCTCGGCGGCGTTGGCTTGCGATTGGGGTACTCTTCCGGCTTTGTACTGCAATGCACCAAGCCGGTTGGTCTCGCTGTGCAACTGGGCCACGTTCACTTTCTCGTAGCTCTCCGCGACACCGCCGCTGGCCTTGGACTGCTCGTTTTGGCCGACAGGCGGGTGAATGTCCTGCAACCCTACGAACACGATTTCTGCGCCGAGTTGGATGCGGTCGGCCTGTTCCTGAATGGACTTTTTCAAGTCTTCCTGCGCCTTAGTCCGGCCCGACCCCATCAGTTCATTGATATCCACCCCAATCAGGTGGCGTGTCACTTCGCGCATGGAGAGTTTCTGCAGCAACGAGCCGGCATTGTCGGTTTCGTATATCCAGTTGGTCAGGTTTTTGATGCGGTACTGCACCGGGATGCTGACCGTCAGCAGGTTGACCGGCACGGAGTCGGATGCCGCCGCATCCAGCGACACGTCACTGCTGGCGACGATCATGTTGTAATTCTGCTCCGGGTCCTTGGAGGAGCCGTGATTGTGCTGGCTGGTCCAGAGCAGCACCTCCACATCGTCGGGGGAGCCGGTGTTCGGCTTGGTTTCCTCATTTTCATCCATCACACCCAGCACGAAGTTCTGAATCTCGCTGGTTTTGTAGCGGTACACTTTGTCGATCGGCCACGGTAGCTTGTAGCTGAAGCCCGGCCCGAGGTGGGCATTGCGCTTGCCAAACCGTTCGAGGAAAGCCTCCTCGTTGGGCTGGATTACGACGAAGCTGCTGCTCAGGAACAGCATCACGACCTGGATGGCGATGATCAGTGCCAGCTTCTGCTCGAGGTATTTGTAAAACCACGTCTCGGAAACCTTGAAGCCGAACTGGTAATCCAGCGCCTGAGCAGCGGTGGAGATCAACCCGCCCGGCTGGCCAAGCAGGCCAATGAGCCGGCTCTCGTACAGCAGGCGTGCCTTTTTGTCGTCGATCCGTGGCCGGTAAAACTCCAGTACCAGCGTGATAAGATTCTCCAGCCCGGAAACCGCGAGCACCGCCAGCACCGCCCAAGTGAGGCCTTTGTCCCAAGCGGGGTAACCAAAAAAGGAGGCTGCCTGCGCGAGCACCACTGCAGCACTCACGACCGAGCCAAGCAGCATGTAGTTCGCACCAGGGCGCAGCAAATCCTGACCATCCATCCGGGCAAGTCCGGCGGAGTATTTACCCATCATGAACAGGACGACCATGAACAGGGCAAAGAACATGATCGACAACACCGCACCGACCTCCGCCGGCGCCGCCCACTCTTGCAATTCACCGTAAACCCACCACAGGCCAATCGCTTGGCCAAGCAGCACCAACCCCGAGAAGACCGGTACCACCCATTTCTCAAATTGCCGGCGAGCGTTGCGAGCGGGATAGGCGTCCTCCGCCGCTCCGGCAAAAAGCGACTCGTTGCCGCGGGTGCGATCCAACTCCTGCATCTCCAGCGACTCGACCCGCTCGCGGTCTATCAAGTGCGAATGGATAAAGCCGAAAAAACCGACAAGGGTGCCGATTCCCAAGAGGACCACCCCCGCCAAGCCTGCTGTTGAGCCTGCCTTCAGCGCCAAAAAGAGAGCCGCAATAGTGATGCCCAACAGTACAAGACTGTTGATAAGTCCAAGTTTTTTGGAGTTTTGCTGTTCCATTAAGTCAGTTCTCGATCTTCAAACAACCAAAGGGCAACCGACAAGGTTGCCCCCACATAACCCACAAGGTATCCGAACGCCTGGCCAATGTACCGGGTGGGAATCGTTCCATCCCCCTCCAGCACGTCGGCAAGCCAAAAGTTCTGCCAGTTGGGTGTCACGGTGTAAAGAAAACTTGCCAGACCGTTGTCAAGCAGAGGGACGTTAAGCTCCAGTAGAAAACCGATTGGTGGCAGCAACAAGGTTAGGAGTATTTTAATCCACAGAGCAAAATTTGTGGACCAAGCAACCGCTATTGCAGAAAAAATACATAAATAAAACAACAAGGGCAGAACACCTATGGAGGTGGTAGTTGATTCTTCGCTACCACAGGATGGACAAGGTGTTTGCTCGATGGTTTCCGCACACTCGAGGCAAGTTATGGTCTGAACACTTTTCAAAAACAACCAGTCCGACATCAGCCCGAGGAACAATACCCCGGAGCAGATCGCCAGAGTCGGCAACAACTCGAGCCGTGTCGAGCAGGCCAAGGCCAAGGCCGTCAATATAAGCACCGCAAACAATATCAATCCAGTCGCCGGGATCAGTCGCCAATCCACCAAGCGCGGATCCGCGCCCGCTCCGGTCGTTTCCGGTTCGCTGGCCAGAATGATCGCGAACATCGCCGTCGTCAGAAGCACCGCCGCGATTACTGTCGTGATCACGAAACGTACCTGCAGAAAATAATTCAAAAAGCCACCCGCCATAAACGCCGCCAACAAGCCGCCAAGGCAGTAGACGCCAAACGAAAATGTGTCCGCCGAGCCGTACGCGTCGTATGCCATGCGGCTGGCTAGCAGGCAGGCCACGAGGTTCGCGTACACCAGCAGCGTCAACGCCCCGGATACTCCCAAATATTTTCCCAGGATGAACCGCGCTCGGCCGACCGGCTTGGACAACACCGCCAGTGCCGTGCCGGAGCGAATCTCCCGAGCCACCGATGACGAGGCACACAGCACCGCTCCAAACAGCCCGGTCACCAGCGTTACCGCCAACGTGCTGGTCTTGACCATCTGGATGTCATCACCAAATCCAAAGTACGGAACCACGGAAAGAAAGACGCAAAAGAAGCCGGAGCATACCATGAGCAGCAGATAAATAGGCTGCTGTGCCACCTCCATGAATGCGTTGTATGCTATGGTTCCGAACTGTCTCAAACCAAAAGGGCCGGGGAACATAACGCCCCCAAAGGCAATTGCAACTGAGAATTTTAGGCGGGAACGTCGATTTTAGAAGACTTTTTCGCTAAAAATCGAGTACTTCGGAGACGCCGACTCCCCCGTCGATCAATTGCCGCCCGCCGCCGCCCGTGCGCCCGGCTCGTATAACGTCAGCAATCTCGGTGTTTCCGCGATCGCTCGCCACGTCAAGGGGCGTTTTCCCCTCATGATCCCGGGCTCCTGCATTTGCGCCGTTGGCCAGCAGCCATTTGGCCATCGCGATGTGCCGTGTGTTGCCCTGAAATGCCGCCAAGTGCAGTGGCGTCACCTTTTTTTTGTCGCGCTTGTTGATGTCCGCCCCACCGGCCACCAACTGCTTCACTTTGGCCAAGTCACCCGCATACGCCGCGGCGTGGATGTCTCCCTTCTCGCCGCCGCACCCTGCCAAGACCAGACCAAGCGCCAGTGCCAAGCCAAGTTTAGTTTCGTCAATCTTCATAAATCTGGATCACAAAATACCGCTGCGCCGCCGCTGTCAACTTGAAGCGAACCGCCACCGGTTTGCCCCATTTGAAGTTCTTAGCAACGGCTTCAAGTCTGCTGACCTTCTTCCAGCTTTTCAAGTCCGCGGAGGCTTTCACGGTGATGGTTGGCGACTTCATCATCGGCTCGTAGTCCAAGCCATCAAATATCAAAAGGTTTGTCGCTGGATCGAACTCGCCGCCGATTGTCCCGCGCCCAATGCTTGCCTCGACAGTGAAATCTCCCGTTGTCTTGTATTTTCCTGTTTCAATGTAGTCGAACTGGAACCATTCCATGATGCCTACCTCGTGATGTCCGAAGGTGAGTTCATGGCGAGTCGGCGGAAACCAGGGGGGATCATTGGGAAACGTTTTTACAGAAACAAATTTTATACTCTCCCAATCGAACAATTCAGCAATACTAACCGAAAGTTCCACCATGCCATCCTCGATGGTAATCCCGGCAAGCTGCAGGATTGATCCTTTCTCATCCCCTGGCCCGGCTTCTGCAGGATAGGTCAGGAATCCTGTGAGAAGCCAAACAGCAAGTAATCGAGTCAATCTTTTCATAGCATTTGCCTTGGACCAATTGAGCTTGGCCAAACTCAACCGGTTTATCAAGTTCACGACCTCAATCTGCCCCAGCTCCTAATCCACATAGAGCCAAGTTTGGCCAAGCGGAGAAATGCGTTGGCATTGGTCATTCACCTACACCTGTGTCACACCAATATATCACGAATCACTTGGCCATGGACGTCTGTGAGGCGGCGATCTACTCCGTTGTGACGAACGGTCAACTGCTCATGATCAATTCCGAGCAGGTGCAAAATGATGGCGTGCATGTCGTGAGCGGTTGTGCCGGTTTCGCTTTTCCAACCCCACTGGTCACTCTGGCCGTAAGCCGTCCCCCCTTGCACCCCACCACCGGCAAACCAGGTGACGAACGTTCC
>Ga0163108_10004050_pt1 | contig 10391 bp, 8 predicted proteins | sample Fk1155metaG_FD_109644 | JGI IMG/M metagenome (GOLD analysis project Ga0163108, IMG submission 109644) | Marine microbial communities from the Central Pacific Ocean - Fk160115 155m metaG | ecosystem: Environmental > Aquatic > Marine > Oceanic > Photic zone | place: The Central Pacific Ocean...
AACTAATTTTTCCCAACAAAACTTGTTTAATAAATATTCCAATAGGTAACCCAACAGATTTTGCCATAGCGGTATCGATATTATTATTACCATCAATATGAAAAAAAGATGTTAATGTTTTTTCCTTTTCATTTTTAACAAATTTAAATCTATGGAACATCACTACTCTATCTGTATCATTTTTTTTCATTGTCCATTTTTTTTTCAAAATATGTTCTAATATTTCAGCATAAGTTCCTTTTTTTAATCTAATTTCTTCACTAGAAAATAAACCTAACCAATCCAATAATTTTATTTCTTCAGAGATTATATTTTTATTATAATGATTACTTATTACAGATTTAATATTTTGTGTTTTTTTATTATATATTTTTGATGTTGAAAAACTTTCATGACTCATATTAAATACATCATTCAAATAATTTTTTGAATCTGTTAACCCTAATTTTAGAATAATATCCCAAGAAGAACAAAACCCCTTATTTCTTAATGTCCCCCTAATTAATGTATTAACATCATCAATCTTATAAATATCCCTATATTTTATCGAATCTCGATTTGCATAACCTTCAAATGTTCCTAATCCTGGAATTTCAATTAAATTAATATTTTGAAAAATTTCATTGTATGAAAGAATAATTTTTTTGTTATTTTTTAAATATGTTGCTCCTTCTTTTCCTGCTAAAATAACATTTCTAGGATTCCATGTAAATTTATATTGCCATGGATTAACTGAATCATTTGGTTTTAATAAACCACCTGTATAAGATTCGAAACTTTTGATCTTATAATTTTTTCTATATTTATCTATTATGGATATTGCAGACATGTGATCTATTCCGGGGTCCAAACCCATTTCCATCAACAAAAAACAATTCTTTTTTAAAAATTTTGATTCTAATTTTTTAATTTCAGGAGTTAGATAAGAAGCAGTAATAAGATTTTTACCTTTGAAAGAACATAATTCTGCGATTTTATAATGTAAAAAAGCAGGAAGCATACTTACCACTATAAAAGAACTCTCAATAGTTTGAATCAATTTATCACTATCATTTATATCTAAAACAGTCGGAAAAATGTTCTTAAACAGATTGTTTTTGAAATATGAAACATCAAGTGCTGCAACAATTATTTTTATGTCAAATTTATTAGAAAGATCAGATAAATATTTTATTAATCTTATTGAAGATTTTCCAGCACCTAATATCAAAATATTTTTGGTCATATCGAATTGAATGATAATATAAAAATTTAATTTCTTTTTACCATTGTAGAAGAAGCTTGACATTTTGGAAATAAGGTTACGTCACTTATGTTAACATTATATGGTCTACTTATGATAAATTCAATTACTTCAGCAACATCTTCTGGTTTTAGCGGGTCAATTCCTTCATATACTGAATTTGCTTTTTTCTTGTCTCCTTTAAATCTTACTAAAGCAAACTCTGTTTCTACTAAACCAGGATTTACAGAAGAAACTTTTATTTCATAATTATTTAAATCTAGTCTCATCCCTTGAGTTATTGCATCAACAGCATATTTAGAAGCACAATATATGTTCCCTTTGGGGTAAACTTCTTTCCCTGCAATTGATCCGATATTTATAATTATGCCTTTATTTGATTTAATCATCAAAGGAATTATTAATTTACTTACATATAATAATCCTTTTACATTTATATCAATCATAGCGTCCCAATCATTAGGATCCCCCTCATGTATCAAATTCATCCCATGAGCATTGCCTGCATTATTAATTAATATATAAATACTCTTCCATTTTTCAGGCAAAGAGTTTATTAAACCATTTAATTTATTATTATCTCTAACATCGAAACACAAAATATGTACATCAGTGATTTTTGATAATTCTATTTTAATTGTTTTTAATCTAGATTCTCTCCTACCACATAAAATCAATGAATACTTTTTAGCAAGTAACTTTGCGGTTGAATAACCTATACCAGAAGTTGCCCCAGTTATAAAAACTATTTTTTTCATTATTATTAATTTGGTCCCCCCTCGAAGGTAAAGAAAATAGACAAATTATGAGGCATAATTTTTTCAATTGGATCAGAATAAATGTTAGATAATCCATCATTTGATTTTTTCAACATATTAAGTAACCCTCTTGAATATCTTATTTCTGGTGAAAGTTTAAATAATTCAAAGAAAAAATCAGCACCAAAACCCAATTCAAAAGAAAGTTCAAAAGCATTTAATCCCAAAATATCTTCTCCTGCTTCATCTTTATTTTTAGCGCCTACTTCTATCCCAGGTTTTAATCCACCAATGATATATATTCTTGAATTTCTCCTTCTCTGAGATTTATATTTGATTAAAATTGGTAATTCTACAAAAGTTGCAGCTCTTGTATCCGAAAAAACATCACCATTTATGTACTTATAATCTAATGAAAATTCATAAAAAGAAACTTGAAGTAGAGTTCTTAGGTCAAATGGATAAATAATATTTATATCTGAGACAAAACCTAACTTAAATCCTGGTTTAGAAAGAGGAACTATAGAATGTAATTCTGAAAAAGATGGAGAAGTATACTTTTCAGAATAATTTAATCTATAATAAGAGGAATGAGCTCCAATGAGAAATCCAAAATGAATCCAAGCATCATCGTAATTTGGTAAATTAATTGCAGAATTCTTAGACGTCAATATGCTTTGAGATAGTAATAATTTGGAAGAAAAAGTAAAAATTAATAGTATGAATATGAGTTTTTTCATCATTATAACATAAAATATAATATCTAAACTATTAAAATGAATTAAAATTGCATATTAAAGTTAATATTGAAGAAACATTTATTAGCATCTGATGAAAATTTTTAAATCTGAATTTATAAAAAGTAGTGATGATTATAAAAAATGTCCAAAAGAACATATTCCAGAATATGCTTTTATAGGTAGATCTAATGTGGGCAAATCTTCATTACTTAATATGTTAGTAAATAATAAAAAATTATCTAAAACATCATCAAAGCCAGGAAAAACTAAATTAATAAATCATTTTAAAATTAATGACGCATGTTTTTTTGTTGATCTTCCAGGATATGGATGGGCCAAATCAAGTAAATTTGAAAGATTAAAATGGCAAAAAATGACTCAAAAGTTCATGATAAATAGCTCAAAGCTAAGTCTTGTTTTTTTATTAATTGATTCCAGGATAAAACCACAAAAAACAGATATAAAATTTAGCAATTTTATTGGAACAAATAATATACCTATGAATATCATCTTTACTAAAACAGATAAAATGAACAAAAAAGGTTTAGAAAATAATATAGAGCTTTTTAAAAATCAAATTTTAAAAAGCTGGAAAAAATTACCAGATATTTTTTTATCATCATCTATAAACAAAACGGGTAGAAATAAAATACTATCTCATATTTCTAAAATAAATAACAACATTTCATATAAATGATAAATATATACAACTCTATAATTTTTTTTTCAACAATAATTATTAGAATAGGTTCTTTGTTTTCTAATAAAACTAATAAACTTTATCTGGGTAGAAAAAATATCAAAAATTATTTTAGAAACAATAACATAGATAAAGATAAAAAAATATGGATACACGTCTCTTCAGTTGGTGAATTTGAACAGGTTAAACCACTAATTCAGCAAATAAAAACAAAATCCAATCATAGAATATTTGTTACTTTTTTTTCACCTTCTGTTGAGAAGTCAATATCAGAATATTCCCAAATTGATTTTTCTTGTTATTTACCAGAAGATTCTTCTAAAAACATAAAAATGATGTACGAAAATATAAATCCAAAAATTTTAATAATTGTTAAATATGAATTTTGGCACCATCTAATAAAAGAAGGTGTAAATAAAAATATTCCAATTATATCTATTTCATCAGTTTTTAGGAAAAATCAAATTTATTTCAAGGGTGTAACTTTTTTTTCAGAAATTTTAAAAAACATCAATCAGTTTTATGTACAAAACAATGAGTCTAAATTATTACTTAAAACAATTCATATAACTAAATGTGAAGTAGTTGGAGACACAAGATTTGACAGGGTGTTTAAAGTTTCTCAAGAAGCAAAAAAATTTTTAAGAATAAATAAATTTTTAAATAACAATAAAACTATAATTATTGGAAGTTCATGGAAGTCTGATATTCATCTAATCAAAGAATATATAAATAAACATAATTCATTAAAATATATAATTGCTCCTCATAATATAAATGAAAATGAATATGCGTATATAGAAAAATTATTCCTCAATAAAACAATCAGATATTCTTTAATCAAAGAAAAAGATATAAGTAATAAAAATATTTTAATTATTGATAATATAGGGATGTTATCATCTATTTATAGGTATGGTGACATAGCATATATAGGAGGTGCGTTCGAAGGAGCTTTACATAACATTTTGGAGGCAGCAGTATTTGATCTTCCTATAATATATGGAGAACATACTAATAATAAAAAATTTAATGAAGTAAAAGATCTAGAAAAATTAAATCTATCATTTTCTGTTAATTCATCTAAAGAATTTGAAAAGAAAATATATAAATTATTAAATAATAATAAGGAATATGGTACCAGAAATTATATTTTAAATAATATTGGAGCAACATCTAAAATATATAAATCCATGAATAAATATTTAAAATGAAAGGTTTAATAATTAAATCTACTGGGTCTTGGTATATAGCAAAAGATAAGAGAAATAATATTTTTAATTGTAGATTAAAAGGAAAATTTAGACTTGAAAATTTAAAATTAAGTAATCCTGTTGTTACAGGAGATATTGTTGAATTTGTAAAAGACAAGTTTCAAAAAAATTCATATTTAATTAATAAAATCATAAAGAGAAATAATTATTTAATCAGAAAGTCAAACAAAAAAAAATTTTACGGACATATTATTGCATCAAATATTGATCAAGCACTATTAATATCCTCAATAAAAAATCCTTTTGTGAAGTCTGGATTTATTGATAGATTTTTGCTTTCATGTAATGCATATGGAATTCCAGGCATAATTATTTATAACAAGAACGACATATTAAATGAGTTAGAGAAAAAAAAATTAAATGAAGTAATAAATAATTATAAAAAAATTGGATTTTATTCTACATCAATTTCTGCGAAATTTGAAAATGGCATAAAAGATTTAAAATCTTTGTTAAAAAATAAAATTTCTTTGTTTATGGGGAATTCAGGAGTAGGAAAATCAACACTTATAAACAAATTATGTGACAAGGTCAACCAAAAAGTATCAATAATTTCAAATAAAACTAAAAAAGGAAAACATAGAACGACATTTTCAGAAATGTTCGAAATTAATAACAAAACAAAAATTATTGACTCACCAGGAATTAAAACATTTGATCTATTTAATATTAATAGAGATGAAATAAAAGATTATTTTCCAGAATTCATAAGAATTAAAAAAAACTGCAAATATTATAATTGTATGCATCTAAAAGAACCTAACTGTGAAATAAAAAACGAATTAGGCAAATCTATCTGGAAAAGAAGATATAAAAGTTATTTATCAATAATAGAAGACTACAAATAAAATATATATTTATTTTAATTTTTTAATCTTTATTCTCAAATAAGCAAATAATATTGTCATTAAAGGACTAATAAAACTGAAGAAACAATAAGGAAAGTAAGTAATGGTACTAACATTTAATACAGTTGAATGGTAAGCACCACAAGTATTCCAAGGTATAAGTACTGATGTTACAGTTCCACTATCTTCAAGAGTCCTACTTAAATTCACAGGATGTAATTTCTTTTTCTTATATATATCAGAAAACATTCTGCCTGGCACTACAATAGATAGGTATTGATCTGAAGCAGTAAGATTGAAAAAGATACAAGTACCAGCAGTAGAAGTCACTAATGACCCAGTAGATTTGGCTGAATTAAGGATAGTATTAACTATTTTTCTTAAAAAGCCTGAAGTCTCCATTACACCACCAAAAATCATCGCTGCAAAAATTAACCAAATTGTGCTTAGCATTCCAAACATACCTCTAGAGATTAATAAATCATTTACCATATCATTAGAAGTTGAAATTGAAATTGTTCCATATAATGATTTCATTGTACCTATAAATAAGCTTACCCAAGTTTGATCACCAGATTTTGAAACCTCTCTAACTAAATCAGGTTGAAAGATTAATGAAAAAATCACACCTAAAACTACACCAAAAAATAGTGATGGAATCGCTTTTGTTTTTTTATATATTAAAAAAATTACAAATAAAGGAGCCAAAAACAATACTGGAGAGATATAAAATTTTTCTGAGATAGAATTTGAAATCGAAACTGAATTACTAACATCAAATGAATTAGTATTGTTTAAACCAAAAAATAAAAATAAAACTAAACATATAGTAATAGATGGAAACGTTGTATAAGATAAGTATCTAATATGAGAAAATAAATCAGCTCCAGCAACTGCAGGAGCTAAGTTAGTAGTATCTGACAAAGGGGACATTTTATCACCAAAATATGCGCCACTTAATATGGATCCCGCTATTAAACCTTCAGAAACGCCTAAAGCTTTTCCAATGCCAATAAGAGCTACACCAATTGTTGCAGAGGTTGTCCACGAACTTCCAGTAGCTAAAGAAACTATAATGCAAATTATACAAGAAGCTATTAAAAAAATTTCTGGATTAAGTAATTTGATACCATAATAAATCATTGCCGGCACAACACCACTTAACATCCATGAACCAGCTAAAGCTCCCACAAGTAATAAAATGATAAGTGATGGCAATGCTGAACTAATACTATTAACAATCCCTGTTTGTAATTCATCCCAGGAAAAACCTAACCTTAAAGCAATTAATGATGCTACTGCAGAAGCAACCATTAATACTATTTGATTGCTTCCATCTAAAGAGGCATCTCCAAAAACAGCAACATTGATAGATAACAAAACAATCAAAAAAATTATTGGAAAAATTGCCTCAAAAAATGTGGGAGAATTTTTTATTACCTTTTGCATAGATTAAATTAATAATATTTATTATAAAAAACTGGAAAACTTAACGAATTAAAGTTATCATAGCTAATATTTAAATTATTCTAAATGAATATTAAAGAAAAATCTAGACTAAAAAAAATTGTTAAATCTCAGAAAAATAATTTCCCATTAGAACAATGCTTTTATACAGACCCAATGATATATGATCTTGATATAGAAATTTTTTTTCATAATCAATGGGTTTTTGTTGGACATATATATAGAATACCAAAAAAAGGAGATTATTTTTTATTTTCCATTGGAAATGAATCTATTATTATAATAAGAGAGAATAATAAGAAAATTAATTGTTTCTATAATGTATGTAGGCATAGAGGATCTCATATATGCTTAGAAGAAGAGGGAAAATTAAGAAATCTTGTCTGTCCTTATCATGCCTGGGTCTATAATCTTGATGGTCAGTTAAAAAGTGCAAGAATGATGGATAAAAACTTCAAACCAGAAAATTGGAGTTTAAATAAATGCAATTCGAAAATTTTTGAAGGGTTAATCTTTATTAATTTATCTGAAAACCCTTGTGATTTTACTAAATTTATAGAACCTATAGAACCATTTATAAAATTTCATGGATTAAGCAAAGCTAAAATTATTGCAAGAAAATCATATCCCACAAAAGGAAACTGGAAATTAATTCTAGATAATTTTCATGAATGCTACCATTGTCAACCTTCTCATCCTGAATACTGCCATGTACATAGTAAAGATTATATTCAAGCTTATGGAGCTGGTAGCAATACTGGTCCAGAATCAAAATTATTTAAAAAACAATTGGAAGACTGGAATAAAAAAGTAAAAAAATTAGGTCATCTCATTGGAGAATATTCAGAAATAAAATTTTCAAATTTTTTTAGAAGTGCCGAAAGAACACCGTTTAGCAATGGAAAATTGTCTGAAACAAAATCTGGAAAGCCTGCATCAATTTTAATGGGCAAATTCACTGAATTTGATGGAGGTTATACTACTATTGGACCATCACCATTCAATAGTATAATCATGTCAAATGATTTTGCTACTATTTTTACATTCATTCCTAAAGCACCCATGGAAACTGAGATTGAAATAATGTGGCTTGTTAATGAGAAAGCAACAGAAGGAGTTGATTATGCTATCAATGATATAACATGGATGTGGCACGAAACTACATTAGAAGATAAAAGAATAGTTGAAAATAATCAAAAAGGTGTTTTATCAAAAAAATATATACCGGGACCTCTCTCAAAAATGGAGTTAGGACTTGAAAAATTAAAATTTTGGTATCTTAAACACCTAGAGTTAAGTTTAGAAAAATAATAAATAATTATTTTAAAATTTCACTAACCATATTAATTGCATTTGCTCCATGGAGACCACCGCCCGGGTGAGTAGAAGGTCCGCAAATAAAAAGGTTCTTGATAGGGGTTCTATATTGAGAAGAAGAAATTGTAGGTCGCATGAAGAAAAATTGATCCAAGGTCATTTCGCCATGATTAAAATTTCCTTCTGTAATTCTTAAAGAATTCTCAAAATCTAAAGGAGTAGAAATTGATGAACCAATTATGATTTTAGAAAAGTTTGATATATATAAATCTAATGTCTTGATAACACTCTTTACAATTTGATTTTTCAAATTTTTATTCCAATTATTATTTCTCAAATGATAAGGAACATATTGAACAGAAGCCGAAAGAATATGTTTTCCATCATTAGAATACTCAGGAGTTAAAATAGATGGCAAGCAAAACTCAATATATGGAGAAGATGAAACTTTTCCATATTTAACCTCATCATAAGCTTTTTCTAAAAAATCAACTGAAGGACATATAGAAAATACAGTCTGTAATTCTTCTTGTTTAATACCATTAATTTTAGGAAGATCATTTAATGCAAAATGAATTCGTGCTGTAGATCCTCTATATTTTATATTATTTAATTGAGTTCTATAACTTGGTTTGATATTTTCTAAACCCAACAATTTAATGCAAGTATTATTTTGATCTAATCCGGAAATTATATTATTCGATAAAAAATTATCTTTATTTTCTAAAGTTACACCAACACATACATTATCACTACAGTCTATTGATATAACATTTGAATTAGTTTTAATCTCCACATTATAATATTTAGCTCTTTCTTCAAGAATTGACGACAGTCTTTCAGTTCCACCATTTATAAAATTAGTTTTTAAAATATCAGATTCTGAATAAATATGTTGATGTAAAAAATTTAAAACAGTAGCAGCAGAATATGGGCCCTGATTTAAATGATGGATCCCACTAGCCGAAAGAGTCGCCCTCAACAACTCAGACTCAAACCATTCATCTAACAATTCAGGCATCATCATTGGAGCTGTTCTTAAAATATCTACAAAACCTCTTGACCCATGAGTCCACATGGGTTTTAACAAAGCACTCATAGAAATGGCATCTTTTACACCAATTTTTTTAAAATCAGGTGGTGTTATTTCATACAAAGGCTTCAAAAAACTTGTTATTTTTGATATATACTTTGAAAAATCAATCCACTTTTCTGCATCTTTTTTTGAATGAAAAGAAATTGAACTTAATGTTTTTTGAATGTTTTTATCAAAAAAAATATGATTATTGTTAAGATCTAAAGAAATTCTATTAATATCATTATTAATAAATCCAAATCCATTCTTATCTAAATTTAATTCTTTGATTATTCTTTGATCAAACCATTGAATATAATCATAGATTGCATTAGCTCTAAAACCTGGAAAAAATTCTTTTGAAACAGCCATTCCTCCAGTTTTCTTTTTTGATTCAAGTAATAAAACAGATTTATTTTTTTTACCTAAAAGAGCTGCAGCAACCAAAGAATTTACTCCGCCGCCAATAACTATATAGTCGTATTTTTTAATTACCATATTTTTAATATTTTTTTTGCAGCCATTTCTCCTGGTGAACCAGTCACCCCTCCTCCTGGGTGTGTGCCAGATCCACACTGGTAATAATTTTTTATCGGAGTTGTATAATCAGCCCATTTTACAGCTGGTCTAAATGCAAAAAGTTGTTGTAATGTGAGCTCACCATGAAAAATATTTCCTTCAGTTAAACCAAAGGTTTTCTCAAGATCCATAGGAGTTAAAACCTGTCGATGTAATATTATATCTTTTATATTTGGAGCAAATCTAGCTAAGGTATTAACTACTGCGTCTCCAAAAGCTTCTCTTTTATTATCATCCCACCCTCCATTAATATTATAGGGTGCATATTGTACAAAACAAGACATTACATGTTTTCCTGGTGGTGCCATTTCAGGGTCCAATACAGATGGTAATATTATATCCATATAAGGTTCTTTAGAAAAATTACCATATTTTGCATCATCATATGCT
>Ga0163108_10004051_pt1 | contig 10391 bp, 5 predicted proteins | sample Fk1155metaG_FD_109644 | JGI IMG/M metagenome (GOLD analysis project Ga0163108, IMG submission 109644) | Marine microbial communities from the Central Pacific Ocean - Fk160115 155m metaG | ecosystem: Environmental > Aquatic > Marine > Oceanic > Photic zone | place: The Central Pacific Ocean...
CCACCCGGTCTTTGGCCAACAAGCCGCCCACGACACCAATCAGCTTGTCCAAATCGAGCGCAACCAAGGCCGGGTCCACCGGATCTCCAGAGAAGCGAAGGCTGCCCTCATTTTGGCCCGAGAGGTCGTGCGCTTCGGTCCAGGCCATCAGCTTGCGGTCGAGCACCTCATCCCAGAACTTGTGATCAGGCAGCGGGATGGACTCCAGCGAGACCGTGGTCTTTACGTCGGCGAACTTCCCCTTGCCAATGACCTCCACCTGCACGTGTTCGAGCACATCCAATTGGGTAAACCAACCCGCATCCCCGTCCCGGCTGGCCGTTCCACGCGAGTCGAATATCGAAGCATCGGCAGCGATGCCTGGGCGCGGGGGGATGGTGGAAACAAAGTGGGTGCGGGTTCGCTCAATCTCGCCACTCGGCGAACGGCGGTATTCAGCCGCGTACTCACCCGTTGTATCGGTCTGCTGACTGTTCCCTGTCCCGGATGGACACACCGCCACCAGCTTGACCTACCGAATCGACTCCCCGCGCGTGTTTGGCAGTCACCCCACCGAATGCACGGGGACCGATCGCGACGACTCAGGCGAGTGCGCCCGGACCGCCTTGGGCGAAAGCGAGACGTGGGACGAAGAGATTCCACCCGGCATTTTTCTGCTGTGGGGACGGGCGACCGATTGCGAAGGGTGGGAGATTACCGGACCGCACGAGCCGGCCGGCATCATGACCTGGGGCGGGCCCGTCGACTACACCGTGGATGTCCCCGCATCACTCCGCGATGTGGACGAACTCGTGGTCTCCATCCTCGTGTACCACCAGTACCCCGGGGGCTGCTACGGGGCGGTCTGCAAGGAAGGACGCCAGGGGCACGCCAACTTTCACTTCAACGGAGCGAGGCTGGTGACACAAAATGCCTATGCACCCGCCGAGGCTCCCGCTCCCGTCCACCCTCGTCTCTTCGGCACAAACGAAGAATGGGTCGAGCGCCTTGCCATGTTCGACTCCTTGTCGTGCAGTGGCGCACCCGAGTGGCCCGTTGGAAGCAGCTGGGGCGAATTGACCAATGTGCGGAACGTCTGGGACGACCTGACCAAGGGGGGCATGGAATGCTTGGGCGGGGTCCCCGAAAGCATCGCCGATATCGATGACGCCGCGGACTACCTGGACGGAAGTGCGGCCGACCGATTCGACCTGACCCGCGCGCTCCGAATGCTTCACCTCATTCGACGAGAGCGTGCGTGCAGCACAACCGACCTCATTGAATGCCACCACGATCCCGAGGAAATCGAGTCCCTGGCCGCTGCCATCATCGACGTGGAGATGACCCGCCTCGAAGAGTCGGACAACCTCTGCGGGAAGGACACCGACTCCAGCGACGTCGACTGGTGCACCTTTGGGTTCCCGTTTGATCTCCGAACCCGGGAACCGATGCGCCAGTACATGCTGCTCGCGGACGTGCTGTGGGACGATCTGACCGACGAACAGCATGCGCTCATCCTTGAGATCACCGGCGAACAAATCGATGGATTTTTGGGCCACTTCGAGGACGTGCACTGGGCAATTTTCAACGGAAACAACTGGACACCGGTGCTCGCCGAGGCCGCCATGTACTGGGGCCTTACCTACTACCACGAGGACGAACGGGCCCCCGAAGTGGTCTGGCGTGCGCTCCAATCTCTGTGGCTCCACCGCCACTCCTACTTAGAAGATGGCGTCTACAACGAAGGCTTGTTGATGTACAGCCAAGTGTCCTTTGACCCCCTGATCGACGTATCAGAAATGGCCCAAGCTTCGCTCGGCATGTCCCTCGAGAGCGTTCCGTGGGAACGAATGGATGCGTTCTCACAGTGGGCCATGGCGTTTATGGGCCCCGACGGAGCCACGATCGACTTTGGAGACTCTTGGAGCAAGCGAGGATGGGGCACATTCATGCCCTTGCTCGCTCACATGGCCAACCCGGATGATCTGGACCTGACCGCCGAGCCCGACCCCTGCTTCGCGCACCAGTTCTTTAGCAACAAGTACTTCTACCACGGCATGTCAGACCCCTGGAGCATCCACCCTGCGCTGGCCAAGGACTGGCCCAGCATTGTGAGCGCATGTGACGACGTCGAGGGCATGCTGCCCGACGGTGTGGAAGTGGATGCCTGGGAAGTGGGCGGCTGGGGAAGTGTCCGGATTGGCCGTCCCGGCGCCACAGACATTGCCAGTTCCGTCGACTCAGACGCGCCCGCACTGCAACGACAAGCAGACCAGGTCATGCTCGCCATCAGCGCCATTCCCAACTCGGCAAGCCACACAGAGATGGACTTCGGAACCGTGGTCTGGGTGCCCTATGGAAGCCGGGCGATCTGGGACTTTGGATACGGCTCACTTCATGCCAGTCGCTACGAAACTGTACCGGATGCACCCCCCGACCAGAACCCCACCGGTCACAGCACCTTGATCATCCCCGAAGCCCTGCTCGATGGGGATCCCTCGACCAACACCAGCCAGATCGATGGCCGCGATGGAACAATTGAAGTCGCCGTGGTGGATGGACATGAGATTCTGTTGCTGGATGGCAGTGCCGTGTATGGCCGCGACGATCCCGACCTTGGCTGGCTGGAGCACTTTCATCGGCGGGTACTGCCGCTCGAGAGTGGTCACATCATCTTGATGGATGACTTCAGCGTTCGCAGTGACCGTCCCGACGCCATGGTCTCCGAGTATTGGTATACACATCCTTGGCTGGATGGCTACGACCCGGCCGCATGCGAGCACCAGGACAAGTGGGTGGAGCGGTTTGTGACCGACACCAGCATCCAACTCTTTCCCGCCTGTTCGGGACTCGAGAATGCGCCTTCAGAGAGTGCGGGCCACATTGAGGGCATCGGCTTGGAGCCCGGAGGCTTTTTCGACGCAGGCGAGATCAGCTTCACCAATCGCCTGGACGATGTGGTCAGCCGCTCTCGAATGGTTTGGGCGCCCGACAGTCCTGTCCGCCGAGACCTCCGGCTTTTTGCCCTGCTGGCCGCACCCGGAGAGGATGCACTCGTAGAAGGCGCATGGAGTTGGTTCGACTGTGAACCCGATATCTGTGCCGAATTGAGTGTCGACGGTGTGCCCACCATCCAACTCGGATTCACCGATAATGGGCTGGGCTATGCACTGACGGCCATGTCAATGCTTTGACTTGGCCGCGCCTTTCCCGCTCAGAACTTCCGTTCGTACAAGCGTTCGAGTTCAGCACGGTAATCCGTGTCCGGATCGTAACGATCGCCCATGTCGGCCCGAAGCAGCTCGTGGTACTCGTCCCCAAAAAAGAGCTTGGAGTAGAGCACGGAGTCGAAGGAGTTCTTTATCCGGCTCTCGATGTACATTCCGGTGATGTGGACCTTGCCCAACTTCTGCAGAATCGAAAACTGCCACCAGAAGGTCTCGAGACAGTCAACGCCGAAGACCGCTTCAAACTCGACCCGTGAGATTCCGGAGCGAAGGTTGCTGATGATGTAGCGAACCTGCTCATCCATCGGGGTGTTGGTGGACCCGTAGTAAAACTCGGTGTGAGTTGGGTCTTCCATGTAGGTCTGGAAGCCTTCCGCCATGGTGCCGTAGGTCAGCGCACCGAAAACGTGGCCCCGGGCCACATAGCCGAGTGGCAACACGGAACTCGACGAAATCACCTTGTCCACGTCCTGCTGATTGCGGTGCTCGATGCCCAAACACCAGGATTCGTTCGGCACCTTGAGGTAGCCATCTTCCTGCATCCGGCGGTAGGCGAACTCCATCATGTTCCCACGCAGTTCCATGGTCTCGTCATCCACCCGGAACCCTTCGGCATGAAACCGGGTCTCTGTGGTGTTTTGGTATGGATACGGGTGAATCACGTCCGGGCGCCAACTCAAGACTTCCTCGAAGGTCTTCTCGAAGTCATCGAAGGTTTGCTCGGGTAGTCCCGCCAACACATCCACATTGATGGTTTTGATGCCCTTTTCTCGGGCCTCGGCCACCGCCTCTCCAACGCGGATTCGTGTTTGCTGCGCACGGTCCATGTGTTGCAAGAGGCGCTTCTCCAAGGACTGAATACCAATGGTCAGCCGGGTCAACCCATGGCGCGCCAAGATGCTGATTCGTCCATCGAGCCCCAAGGTCTGCGGGGTGCCTTCAAAGTTGAATTGAAAGCCCTCGCTAAACTCAAAATTGGCGTGAATGGTCGCGAGGAGTTCGTCCAATCGTTCGGGCGGAAGCAAACTCGGTGTACCACCACCAAAATAGAGCGTCTGAAACTTCAACCCTTCTGTGTGGGGTGCAATGGCTTCAATCTGCCGCTGTACAGCACGGACATACTGGGTCATGCGCTCCTTTTCTTGGAGCTGAATGCTGTAGCAATAGCAGAACTTGCACTTGGTCGAACAAAACGGAACGTGGCAATAAATGCCGGCCACCGGCGAAGCCTTGCCGCGAGACACCGCCTCCCTGTACGTCGACCAGGCCCCATACACCTCTTCCTCTGTGACCCGCTGATCTCGGGTCATGGGCGGGTAGGTATTGCCCTTGGTCAGCTGAATGGCCAAAAAGTGGAGCCAGTTCCAATCGGGCTCCCGCGCCAAGGCTTCTTTGCTCATCTTCTCCACGGGCCAACCTTTGGGCTGACCGATGTGCTGAAGATAGAGACGCCGCTTCATCGCTGGGTCATACAGTTCGGTTTGAATATCGCGGTCAGAGCGCACCGCATTGGTCGCGCGAACCTCTCCGTTCTGGGTCTCCAACATGGGCATAAGTGCCGGAGCATACCGGTCCACAAAGGAGAGGACATCACCGCCAAACAGGGCGTGAAACTGGTCGTTCGACACCCCCTGGCGAAGATTGTCGATGAGATATCGCTGCACCTGATGCCGAAGTTTGAGCGGCACGCCGCGGTATTGGGGCGGTTCATTCTTGGCGAGGCACTCCTCGTACTCTCGGCCCGAAGCGGTCAGGTATGCAAGCCGCCCAAAAATGTGGGACCGCGCCCGAACACCGAGGCCCAAGCATGAGCCCGCCGCCTCGATCTTGTGCTTGACCTGCACATTGGCACTGTCATCCGTCTTGCCCCAGCCATCGTTCTTGATGCTCCGGTAGCCCCGGTCCTCGACCATCTCGCGGGCCAAGCGAAGAATCTGCTCTTTTTCCGGACTCTCGGGGAAGGTGGGGCGCGCGCTGTAGGGGTACACGTGAACCATCTCGGGGGCGAGTTTCAACAAGGCGTCAAAGTGCCGCTCGAAGCCGGCCGCCGTGTCGTCCGTGAGACCACCGACCAAATCGAAATTGATGTGCTCAACCCCATTTTCTCGAAGGTGGGTGACCGCCGCCTCAATCTGCTCAAAGGTCTGGGGACGGTTCATGTCGCTCAGGATTTGCTCGTCCAAGCTTTGAATGCCCAGGGTCACCCGGTTGGTGCCAAACTCGCCGAGCAGGGCCGCGATTTCCGGTGTGATGGACCCCGGTGTCGATTCCACGTTGAGGTGCGTGTTGGAGTCAAAGCGGTAGTGGGTTCGCAAACCCTGCAGGACCCGCCGCAGCAAGGGTTCTCCCAAGTAGGTTGGTGTACCACCACCCAAATACACCGTATCGACAAACCGACCTGCAAGGCTCGGCGCAAACAGCGCCATCTCCCGCTCCAGCGCTTCCACATACCGTGCATGGGTTTGGGTCTCGCCGCTGATCACTGTGTCGCAGTAGCAGAAAGAACACTTGCGGGAGCAAAAGGGCAAATGGACGTAAATCCCAAATGGGGATGCGGAATCCGAAGCGGTGAAATCCGCCCATGCGGCCAGAACATCGTCGAAGGGTACAGGCTTGTACAGCTCCGGTGGCGGGTAGACGTGTGCCTTTCCGGTCAGATCGTGGAAGGACTGCTTGAAGCTGCGTCGCATGGTCTACTGCTCTTGGAGGGAGAAACGAACGCTTCGAGTATATCTTCCCGGGCTTGGGATTTGCAGTTGGAAAACAGATGCGGATTCAGGCCACCCAAATCAAAGCAGCAGAACGAAGAAAAGCAACACCCTGATTGGCGCAGATTTTGACCCACAACTGTTTCAAACGAATCACCTTCGCGTGAGTAGATTGACGCCCGAACACAATCCACAGGGGTTCTTCTTATGCTTACGGCACTCACCATTCTCTTGGCATCGACCACAGCACATGCAGCGGATGCCCAGCCCTTCACATTGAGCACCGATGTCGAAGCGTGGCCCGTCACCGACATCGATAGTGGCTGGTGGCCTGAAGAAGGTCCGATCCGTGTACGCACCGTCCTGTTCGCCGAGGGGATTGCCGGCATCGACATCGAAGGCGACTCGATCGTGGAATCCGATGGAAATGGGGCCACCCACAGGCTCGATCACGATGCTGCAGAAGGTGAAGCCAGCATTGAGCTGAACGTGGACGCCAGCCTCTATTTGAGCATCGATGTCGCCGGGTACACCTGGGAAGACATCTTGCACGAGCAGACCGTCAGCTTCGATGTAAGCCAAACTTTCGACTCCTTCGCCTTCTCCGAAGATGGCGGGGCGAGCCTGCAATTCCCGATGGACACCACCGAGGTCTTCGAGATCGACCAAGGCATTCTGCCGATGGTGGAAGTGGTCGTGACCGGTTCCCTGACCCCCGACGCCGATGTGACCATCTCCACAGATTCGATCGAAACCGATGACGGTGCGTTCACTTCCGGTAGCCAGCGCATGGCAACCAGCGGTGGCACCATGTCCATGGATGCCTTGGGAACACTGACCTCCACGCTGAACTTGGTGGTTCAAGGACATGCCGAGGTCTGCATCACGTGGGTCGATTGCTACGGCGACTTCAACTACGATTTCCAGATGGACCCCATCAACCACAGCCAAGACCTGGCCTACGAGCCGGTCACCGTCAACCACGCGCGTACCGCCGGTGAATCCGGAAATACCGCAGCAGAAGACGAGGAAGAAGCCGCAGGCGCAGCCGCGGGTGGGTGCGCCACCGTCCCCGTGACGGAGCCTGGATCCCTGTTGGTGATCTTCGCCTTGGCCGCTTTGGCATACCGCCGCCGGTCAAGCTGAAACGCACCGTCATCGATGGCCGGACACGAACAACCTTGATGGTGAAGCTGGCGTCTCGGGCAATGTCCGGCACAGTGATTCGTGTATGATTCCCCATCACTTGGGGACCCAAGCATGCGAATCATCACACCCTTAGTGCTTTGTTGCACAATCGGATGCGGCCCCAAACCTAGAGGTTCTGTGTCCCCATCGACACCCGCCGATCCATTTGCGGAGATCGAGCGTCGCTACGCGTCCTTTCGCGGCCCACTCATGCTCAATGCGTGGAATCAGGCGGTCGGTGAGCCCACCAAGGACCTGACAGACCTTGAGTCCGACCAAATCGCCTTCTTTTCGGATGAAACAGTCAACCAACAATTGGCGGATCTCTCCAAGAGCGAAGACGCTGCCATTCAAGAACGCGCACAAGGTTGGATTCGGCTCCGGAAGCAGGATGGCATGCAGCAACATGAATCCATCGTTCCCCTCACAACAAAGATTGTCGAGGCCATGGACGGCGCACCGGATCACCCGCTTCACGGCACAGGCGCCTTGATGACGATCTACAGTTCCGACGATCCCGTGGCACGCGATGAAGCACTGAAAGAAATCCAGCAGCGTTCATCCACCATGCTACCCATTTTGGCCGAGCGGTCGGTTGCCCTCAATCAGCTGGCCCAAAGTCATGGGTACGCGGACTTTGTGCACGCACAGACTGGCTTGCCCGTGCAGGCTGCCACACAACAAATCGAAGAAACTTGCTCCGCGCAATTGGAATCAACCCAGTCCGACTGGGAACGACTCCTGCAACGCGGTGAGAAAAAACTGGGCCGCACCTCCACGGATGCCGACTGGGTCTCCCTATCCACAAGCTGGTCTGCCGAAGCCGGGTTCTTTTTGAAGTCCGATGCCTTCTACCCTTTGTCCGGGCGAGCACTGAAAAAAATGGGCTTCGATTTGGACGCCATGAACATTGAAATTCGCGAAACCCCCGGACAACCGGGCGGGGCCGCCTACGACATTTCAGTTCCCGATGACATCCGCTTTCATGGCCACTTCATGGATGGCTTTGAGGGTGCACGCGGCTGGTTCCACGAATTGGGGCATGCCGTCCACATGAAGGAAGTGAAAGAGACCCAAGCCCCTTTCAACGAACTGCCTTTCGAACGGGCCCTCTCCGAAGGTGTGGGCGAAGTCTTCGGGGCCATCGTCCGTGATGCCGCCTGGATAGAGGCCGAGTTTCCCGATTTGAACGAAGAACAACTCGCGGACTACGTTGCCGCAACCAAGGGCCTTGATGCCATCGTGCTTCGCTACAATTGCTATCAGACCCGACTCGAGCTCGCCCTGTACGCGGGAGAACTCGACGTCGAGCGCCTGAACACGATCCACAAAGACGTCTTTGGTTCACCAGCGAAATATGGCGCAACCTACCCCATGTACATCTACCTGGGTCGACCGCTTTATATCTGGGAGTACGTGATCTCTTCCGTGGTCACGAACACCTTACTTGAGCAACTCGGAGGCCAAAGCTTGGTGTCCCAAGAAGGGGGATCCATCTTGAGAACGAAAATGTTGGCTCCCGGGGCCAAGCTCACGTTGAAGGACTACCTCGAGAACCCATAAAAAAACCTGAAATAGGTTTTCACCCATCGCGTACACCCCGTTGGGGGCCACCCCATTGGTGGTTCCAAACCAAGCAACGAGGTCCACGCAATGCATCACAACACCGAGAGGTTCCTCAACAGCACCATCGAGAAAATCGGCGGGCTCTCTAATTCCGACTACTGCCTGGAAGATGAGGGGATGCTCGACGAACAGGCCCGCCGGAAAGTCTTCGCCCGACTCGAAAACGATGCCGGCCCAGACCATCGGCTGGTCATTGCACGCTTGGCCACACTCTGTGCACAGGCCACGCGTTCTTATCTGCGCACACAAGACACAGAGGCCTTGGCATTGCTGGATGTACTCTCCACCCATGTGGATGGGGGCGACCTGTCGGGCCTGCAGTCCGTGGAAAAGCGGGCACACACGATGTTCATGGACGCCGACCGAAGCCAAGAAACAAAATTTCAGACCGTCACCATCAAGGACGAACCGAACCAACAATCCCTGTTGGCCAGGGCCACCGTCGCACAAGCGATCAAGCTGGCCACAGGCGGCATTCCTGACGATGACATCAATGCCTACATTCGAAAGGTCAATCCGGATGTTTGGATGCCAGAAATGTGGGCGGCCTGCACGGTCGCCAACGGCCTCCCCCAATTTGAACACAGCACCAGCCACAAGATGCGACACTTTTGGATGTGGTACCTCACCGTGGCCATTCCCTTGGCGCTCGATCTGGAACATCCCACCACAGATCCTCGGTTTGACCCTCCACCCGAACAGCCGCCCGCTCACCTAAAACGCTACACATGCCACTGGGCCAACAGCCCGACCGGCGACCCAAACATCACGCGCAGGGCCTTCCTGCACGGCTACGTCGAGAAGGTCGTCAACAACAGGGGGCGCACCACCCAAATGCGGTTCATGCACAACGGCAACAGCTGTGGCAAATTCTGGGTCGATTACCAAGCCCGGCGCGGAACCTACGCGGACGAACAATACGGGGGGATCAACTACCAGAGCGGTACGGTCGAAGAAGTCCACCTGAGTCATCTGGCGGCTTCCCAAGACAATGTGCCCATCGACGATTGGGTCGCAGAAATGGAAGCCACCGTTTTGCGGGACGTGCTTTCATCACGCTTTCAGTGGTTCTTCGAGTGGGCCGATCGGCATTGGGAAACTCCCTTTGAGCCTGCACTTCACCGCGACGATCTGCGCGTCTGCATGGATTCCATCGAGTGGGTCTTCGAAGCCTCGAACATCACCCTGGAAGAAGCCCGTCCCTATCATCAAATCATGTGGTGCTTCTGCGCCTTCGCCCTCGATGAACAGGTCGACCGCGCCAACACTCTCTTCCGGAAAGCGTGGAAAGAAGATGGTGAACTGATGCGCGGGGTCAAGGACACCATCATGGCGGTGGCGGACAGACACCGTTGATACCATGCCGTGTGGCATTCGCTAGGATGACAACGGAGGTTGGTCACCGCGGCTGAACGGTCTATCCGTTGAAATCTTCAAGTTGGGACCTATGTTTTTTTACGGGCGTACGGAGTATTGGCTCCGTACGCCGTTTATGCACAAAGTGGACCCCCCAAACAAACCATGGCCTGTCTCCAACCAGCCCCAACTGTCGAACTTCCTCGTCGATTCGGTCGCTACAAACTCCAGTCCATTCTGGGTGAAGGTGGAATGGCGCGGGTCTATGCCGCGGAACTCTATGGCCCTGCCGGTTTTCGGAAACAGG
>Ga0163108_10004054_pt1 | contig 10389 bp, 11 predicted proteins | sample Fk1155metaG_FD_109644 | JGI IMG/M metagenome (GOLD analysis project Ga0163108, IMG submission 109644) | Marine microbial communities from the Central Pacific Ocean - Fk160115 155m metaG | ecosystem: Environmental > Aquatic > Marine > Oceanic > Photic zone | place: The Central Pacific Ocean...
AAGAACAAAATGGAGGTTAAAAAATTGGTAGAAAAAAAAAAAATATATTTCTTATTGATATTAATAATGATATTTTAAAAATGGAAGAGATAAATAAAAAAAAAAAAATTATAAATACTCCAATAAGATCTAAAATTATAAATCCTTATATGTCAGAAATTACAAATAAACTTATGAATTCTTTTGAATCAACTAGTATATATGACTTACATAAAAATTTTGTTAAAGTACAGACCTATGTCAATAAAGAAAAAAAAATAGATTTTACAATTTAAAATAATGGAAAAAATAAAAACTATAAGAAATAAAATTTATAATAGTATTTTAGAAACTATTGGTAATACTCCCTTAATAAAAGTTCCTAGAATATCAAAAAAATATAATTGTTACGGTGAACTTATTTGTAAACTTGAATTTTTTAATCCATTATCTTCAGTAAAAGACAGAATTGGTCTAGCTATGATTGAAAGAGCAGAAAAAATGGGATTAATAAATAAAACAACTTTAATTGTTGAGCCAACTTCAGGAAATACAGGTATAAGTTTAGCATTTGTTTGTGCTGCTAAAGGTTACAAGCTTACTTTAATAATGCCAGAATCAATGTCTATTGAAAGAAGAAAAATGTTAATCCTTCTTGGTGCAAAACTTATATTAACACCTGCAGATAAAGGCATGAAAGGAGCGATAGAAAAAGCATTGGAAATCAAAAAAAAAAATAAGAATTCTTTTATGCCACAACAATTTGAAAATTTAGCAAATCCTGAAATACATGAAAAAACAACAGCTATAGAAATTTTAAATGATACAAAAGGAAATTTAGATGCGGTAGTAATGGGTATTGGTACAGGTGGTACTTTAACAGGTGTGAGCAAAATATTAAAAAAAAAAAATAAAAAAATAAAAATTATTGCAGTAGAACCAGAAGATAGTCCTGTTATTTCAGGAGGCGCTCCGGGACCTCATAAAATTCAAGGTATTGGTGCTGGATTTATACCTAAAATTCTTAATAAAAAATCAATAGATGAGATAATCCAGATTGCAAATGAAACTGCGTTCTCCACAGCCAAAATGGCTGCAAAAATAGAAGGACTACCAATTGGTATTTCTTCGGGAGCAGCTCTTGCTGCTGGAATTGAGGTTGCACAAAGAAAAGAAATGAAAAATAAAAAAATAGTTATAGTCATTCCTTCCTTTGCAGAACGCTATTTATCAACTCCATTATTTAACTAACTGATGTGCTAAAAAAAATAAGCGAGAAAGATATTCAAAGATATGCCCGCCAAATTGTCCTTAAAAATATAGGTTTCGATGGACAAAAAAAATTAATGGTATCCAAAGTTTTTATTTTAGGAGTAGGAGGATTAGGATCTCCTGTTTCAATGTATCTAGCTTCAGCTGGTATTGGATATTTAGGGATTGCAGATTTTGACAAAGTAGAACTTTCAAATTTACAAAGACAAGTGCTTTTTGATCAAAAAAGTATAAATAAATCTAAAGTGGATGTTGCAAAAAAAAAATTATTATTAATAAATCCAAAATTAAAAATTAATATTTATAAAAATAAAATAACAAAAGAAAATGTTGATAAAATTATAAAAAAATATGATGTAGTTGTTGACGGATCTGATAATTTTCAAACTAAGTATTTAATTAATGATAGTTGTATTAAAAATAAAAAAACACTAGTATCTGCTGCTTTAAGAGGTTTTGAAGCACAAATTACAACAATAAAAGGGTGGGTTAAATCAAAAAATAATCCTTGCTATAGATGCATGTTTCCTCAGTCAAATAAAACTGAACAAAATGAAAATTACCAAGATTGTGGCATTGTGGGTGGAATTGCTGGAATTGCTGGATCATTACAATCTGTAGAAGTTATAAAGGATATTTTAGGAATAGGAAAAAATTTGGTTGGAAAATTAATTATCATAGATATGCTTTTTAATAGATTTAAAGAAATAAAATTTAAAAAAAATAAAAAATGTACCATATGTAATTAATATGAAAATAATATTTATTATTTTGTTATTAATTTTACCAATAAATGTTCATTCAATTATTTATACATTTACTCCAAAATATGCCTCTTTAAAAAAAGAAAAGACTTTTTCTAGACATAATGCAAGTTTCGATGCGGGTATTGAATGGATTTATCAAAAAAAAAATTTACCTATTTTAATAATAAATGAACATGGAAATTGGAGAGAAATAAGAGATATAGATACTGCCGAAACTTGGATACATGTAAGTATGATCTCAAATAAAAGAACTTTTATAAATACAAAAGATCAAAACCTACTTAAATATAAAGACAATAATAATATTATAAATGCAATTGTAAAAAAAAATGTTGTAGGAAAAATTATAAATTGTGATGAAATATTTTGTAAAGTAAAAATTAAAAATTATAGAGGATGGTTGATAAAAAAAAATTTATGGGGGATAAAAAAAAACTAATTCTTTGTATTTAAATTAATTGTAATTTCGATGTTATTTATTTTTGTTCCTTTAGGTGCTTTCGGTAATTTTAGAATTTTTATTTCATCACACGGTATATCAATTAATCTTCCTGTTTTTGTATTAAAGAAATGGTAATGATTTTTCATGTTAGTACAAAAAATTGTTTTGCCTTCTTTAATAGAGACAAGTTTTAAAATTTTTTTTTCCACAAAGGAATGTAGTGTGTTGTAAATAGTGGCTAAAGAAATTCTAATTTTTTTTAATTTCATTTCATCGTATAAATCTTCAGCTGTAAAATGTCTGTTTCTTCCATTTAAAAGTTGTTTTACTATTAAATTTCTTTGAGATGTAGGTTTTAAACCATTTTCTTTTAAAAAAGAAAAAAAATTATTATTATTTTCTTTTATCATATAAAATTAAGTTAATTCAGTTATAAAAATTTTTCAAGTATTTACAGGAGGTTTAATCATACCTATAACATTATATCCTGCGTCAACATAATGAATTTCGCCTGTAACTCCACTAGATTGTTTACTTAATAAATAATTACTTGAACCTGATAAATCCTGAAAATCAATACTTTTTCCTAAAGGACTGTTTTTTTCCGTCCAATTATATATATATCTAGCATCTTTAATAGCTGCGCCTGATAAAGTTCTCATTGGACCCAAAGAAATTCCGTTAACTCTAATTTTTTTTTCACCTAAATCTACTGCTAAGTATTTAATACTAGTTTCAAGCGCTGCCTTCGCTACTCCCATTACATTATAACTAGGAATTACTTTTTGTGACCCAAAATATGATAAAGTTAATAATGATCCTTCAGAATTAATTATATCAGAAAATTTTTGAGCAATTTCAGTAAAAGAATAGCAGGAAATTAATAATGTATTTAAAAAGTTATCTTTAGAAGTGTTTACATATTCTCCTGATAATTCATTTTTATCTGAATAAGCAACGGAATGAACTATAAAATCTATTTTTCCCCATTTATTTTTTATTTCTTTATATAAACTTTCTATATCGTTAGATTGAGAAACATCACATTTTGATATTTCTGTTACATTTTTTGATTTACATAAATTTTCAACCCTTTTTTTTAATAAATCATTTTGGTAAGTAACACATAATTCTGCCCCTTTTTTTAGTAAACCATCAGCTATGCCCCAAGCACATGAATGATCGTTTGCAACTCCAAATATAATTCCTTTTTTTCCTTCAAAATCATTTTCTATATCAACTTTTTTTGGAGCAAAATTAATTTTTTCTTCACTGTTAAATTTTTTAAAAACTAAAGATGCATTTGTTCCTCCAAAACCAAAACTATTAGTCAATAAAGTATTAAAATCACAATCTTTTTTTGTTTCTAATACAATAGGAAGCCCTTTTACTTCAGGATCTAAATTTTCAATATTTGCAGATTTACAAATAAAATTATTATTCATCATTAAAATAGAATAAATTGCTTCTTGTACACCAGTACCACCTAGCGAATGACCAGTTAATGATTTAGTTGAACTGAAATTTGGCATATCTTCCTTAAATAAATCTTTCATAGCTTCAATTTCTTTAATATCTCCAATTGGGGTACTTGTTCCATGTGTATTAATGTAATCAATTTTTAAATTTAAACCGTTTAATGATTGTCTCATACACCTTACAGCCCCTTCTCCAGACGGCTGGACCATATCATACCCATCTGAATTTGCACCATATCCTACAATTTCAGCATAAATTTTTGCGGATCTTTTAAGAGCGCTTTCTAATTCTTCCATTATTAAAACTCCTGCTCCTCCTGAAATAATAAAACCATCTCTATCTTTATCATATGCACGTGATGATTTTTCCGGTACTTGATTATATTTTGATGATAAAGCACCCATAGCATCAAATAATACTGATAAAGTTGGATCTAATTCTTCACCTCCTCCAGCAAAAATTATTTTTTGTTTTCCTATTTGAATAAGTTCGTAAGCATTTCCAATACAATGGGCACTTGTTGAACATGCAGAACTAATTGAATAATTTATACCTTTAATTTTAAAAGTTGTTGCTAAGGTTGCTGAATTAGTACTGCTCATTGCTCTAGGTACTCTAAAAGGACCTACTTTTTTAGAACTTTTTTCTTTTTTTAAAATTTCTGCTGCTTCGACTATATTTCTTGTTGATGGACCACCTGAACCCATAATTATCCCGGTCTCAACATTCGAAACTTGTTCTTCTGATAAATTTGCATCTTTAATTGCATTTTCCATAGCAATATGGTTAAAAGCCGCCCCATCTCCCATAAATCTTAATACTCTTCTATCTATTTTTTCTTCTAAATTAATTTGAGGTTTGCCATGAACATGACTTCTAAACCCGAGTTCTTTCTGTTCCTTACTAAAAGTTATTCCTGATTTAGCATTATAAAGAGAATCTGTTACATCTTTAATAGTATTTCCAATACATGAAACTATTCCAATCCCAGTTACAACGACTCTTTTCAATTTAAAACCTTATTTTTTTTCAGTTTGAAAAAGACCAACTTTAAGATCTTTTGCACTATATATATTTTTTCCATCTACCGACATAATACCATCTGCAACAGCAAGGGCTAATCTTTTAATAATTACTCTTTTTATATGAAGTGTATATTTTACTTTTTTTGAAAAATTTAACACCTCACCTGAAAATTTAACCTGTCCAACACCTAATGCTCTTCCTTTACCTGGCGCACCCAACCAGCCTAAGAAAAAACCGACTAATTGCCATAATGCATCTAAACCCAAACATCCTGGCATTACAGGATCATTTTTAAAATGACAATCAAAAAACCATAAGTTAGGTTTAATGTCTAATTCTGCAATAATTTCTCCTTTATTATAATTACCTCCATCTTTAGTAATTTTTGTGATTCTATCCATCATTAGCATAGGAGGGGAAGGTAGCTTTGCATTTCCTTCTCCAAAAAGTTTTCCTTTTGAACATTTCATTAAATCATCATATGTAAAACTATTTTTTGGCATATTATGCACTATTAAAATTCTTCTCTGTCTTTTGTTTGAGATCTTTCATACTTAATTTAATTTTTCCTCTATTATCAAATCCTATAACTTTTACTGTAACTTTATCTCCTTCTTTGACAACATCTGTTGTTCTTGCAACTCTTTTATCCGATAATTCAGATATATGAACTAATCCATCTTTTGATCCCATAAAGTTTACAAATGCACCAAAATCCATAATTTTCACAACAGTGCCAGTATAAATTTCATTTAATTCTGGTTCTGCTGTAATATTCTCAATTTTTTCTAAAGCTAATTTTCCACCTTCTGCATCAGTAGATGCTATTTTTATAGTACCGTCATCTTCTATGTCAATCTTGGCTCCTGTCTCTTCAGTTATTGATTTAATTGTTTTTCCTCCCGAACCAATTACGTCTTTAATTTTTGATGGATCTATTTTTATAACTTCTATTTGTGGGGCATTGCTATTTAATTCTTTACGAGAAGCGGTAATCGCTTTATCCATTTCTGATAAGATTTTAATTCTTCCATCTAAAGCTTGGGCTAGTGCTTTTTCCATAATTTCCTTAGTTATACTTGTAATTTTTATATCCATTTGAAGAGCAGTAATACCATCTTTAGTTCCAGCAACTTTAAAGTCCATATCTCCTAAATGATCTTCATCACCTAATATATCTGAAAGAATTGCATAATCTTTTTCTTCTTTGATTAAACCCATTGCAATACCAGCAATAGGTTTTTCTAAAGGAACACCTGCATCCATTAATGATAGTGATGTTCCGCAAACAGTTGCCATAGATGAAGAACCATTAGATTCTGTAATTTCTGAAACTACTCTAATTGTATATGGAAATTTATCTTTAATTGGCATAAGTGGTTTAATTGCTCTCCATGCTAATTTACCGTGGCCAATTTCACGTCTACCAGGTGGCCTAAGCATGCTAGCTTCTCCAACTGAATAAGGTGGAAAATTATAATGCAGCATAAATCTTTCTTTAAACTCTCCTTCTAAGTCATCCATAATTTGTTCATCTAAACTTGTGCCTAATGTGGTTACTACCAATGCTTGAGTTTCGCCTCTTGTAAAAAGAGAGCTTCCGTGAACCCTAGAAAGAACTCCGACTTCAGCTTTAATAGGTCTGACAGTTTTGGTATCTCTTCCGTCAATTCTTTTCCCAGATTTTAAAATACTAGATCTTACTAATTCTTTTTCTACTTTTTTTGTAGCAGATGAAACCAAATTTTCTGTAATCTCATCATTATCTTTTATAACAAATTCTTCATTAATCTTTTTTCTAATTGCTGACAAAGCGTCCGATCTAATTGTTTTATCTTTTTCTTTATATGCATTAATAAAATCATTTTTATACTTTTTTTCAATTTTACTAAATAGATCTTTTGAATTTTTATCTGAGTTCTCGTTTTTATATTCTATTTCAGATACTTTTTTTCCTTTTGCAAAAGTTTCAATAAACTTAATTACATCTTGAAACTCTTTATGTGCAAACATTACAGCATCTAGCATTATTTTTTCTGGCAATTCTTTTACTTCTGATTCAACCATTAACACTCCATCTTTTGTACCCGCAACAATTAACTCTAAATCAGAATTTTCAAGTTGAGATTTAGATGGGTTTAAAATAAATTTTTTATCAATGTATCCTACTTTAGCAGCAGCAACAGTTGATTGAATAGGTGCTCCGGACAATGCTAAAGCAGCAGCGGCTCCAACAAAAGCAACTATGTCTGGGCTAGTATCTTTATCTAAATTTAACAAAGTACATATAATCTGTATCTCGTTAAAATAATTCTCAGGAAATAAAGGTCTAATAGGTCTGTCAATTAATCTGGATATTAATGTTTCTTTATCCGATGGTTTTGCTTCCCTTTTAAAAAAACCACCCGGTATTTTTCCAGCTGCAAATGTTTTTTCTTGATAACTTACTGTTAATGGTAAAAAATCTACGTCTTCTTTAGGTTCTTTAGATGCAACCACTGTACATAAAACCGTAGTTTCCCCATATGTAGCTAAGACTGCCCCACTTGCTTGTCTTGCTACTCTACCCGTTTCAAGAATTAGCTTTTTACCGCCCCATTGGATTTCTTTTTTTATGATATCAAACACTAATATTATTTACGTAAGTTGAGTTTTTTTATTATTTCTTCGTACGTTTTCAAATTCTTTTTTTTTAGATATAAAATTAATCTTCTTCTTCTACTTATTAATTTAATCATACCTTCTCTTGAATGATTGTCTTTCTTATTTTTTTTAAAATGTTCAGTTAAAGAGTTTATTCTTTTTGTTAATAAAGCTATTTGAACTTCAGAAGATCCCGTATCTTTAGTTTTTTTCTGAAATTCAGCTATGATTTTGTCTTTAGTTAAATTATTTTCCAACATATTTAATTTTATTTAAAACAGAATATATAGGTAAAAAATTATTTTTCCAATCATTCTTTTCATATAATCTCAAAAAATCTTTAATTGATATAGAGCTTTTTAAATTAAAAGGTTCCGACTCTATTCTTTTTAATTTAATAACATGGCCGTCCATATTTAATTTCTTACAAATATCTCTAACTAAACTTCTTACATAAAAACCTTTTCCACATTCAATTTCAAATTTTGTATAGTCATTTTTATTTATATTTTTTTGAACAACTCTAATTTTCTTTAAAAAAACTTTTTTAGGCTTCAATGAAAATTCTTTGCCATTTCTTGCTAATTCATAAGCCCTTTTTCCTTTTACTTTTACAGCAGAAAATTTTGGTGGAATTTGATTTTTTTCACCAATAAAATTTTTTAAAACAGAATTTAATTTAATTTTATCTAGTTTTTTATTTGATTTTGAAACAATTTTACCTTCAGCATCTTGAGTATCCGTTGAAATTCCCCACTTGATTGTAAAAATATACTTTTTCATACCATTCATTATGTATTCTACCATTTTTGTTGCTTTTCCCACTGCAAGAGCTAGAACTCCTGTTGCTAAAGGATCTAAAGTTCCAGCATGACCAATTTTTTTTACATTTAAAGTTTTTTTTATAATATTAACTACCTGTCTTGAAGTCATTCCTAAATCTTTATTAATAACCAACCATCCATTCAAATCATTATTTAATGAATTCATAAATTATAAATCTTTAAGTACTTTTGGTTCTTTTAAAATTTTTTCAATTTTATCGGCATATTCAAAACTATTATCAAATGAAAAATTTAAATCTGGAACATATCTTAAATTTAATTTTTCAGCAATTTCCTTTTTAAAAATAAATTTTTTTTCATTTAAATAATTAATGAAACTTTTTTTATTATCTCTAGAAATCACAAAAACATTTGCTTTCTTTAAATTTGGACTAACATTTACTTCAGTTACTGTAATTTGGGTTTTTTTTAATTTTTCATTTTCAAAATCGCCCATTAGAATAATTTCAGAAATTAAATGTTTTAATTGCTGACCAACTCTTAATTGCCTTTGTGTTTTTATATTATTTTTCATTTAAAAAAATTTGAATTTGAATTATAAGCTTCTTTTTTGTTCTTCTATAACATAAGATTCTAAAATATCATTTTGTTTGATATCTTGAAAATTTTCTAAAACCATACCACATTCACTTCCTTCTTTAACTTCAGCAGCTTCTTCTTTAAACTTTTTTAAACTATTCAATTTTCCGTCGTAAATCACTTTATTATCTCTTAGTAATCTAATTTTAGCAGTTTTCTCTATTTTACCTTCGATTACCTCACAACCTGCAATTTTTCCAATTTTAGACATCTTAAATATTTCTTTAATTTTAGCTTTTCCATTTAAAACTTCTTTTTTATCAGGAACTAAAAGACCGCTCATACTGTCTTTTATGTAATCAAGTAATTCATATATAACTGTAAAAAACTTAATATCTATTTTATCTCTTTTAGCTAAATCTCTAGCTAAAGTATTTGGTTTAACATTAAATCCAACTAAAATTACAGAGCTTTCCGATGCTACTGCAAGCGCAACATCTGATTGATTTATTTCTCCTACACCTTTATGAACAATTTTTATTTTTATTTCATCATTTTTAAATTTTTCTACACCATTAATAATTGCTTCTAAAGATCCTTGTACATCTGATTTTAAAATTAAGCCTAATTCTTTAATTTTTATATTACTTTTATCACTAAGTTTTTTTTCTAAACTTTCTTTTGTAAGTGGTTCAACCTGTCTAATTTTAGACCTATGTAATCTATAACTTGCTATTTCCTTTGCTTTTGCATCATTTTCAACAACATTAAACTCATCTCCTGCAAGTGGTACACCTGTTATACCTATTATTTCAACAGGTACCGATGGTTTTGCTTCAATTATCTTCTTACCTAAATCATCATTCATTGCTCTTACTTTTCCATAAGAAGGACCAGCAACAAAAATATCTCCGATTTTTAATGAACCTTCTTGAATTAAAACGGTTGCTGTAGATCCTTTTCCTTGTTGAACTTTTGATTCAACAATAATTCCACTGGCTTTTTTTGAAGGATTGGCTTTTAAATTTAAAATTTCTGCTTGTAATAAAATTGCTTCTTCAAGCTTTTCTAAATTTATTTTTGACTTTGCAGATACCTCAACAAATAAATTTTTTCCTCCCATTTCTTCTGATAGAATTTCATGCTCCATTAATTGATTTTTTACATTTTGTGGGTTTGATTCATTTAGATCAATCTTATTTATACAAACAATAATTGGTACATTTGCAGCTTTTGCATGATTTATAGCTTCAATAGTTGTTTCTTTAACTCCATCATCTGCAGCAACTACTAAAATTACTATATCTGTAACTTTAGCTCCACGAGCTCTCATTGCAGTAAATGCTTCGTGTCCGGGAGTATCAAAAAATGTTATAAATTTTTTAGATTTTGACATGATTCTGTAAGCTCCAATATG
>Ga0163108_10004055_pt1 | contig 10388 bp, 10 predicted proteins | sample Fk1155metaG_FD_109644 | JGI IMG/M metagenome (GOLD analysis project Ga0163108, IMG submission 109644) | Marine microbial communities from the Central Pacific Ocean - Fk160115 155m metaG | ecosystem: Environmental > Aquatic > Marine > Oceanic > Photic zone | place: The Central Pacific Ocean...
CTTATGAGGATATCCTGGGTCTCTAAAATGAACATGCATGTCAAAAGCGCTTGGCAAAATTATGCCATCGAATTTAGTGTGTTTATCACCTTTTAGAATTTTCTTAACCGATTTTATTTTACCTTCATCAACACCAACACAAGTATGGATTAGACCTTGACCCGAAATCCATGCTTTGCCTTCAAAAACGTCCATTAACTTTGTTCCTCTGTGACTAAAACAAAAGTTCGTGTATAAACACGTTCGGTCCTGCTTGTAATCCTCATATCAAAACTAATCTTACCTGGAACTGGTTCCTCATCAGGTGTAATTATAAGTGTTAAATTCGCATAAGATTTGGATGTAAGATTTAAAGTTAGATTTTCTCCAGAATAATCCCAATAAACATAACGGTTAAAATCTTCAGAAGTAGAATTAAATTGATTTAATGAACTTATATTAACATAATTAACCTCTAATTCAATAGTATAATTATCAATTTTATCAATATTTATGGTAAGATTTTCCCAAGCATCAAATTCACCATTGTTAATTATTATTAAATATGTAATATTTGATTCACCCATAATTGGACTAAATTCATCCTGAACCTGATTTATATCTAAATCGAATTGGGACTCTCCAAATACTAAAGGCGATGGAATGAATGTAAGAACTAAAATTAGTCCTGTTAGTATACCAACTCCCATTCTAGAATTACCAATACCTGATAATTCTTCAGAAGGAGGTGGATGTGAAGTACCTAAAAAGAAAATTAAAACTGCATAAACAGCCCAACCCAAATATGGCGGTGCAACACCTGGAATCCCATAAAATGCCATAAATAATAGAAGGACTATTACTGTTAAGGAAATACCATTAGCTTTAGGGCCAAGAACTGCACGAGCAATATGCCCGCCATCTAATTGCCCTGCAGGCATTAAATTTAAAGCAGTGACAAAAAATCCAGCCCAACCTGCTAAGACTACTGGATGGGATAAATAATCTCCAGAAGGTGTTAACCACGTACTAAATTTAACATACATAAAATCCCAAAAAAATGAAGAACCTAAATACATTGATGAACCTGAATCAATAGGAACCGTAACGGCACTTTTTTCAGTCAACCAAAAACCAAGAAGAGTAACAGGAATTGCTACAAAAAGTCCCGCAATAGGGCCACTAGCACCTACATCCAACAATGCTTTCCGGTTTGGTATAGGTTCTCTTATCGATATGAAAGCCCCCATAGTTCCAAGTATGAATAAAATTGGCGGCATAGGAAGAAAAAAAGGCAAGGAAGCATCAAGATTATGCTTTCTAGCATAATAATAATGACCCATCTCATGAGCACCCAATATTGCCATCAAAGGCAATGAATATGTCAGAAAGCCCATTAACAAAACATCTGGCGTTATTAACACCCTTAACCAAACAAAACTTAACTCAAGAACAGGTGAATCTGAATAAGAAGCCCACCAAATAGCTCCGGCCCATGTTGTTGAAAAAATTGTAGCAAATAATAAATATAAATTCGTTTTACTCTTAACATAGTCGAAAGAAGGTTGAGGAATTATAACTAGAACAAGTTCATCTCCTGCTCTTCTTAACATTGGAAATACACGTTCTGTACCCAAATCAAAACTTACTTTTTTGAAAGCAAGGCGCAAAGTTTCAAATTCTTTTTCTAAATCTTCTGGTTCTTCAACATTAAAAATATGTGCATTACCATCCCATGAATGATCTGTAATCTTCCAGCCTAATTTTTCTATGAATCTTTTAGTTGTTTCTGACATTTAAATTCCAAATACTGCTCCTGACACTTTGGTCAATTCTTCTCTAAGATTTGAAGGGCCATAAACCCTACATCTCCAATGATCAAATTGAGCTTCGTAAAGCCCAGAAACAAGCCTAGATAGATTACGGGCTAAATCAATATCTCCATTATTTTTAAGAATTTTAGCCTTGAGACCTGGAAGAACTGAAAAAGGAGGTATATCTACATAAACTTCAGAAGATGAAATTCCCAATTTTGAAGCTATAGAGGTTTCGAATTCGTTCCTTAAAGACTTATCAAGCCCTAAAGATTCGGCCTGTTCTTTAGTAATACTAACTGCCCTTTTTACAATATTCCTACTTTCAAAATTTCTTATAATTTCTTGAGACAAACCTCCTGCGTTTTCTAACTCAGAAAGAAGTTTATGATCTGTAAATGTAATAAAGTCATCAATACTAAATTTCTTAGATTCAATCGCATGATTTGTAGCTCTTGCTAACATCAATTCAGCTCCACGTGTAAACGGATGAAAATAAACTGTAGGATACATTGTAGATCTTGTTATAAGAAGTGCTTCGACGGCCGGAAGGCCATTTTCTTTAATTACTAAATTGGAATCTGAAATCGTCATTGTAGCAATTAATCTACCCATATCTACACCCGCACTTACGCCTGTATAATGGGCATCGCGAACTAAATAATCTAAACGATCTCCATCTAAATCTCCAGATACTAATGGACCTAACTTGTGTTTACCTAATATTATTTTATTAATTTCATTCGAGTCTATACCTTCATCTGAAAGAATGTCAGAAATCTCTGTCTCAGATATGATTTTGGTCGTTCTAATCTCGTGATCCTCTAATCCCTCTATTTCATCACCTAAATGAGAAAATGCTGTATGGCCCAAATCATGAAGCAAACCTGCAACCCTAGCTAATTGTTTTTCATAAGAATTAAGTCCTGCAGAATCTGCCATTTTGCCAACTACATGACAAGTTCCCATACTGTGTTCATGTCTTGTATGATTTGCCCCCGGATAAACCAAATTAGATGGGCCTAATTGCTTAATCCAACGCAACCTTTGATAGACTGGCGTATCAACTAATTTTACTTCGACGGAAGTTAAATCGATGTAATCATGGATGGGATCTCGGACCCTTGTCATTAATCAGGTAGGTCGTGTAGGGATGATAAATAAGTTACTCAAAAAAATGTGTCCCACCTTACTTCATTTCAACTAATTTAAAGGCTTCGGCCCAAAGCTTATAATGCCTAAATAGTATAGGAATTAAGCCTTATGAGTAACTCCGAAAAAAATACAGAAATAAAAGTTGAGGAGTTAACAGAATGTTCAGAATGTAAGTCTGAACATATCGTTCGTGATTACAAACGTGGAGAGATAACTTGTAGCAATTGTGGACTAGTTGTTGATGACCAAGTTATTGACCAGGGGCCTGAATGGAGAGCCTTTGATTCTGAGCAAAATGAAAGAAGAGCAAGAGGTGGAGCTCCAATGACAGTTATGGTACATGATAAAGGACTTTCAACAGATATTGGTTGGGGGGGTCGTGATATTTATGGAAATAATGTGCCAACAAAGAATCGATCCCAAGTTTATAGAATGCGAAAATGGCAGAATCGTACTAGGGCTTCTAATTCAGCTGATCGAAATTTAGCTCAAGCTCTTAATGAATTAAATCGTCTCGCATCAAAAATAGGATTACATAGACAAGTAAGAGAAGAAGCTGCAATGCTTTACAGAAGAGCTGTTCAAGATAATTTAGTAAGAGGACGATCAGTTGAAGGTGTGGCCGCGGCTGCTTTATATGGTGCTTGTAGAAGATGTGAAGTTCCTAGAACTTTAACAGAAATAACTGAAGCTTCTCGAGCTTCTAAAAAAGAAGTTGGACGTACATATAGATATATTTCAAGAGAATTGAAACTCAACTTACAACCAGCATCGCCTTCTGTTTACATTGTTCGATTTTGTAGAGAATTAGAACTACCTGGATATGTTGAAAGTGCTGCAATTAATATTCTAAATCAGGCTGTCGAAGCAGAACTTACCTCTGGTAGAGGCCCTACAGGAGTTGCGGCTGCTGCAATATACATAGCTTCTGTAGTTTATGACCAAAGAAAAACACAAAAAACTATTGCTGATACTGTTGGCGTTACCGAGGTAACGATAAGAAATCGTTATAAAGAATTAGCTAAAAACTTAGATATCACTGTATACAAGTGAGGACTGTTGAAAGTTAAAAAACGTGATAATAATATTTATCACATAAAATTAGAACATGAAGATGACCTCTATCATTTGAATTTATTACTTGATGAAGGAGATATGGTTAGAGCTCTTACAGAAAGAAGAGAGGCTACTCAATCTGACCGAATTCGTAAAGAAAGAGGTAAGAAACAAAAAATGAGATTGACTATTGATGTCAAAAATGTAGAATATCAGTCATTTGGTCAAAGGCTACGGTGTCATGGTGTTATTGCAGTGGGCGAAAGAGATCAAGGATCACATCATACCTTAATTTTAGAACCTGGAGATGATTTTGATATCGGGAAATCTAAGTGGTTAAATCACCATAAAAAAAGATTAAGAGAAGCTAAAGAGCCTGTAGTAACAGCTATTGCAATTGCAATAGAAAGTGATAGTATTGTTATTGCTGAATTAAGAACCTACGGACTAAGAGAACTAAAGACTCTCAACAGAGCTGGAAGCGGAAAATCAACAGGAGGAGAAGAATTAAGTCAATTTTATGCTAGGACGGTGAAACAATTAGTAGATGTTCACATAAAAGGTGCAATTATGGTTGTTGTAGGGCCTGGATTTCTTAAAGAAGATTTTGTAGATGTTGGAAGAAATGAAGCTCCAGAAATTTTTTCAGAATGTATTGTAGAAAATTCTGGACAAGGGGGGATGTCTGGAATCCATGAAGTAATTAGCAAAGGAAATTTACCAAAGGCCGTAGCTCAAATAAAAATACAAGAAGAAATGGGAGCAATAGAAAATTTAAAAGAAGCAATAGCCAAAGATATGGGAACATACGGAAAATTAGAAGTTAAGAAAGCAGTTGAATCAGGGGCTGCTGAAAGTATGCTTATTTTATCTGAAAAAACAAGAACTGAAGAAGGAAGAAAGCTATTAGCTCTAGCTGAACAAAACAGAACTAATACTATTGAAATTTCATCTCATCATCATGGTGGTGAAATGCTAAATGGTTTGGGAGATGTTGCTGTAATACTAAGATATCGCTTAGCATAAATTCTTATTAGAGGCATTCCGTAGCAGAACTATGATGCCAGGAATGGGGCGTATGAATCCCCGAATGATGAAGAAGTTGCAAAAGCAATTACAAAATTCTACAGAAGATATTGATGCCACTGAGGTTATAATCAGAACAAAGGACAAAGAAATTTACTTTGATAATCCTTCAGTTACCTCTATGAATATGATGGGGCAACAATCATATCAAATTGTTGGAGAACCTCAAGAACGTGGATTAGGCGATGGTGAAGAATCAACAAGCATTCCAAATGAGGATATTGAATTGGTGGCTTCACAAGCAGGAGTATCTCCTGAAAAAGCAAAGGAAGCTCTCGAAGAATGTGGTGGTGAACCTGCTGAAGCTATAATCAAATTAATGGGTGGCTAAAATGGATTTTTCAGAAACCGAAGATCAAACAATGATTAGGGATATGGTTCGTGATTTTGCTGAAACTGTAGCTGGACCAACTTGTCATCAAAGAGATAAAGAACAAAAACCACCTGTTGATGAATTCAAACAATTTGCAGAACTGGGTGTTGCGGGAATGACAATTCCTGAAAAATATGGTGGTCAAAAATTAGATGATATCTCTGAAGCTATTGTCGTTGAAGAATTGTCTAGAGTTGATCCTTCATTGGGCGTCATGGTGGCAGTTCATGTAGGATTATGTTCTATGACTCTTGTTCTTAGCGGAAATAAAGAACAAAAAAATAAATATTTACCAAAACTTGCTTCTGGAGAGTATTTAGGGGCTTATTCACTAAGTGAAGCTGGTTCAGGAACTGATGCTGCTGCAATGGTTGCAAAAGCAAGCGATGACGGGGATTTTTACACTCTAAATGGTGAAAAAATGTGGGTTACTAACGGAACCACAGCCGATTTATTCATACTTTTTGCCAAGGTAACAGGCCATCCAGATTATGGAACGAAAAAACATGGAGGTGTTACCTGCTTCATAATCGAAAAAGGATTTGAAGGATTTGAAATAGGTAAAAAAGAAGATAAGTTGGGTATTCGTTCTAGCGATACATGTACTTTAGTTTTAGATAATTGTAAAGTACCAAAAGAAAATGTTTTGGGAGAAGTTGGAAAAGGTTTCGCCATCGCAATGAATGCATTAGACAATTCTAGAATAGGTATTGCAGCACAAGCTCTAGGAATTGCACAAGGAGCATATGAAGCAGCACTAAAATATTCAAAAGAAAGAGAAACATTTGGAAAACCAATAGCTGCACACCAATCAATTAGCAATTACTTAGCAGATATGGCTCTCAGAATTGATGCTGCAAGATTACAGGTTTACAAAGCAGCATGGGCAAAAGGTCAGCACTATGAAAATGGGGCGGAAAGACATACTCTTGAGGCTTCCTTTGCTAAATTAAATGCAGGAGATACTGCCATGTGGGTCTCAGAAAAAGCTGTCCAAATTCTAGGCGGATATGGTTATACAACTGAATTCCCAGTTGAAAGATTCTTTAGAGATGCAAAGATAACTCAAATTTATGAAGGGACTCAAGAAGTTCAAAGATTAGTAATTGCTCGTGAAATCGGGAAATAATAGGAAAACTTTTATGAGTCTGTTTGTAAGATACTCTATAGACTATTTCAGTCTACACAGAAATTGATGGTGTAAATGATGCGGATAGGAATACCAAAAGAACAAAAAAAAAATGAAACACGTGTTGCTCTAATCCCTGTTTCAATACCAAAATTAACTAAATTAGGATTTGATGTTGTAATTGAAAAAGGCGCTGGAGAAAATTCGGGATATTTAGATTCAGAATATGAAGACAAAGGAGCTAAAATATCAAATTTAGAAGATGTTATGGGCTCAGAATTGATTGCTTCAATTGATATTCCTGATATTAAATTAATGAAAAAAGGCCAAATGCTAGCCTGTATGGCTGACCCTTTTAGAAACTTGAAAGAAACAAAAAAAATAATTAATGCAGGCGTAACTCTACTTTCTCTCGAAGTAATACCAAGAAGACTATCAAAAGGACAGTCAATGGATGTTAATTCTAGCCAAGATAATTTATCTGGATACAGAGCCGCTCTAATGGGGTCACAACACATAGCAAAAATGGTTCCTATGATGATGACGGCTGCTGGAACTGTTAGACCTGCAAAATTCATAATACAAGGCGCTGCAGTAGCTGGACTTCAAGCAATTGCTACAGCTAAAAGATTAGGTGCTGCTGTTCAAGCAATTGATGTTAGATTAGCTGCAAAACAAGATACTGAAAGTTTAGGTGCAAAATTCATTGATGTACCCGGATGGAAAGATGCTGAAAGTTCAAGTGGCCATGCTACTTTATTCACTGATAAAGGACTTCAGGAAGCTTTTGATAATGCACTAATGGATGCAGTGAAAGATGCTGATGTTGTTATTACAACTGCTAGATTATTTGGGGCTAATGCGCCGAAATTATTCTTTGGTAAAGAAAATAACGATAAAATGACTAAAGAAATGAAAGAAGGATCTGTAATTGTTGATATGAATACAGATACTGGAGGAAATATTGTTGGAAGCAAAGAAGGTGAAATTGTTGGAGAAAATGGAGTTACAATCGTAGGAATTCCTAATCTTTGTAGAACTATTCCAAATACAGCCTCAATGTTATACTCAAATAATGTTACAAATTTTGTAACTGTATTAGTTGATGAAGGAAAACTTGTAATAAATCAAGATGAACAGGTTCTAACTGGAGATGAAGGAGGAATTTCTGCAGGTTATGGCGGAATTTTAATTGCAGAAGATGGAAAAATACATGCGAATCATACTAAATTAATGGAGGTTATGAAATAATGGAATTAATCACACTTATTGGAGCAATTACTGTATTTATATTAGCTATTTTCTTAGGATTTGAACTTATTACAAAAGTGCCTGCTACACTACATACTCCTCTAATGTCTGGAGCTAATGCCATTTCAGGAATTACTGTGGTAGGGGCCTTAATCCTATTGAAAGATTCAACGTCAATTCCGTTTATGAGTCCTGAATTATTAGCTTTTTCAGCACTAGTTTTAGCAACTATCAATGTAGTTGGTGGTTTTGCAGTAACTAACAGAATGTTAAATATGATTGCTGGTAAAAGGAGAGGGAAATAATGGACGAAGCTGTTTGGGATGTAGGATATTTATTTGCATCAGTACTTTTCATATTAGGGCTAAAGAAATTAGGCCATCCAAGAACTGCTCCTACTGGAAATTTATATGGTGCAATGGGAATGCTAGTAGCCGTAATTGTCACAATTGCTCAAATGGATTTTGGAGCAACTGATACCTTCATTATAATTGGAGCTGGACTGGGGCTTGGAGGCGTAATCGGATACATTATGGCTGTAAGAGTTCAGATGACAGGGATGCCTGAGATGGTCGCATTGTTCAATGGTTTTGGAGGGGCTGCAAGTGCACTTGTTGCCGCTTCAGAAGTTTTCAGATTAATCGATAATGGAGAATGGAGTGATTTAGGTTGGTTAGAACTCAGAGTGGCATGGATTGCAATTGGACTCTCTGCTTTAGTCGGATGGGTTACTCTAACTGGAAGCTTACTCGCCATGATGAAATTGAAAGGAGGTGTAGAAATATTTGGAACATGGTACAGAACACCAACATGGGGTCCAGAATGGTTAAATTATGTTAAAGGATTAATTCTGATTACAATTGTTGGACTCCTTTATATGACTATAGAAGAACCTGGAAATCAAAATTACGTTATAGCCATTATTGGCCTATCTTGTATTCTTGGAATTTTCTTTGTACTTCCGATAGGAGGTGCTGATATGCCTGTTGTAGTTAGTCTTCTAAACTCACTATCAGGTATTGCGGCAGCATTCACTGGATTTATCATTGGAAATAATGTATTGATTATTGCAGGTTCAATGGTTGGTGCAGCAGGCCTAATTCTAACAAATATTATGTGTAAGGCAATGAATCGTCAACTAATTGATGTTTTATTCAAATCATTTGGAGGTTCGGATAAAGAACAAGTTACAAGGACAAAAATTGGATCGGATCCTGAAGAAGTAGCTATGATTTGTGATGGAATTTCAAAATGTGTAATCATACCGGGCTATGGGATGGCTGTATCACAATGTCAGCATCAAGTTCGAGAATTTGCAGATATCTTAGAAGCAAATGGATGTGAAGTGAAATATGGAATTCATCCTGTTGCAGGAAGGATGCCGGGACACATGAATGTTCTACTAGCTGAAGCTAGTGTACCATACGAGAAATTAATTGAAATGGATGATATAAATTCAGAGATGAGTGAATGTGATGTTGCATTGGTTGTTGGTGCAAACGATACCGTTAATCCTGCTGCTAGAAGTGGAGAAGGGCCATTGGCAGGAATGCCAATAATTAATGCTGATAAAGCAAGAGTTGTCGTAATGGTAAAAAGATCCCTATCTGTCGGTTATGCTGGTGTAGATAATGATTTATTCTATGAAGACAAAACAATGATGCTATTTGGTGATGGTAAGAAAATGATGACTGAATTAGTATCCTCTATGAAGGAACTTTAAAAATCATAGACTTTTTATATCTAAAGTACAAGGTCCCTTTATGGATGAAAACTCAGTAATTATTATTTTTTTAATAAACATCATTATTTTTATAATTATTTACATTAAACAGAGCGGAAAACACCAAACTGAGATGTTTAATCTAAGAAAAAAAAAGCAAGATGGACTAAAATCACAATTGAAAGGGGACTTATCTGAATTAGTGATTCCGTGGTTGTCTGCAAGTGGTTGCAGCGGTAGTGAATTGAGGCACTTTGGAAAACCAATTGATTGGATTGGATTCAAAGGCCTAGATAATGAGAATGAAAAAGTATCCATACAATTCATTGAAGTAAAATCAGGACCTGAACCTAAATATCTAAAAAAAGAAAGAAATGGAAAATCTCCATTGAAAGGAAATGAATTGAGAATTCAAGAAGCAATCAATAGAAAAGATGTAAATCATCAAATTATTTATTTAAATTCTAAACAAATTGAAACCCATCTACAAAATATAGGTGTGGAATAAGATACATAAAAATGCGAATTGTTCTAGTTGAACCTCAACATCCTGGAAATATAGGTGCTGTAGCAAGAGCAATGGCGAATTTTGGAGTAACCGATTTAGCATTAGTAAATGGATGTGAAATAAATGATGATGGATATGCTCGATCCAAATCAGGTAAACCAATTTTAGAAAATTTAAAACGATTTAACGCTATGGAAAGTGCACTAGCTGACTGCGATATTGCTATTGGAACCAGTGGAATTAAACCTGAAGGAGATAAAAGATGGTTCAGAGCACCAAAGGATGTAAAAAAGATTAACGAATTAATCAATGAA